>TARA_B110000008_G_scaffold95715_1_pt1 | contig 12780 bp, 7 predicted proteins | sample TARA_B110000008 | Tara Oceans TARA_B110000008 (sample SAMEA4396496) | marine metagenome | biome: Westerlies Biome; feature: [DCM] deep chlorophyll maximum layer (ENVO:01000326); material: water (ENVO:00002006), including particulate matter (ENVO:01000060) such as... | depth 40 m
GTGTTGCGGCGAAAATTGAGGATGTTATAACCGTTAGTGGGTTGACTGTTTTGATAGTAAATCAAATTAAGTTAAAATATTAGTCTCAAAGACCCCTGTGACCTATATCATTGCGATAGTGAGAACCCTCTAGTTTCACGCTTCTAATTACTTCATATGCAGCGTCAATAGCGGTGATTAAATCGGGTGCTATTCCGGTTGCTGCGAGCACGCGGCCACCATTTGATTGTAATTCTCCGACATCCGATATTGAAGTACCTGCATAATGAACAAAAGCGTATATCTCACCCTCCTCTATATTGGTATCAGAACCAAAAATCTTTCTTCCGGTTATTGATTTCTCCGGATAACCTTCTGAGGCAAGAACTACTGTAGCAGAAGAACGAGAATATGTAGTAAAATTATATTCTACAATCCTTCCTTCTGCACAGGACATTAACAGTTCACCAAGATCGCTAGAAATCAAGGGTAATGTCACCTGAGTTTCAGGATCACCGAAGCGGACATTATACTCTACAACACTAGGAGCGCCGCTTGAATTTATCATCAATCCAACGTATAGGCACCCTCTATATGGAACATCTTGATTACGAAGAAAATGATGCATTGGTTCTATAATTTCAGATATCGTTCGTTGTTCAACAGCAGGTGTGTATATAGGAGCAGGAGCATAAGCACCCATACCTCCAGTATTAGGGCCTCTATCGCCATCTAACAGCCGCTTGTGATCTTGACTAGCCGGTAGACAGACATATCCTGACTCGTCCATTACGACTAAAACTGATGCTTCTTCACCATATAAGAACTCTTCAAGAAGGACGAATTTATCGATCTTTATCCCTTCTTCCAAAGCACGATATGCATCTAGACGTTTGTCGGTGACAATTACCCCCTTTCCTCCTGCTAAAACATCTCTCTTAACCACCCAAGGAGGTGAAAAAGAATCTAAGGCTTCATCAATTCTTTCAATATTTTCTATCACTATTAATCCTGCAGTAGGAATTTTTAGAGCCTTCATTATTTCTTTGGCGTAAAGTTTAGAACCTTCTAATTTAGCCCCTATTGAATTAGGACCAAAACAAGCAATTCCTACTTCATTTAATCTATCAGATAAACCGTTAACTAGGGGGGCTTCAGGGCCTACAACAACTAAATCTATATTCAGATTTTTTGCTAGTAATACAATACCATTGACATCATTTGCAGGAATATTATGATTAGTACCTAAAATAGCAGTGCCTGCATTTCCCGGTGACGCATGAACATGTTCGATTGAATCACTTTTCGCAAGACTCCGGACAAGAGCATGTTCTCTACCTCCACTCCCAACAACCAATACTGTGAGACCACTCATGTCTGGCCGATGTAATCAAGGAATTAATTAATTCCGATGCGAGATTTAGATTTGAAAAACTAATATGGAACTTCTTTTAGCCCAAACTTATATCCTAAAATATTGAATGAACGATGAATAAATGGTGTTACAATTAGTAAGAACATAATCTCTTCTACTAGGTTTACATGAGTAATTATTTGGCCATCAAATAGCAAGAAAGAAGCAATGAAAATAGCAACAGCAAAAGGGATTGTATCTAACAAAGGAGCCTCAGAACTTTCCTCGCCTTCTCTTTTTAATCCTCTTCTACGTTTAATGAATGAACCGAAAAGATCTCCTACCATGCAAGCTACACCTAGGGTAAAACCCATTGTAAAAGCAGCAAAAATACTCCCATAATCACCTTCGAAAAGCCAAAACCAATCACTAGAGTTAGCGTATATTAATGGGTCAATGAATGGTGCTTCAACACCATTTTTATTCCATAACTTATGAGCCATTATGAATAAAATACCGCTAACAATTCCACCACCAATCAGCCCATTCCAAGATTTACCATCTCCTAAAATCCGAAAACCATCGGAATAATTCTTTCCTGCATCAATTATTATAACAGGGAGTCCGGTTTTATCTGGAATCCATTTACCGAATAACATAGCACCTGTATTCGCAAGATAGGCTGAACCATACATCAATAAAACACATAATACATTTACAAAAAATGATATCGGTCCATCAGCAATGAAAGGTTCAGAAGATATATCCACAACCCACCGAAAAGACTCTTAGCCATGAAACCATGCCCCTAGATAGTTACATGTAGCCCAATAATTCATTTCCTATTAGCGCTCCCGCAAGTTTATGTCACGTACCTTGGCGTTAACTCAAACCATAGTAATAATGCTGTCAATTCTAACTCTAGCATTGAGTTCAACTTCGGCACAAACTTCAGAGAATGAAATAATTATTGATGAAATAGTTGAATGGTCGAACCAACAAGATATTGGAGAAAATATTCACATCACCAGTGAAGGCGAACTAACAATTAGTGCCCAAATTACATTCACATCTGTCTCATACATTCAAATAGATGAAGGAGGTGTTTTGAAACTAGTTGATAATGCAGAAATTATCTCCGTTAAAAGAGCAGATTCTCTAAGAAGTATGGGCTTTACTGATGAAGATAATAGAGCAAAAATCATCATCCCTACGTCTATTTATTCTGAGGAAATGATACTAACCATAGTTGCAGAGGAAGGAGCATTTTTGAATGGTAGTCACGCATATCTAGGAGATTCAATAGAACCTTTAGAGATGAGTGGCGAGGAGTTTTCAATAAATATTCCTGAAGGAGAAAACGATACTGAAATTGGATTTACAGGATATGGAAATTTCCCAATCATCAAATCTTTTACTCTAGAAACTATTTCTGAGGATCTTATTAGTGAATATAAAGCTAATAATTTACCCTACCAAAATATGCTATTACATGGCGAAAATGGTCTAAGCATAAATTCAGCAGGCACTATAGATATCTCTGAATATTCAAGTATCACTGGAGTAAATATAGTATCCACTGGAGAAATAATCATTAAAGATTCAAGCATAAAAGATAGTTGTCCAATAATATTATCATCAGATGAGTCAATTATTACTATCGAAAATAGTGAGTTTTCAGGCAGTCAAAAAGACCATTATCTAAAGTCACAACCCTATTCAACCATTAACTGGGGTATTTCTGAGGGAAGTGGTGATGTTGCTATTAAAGGTGATTTAATAGATAGATGGGAGCGAGTAATATCTGATCAATCTTTAGTCTTTGATGCAATTGGCGTTTCTTATGTCATCGATGGGGAAGACCCTAGTGGTCAACTTTTGGAGATTAGTGGTTTTAGTGGACAAGATGGTATTTCACTAATTAATGGAGGAAGAGAAAGAGTTGTAGAAATTGGATGGGCTAATGGAACTGTAACAAAAGAAAATGGAATAATAATTATTTCAGAATATAGGACAGCTTGGAATACTGAACAAAGTGAAATCCTAAATTATGGCCCATCAGATACTACTTTGCCGTGGGAAGAACAAATCGATTTAAGATCGATAAATGTACCTTTAATAGAATGGGTTTCATTAACAATTAGTGGGAATGAAAGCGATATACCCACAGGGAAATCTCATCAAGTATCTGCAATTATAGCAAATAGAGGTGCGGTTTCAGCGAATATTTTCTTTGATTGTGAAATCACTGAATCGGGCTTATCTGCAGACATAGGAGGCTACCAAGGGGTAGAAATAGATTCTGGAGAAGAAGTAGAACTTAACTTCGGTTGGAGGAATAATGACCCTGGAGAATTTGGCCTTACATGTGAAATATTAACACCGACTCAACTCGTTGATTATGAAAATTCTACTGCATTTGGAGGAGGAGAATTCTCCACATCTACCATTAATTGGGAAGATTCAGAAGAAGTCAGTTTCAATATGGCACCTATCTTAATTGTTCTAATAATAATTATTATTTCTGGAGGTGTTTATTTCGTTCATTATTTATCAAATGATGCTGAAGAAACTGCTGAAATATTAGAGGATTATAAAAAAGAAAATATTGATGATGAAGATGCTTTTTCAAATGTCTAAAACAACCTGAGCCATCCAACCTGGGCCTTCAAAGGTTGGTATATTTGAGTCAACACCAGAGACAATTTCCTTATGACTAATTTGTCTCAAGATGAGCTCATGTAAAGTAATCGCCTTTACTTCTATTTCTCTTTCAACTTGCTCAGAATCAACCCAAGAGACTTGGGCTGCGATGGAATCTTCGTCTATCTTAACAACTAAGTCTACTAACCATTCGTTTTCGATAGAACCTCGATAAAGTACTTCTTCAAGAAATTTTACAAGACCTCTTTCTAAGTCATTATTCTTCAAAGGAATGACCCAAACACCAGTTGAACGGATTAAATGGTTAAGAGAATCTAGAGACTTGTCAGATATCTGTATTGATTGCAAGCCGAATGCACATTCGGCAATAGCCCCCTCTGCAGAGGATGAAAAGGCACGAATACCTATATCAGCAGTTGTAGGAAGAATCCACCAAGACATACTAAGGGTCACTCAAATTGATTGCATAGTTCGCCTTGACTAGGGAAACTTACAGGATCTTTAGGATTTGTATTCCATTTGTTTTCACACTTATTGAACGCGCCATCTCCGTCTGAATCAATATTAGCATCAGCAGCATCATATGGGTCAAAATCAAAGAAATATTCCCATCCAGCCCACATACCATCACCATCTTGGTCTTGATGATAAACTTCTGAACCGTCATTCCATTGGTCACCATCAGTATCATTTAGGATAGGACTAGTTCCATTCTGCATTTCTTCATAATTAGTATAATTCTCGAGATCATCATAGAATTTATTACCATATTCTGTCATAGGGTCAATGTGACACTCTGCATTTTGTGGATCATTCCATCCTGGACAATAACGGTATAGTAGGTTAGTTCTATTCAGACCATCGCTATCAAAATCTTCTTGTCCATCGTCAATACCATCTAGATCAGAATCTATCATAGAAGGATCCATTGGTCCTCTGGCACCTAAAGCATTCAGAGAATTATTATCTACTATCCCCAATGAAATCGCTTCGCCAGAGTAGAATACTTCCCAACCATCTGGCAGCTTATCGCCATCTGTATCATCATTAACAGGATTAGTGTTCCACCTGTCAGGCGCTTCAAGTTGATTCATTAGAGTATCATTATCGATATCAAATATGTTATCATTCAAAGAACCGTAAGCAGGATCTAAAGCCCATCTTCCATTATTAGGTATAACAAAACCTGAGAGATTCATCTCATGAAGGAAATATTTAGGATCCATGACACCATCACCATCTCTATCTCCTGAAGTAGAAAAACCTTGGACATAGTTTGTCCAAACCCATCCGCCAGGACCTAAACCGCACTCGAACATATTATCACATCCCGGTGGTAACCAATTTGTACTACTAATCCACAAACTATGGCTGTTAGTATTTTGCTGAACAGAAAATACTTGCATTTCCCATCCATCCGGTTGTCCATCTTCATCAGTATCATTGATTAGAGGATTCGTGGCTGCTTGCCAAGGTCTTGGAATGAATAATACTTCACCACCATCATCTAATCCGTCACCATCACTATCTGCATTATTCCCATGAGTGATATATTGGTCTTGTCCATCAACAACCTCTTCACCATCTGCTAAACCATCATTGTCTGTATCGAATGATGATGCATTTGTGAAATATTGTTCAGTGACATTCCAGTAGAAACCATCCATAGCTTCTGTGAAATCTTCTAAACCATCGCTATCTGTATCTCTATCCGTAGCATTAGTGAAAGTTTCATAGTATTCGACTGAGTCAGAAAGGCCATCACTATCTGTATCAAAAACGCCTGGATCACTTCTGACGAGGACATCTTTGACTCCGTTATCAACAACTCTAATCGTCCAGCCAATTACTTCAATACCATCAATTAAACCGTCATTATCAGTATCGGCAATCAATGGATTGGTAGACCTACCATCAGTAATTCCATCACCATCTCTATCTCTGGCATTATATTCATCTAAATTCGTGAATCGTTCATCCTGTTCAACTACTACAGCCAAATCTTGTGTCCTAGTCAAAACCTCGTCACCTAAATTTACATTAATTTCATAAACCCAACCTTCAGTTAAAGTTTTGACAGGAATATTTACATATACACTATTCTGAACTGTTCTGACCCAGAGTATAGTTTTGTTAACAGGGACATATTCTCCTAATTCAACAGAAATTAGATGCACAGTACTCACACCTACAAGTTCATCGAATCTGACACCTCCATCGCCATCAGCATCATAGCCATCAAAATCAGGATCTTCTAATGCGTTCGCACCATCATCATTAGGATGGATTCCACTCAAATGTTCCCAGCCATCAGGCATTCCATCATTATCTGTATCTGCAAGTAGCGGGCTAGTGAAATTTTCAGGACCCCAAGTGTAAGCAACTTCATATTCTTCTACATTGTTAAGACCGTCTTCATCTCTATCTCCATAAGCATCAGTAGCATTTGCTGGATTCAAAAATCGCTTTGAATCTTGATCTAATGCATAGCAATACTCGTATCCATCTGGCATACCATCGCCATCAGAATCCCAATCACCAGGACCGTTTAGACGGCCATCTCCATCCATGTCTTCTTCGAACCAAGTCATGTCACCCGGGCCTGACATATACTCATGATAGGGTGCTTTGAGTGTTAAAGTTCCAAATTGAGTTACCCCACAATGGACTGATAAATCTATATTTCCGAAAGCAATTTCATACCTATCTGCTATTAAATCGCCATCGCTATCTTCAGCTAAGGGATTAGTGTCATACCTTTCCTCAACGAAATTTCTCAGACTATCAGGTTCAGGTTGTTCTAAATCTAATAGTGCATCACAAGAATGACCAAACTGATTACCCATTTGATCAAAAGTCGTAGCACCTATATCCGCTTTAATTTGGGCTTTAATATCAGGAGTAAGTAAGTAACAATCCCAATTACCATCTAGTGGATCAAGAAGTTTAATCGAACCTTGAGGAGTTTCTACAGTGTAGGTATAAAGCGATTCCCAGCGATCATTTAATCCATCACCATCTGAATCTTGAAGATTAGGATTTGTACCCAAATTAGCCTCATCGACATTAATTAGTCCATCTCTATCCGGGTCACCGAATGGGCCATTGTCGGGATTGGGGAACGTTTCATTTAGTTCGGTATTATCATCATTATCATCAGGTTGTGTAGTTTGAGGGTCAGGAGCAGCTGCTTCTCCACTGTCTAGAGGATCGAGCCCATTCTCTATTTCCCATCCATCATCTAAACCATCATTATCAGTATCTGAAAGTCTCCAATCAGTTCCATATAAGGTTTGTTCCATTCTATCAGGAAGACCATCTAAATCAGTATCTAGACCTTCAATGTGAATTTCAGAATCTTGAGTTTCAATATCTACTGAACCATCTTCCCACCCAGAGACAGTGGCTAATCCTGCACCAATTATTGTATAAAATCCTGCTAAAATTAATGTCGCAGATATTGCTGCAACTGCATATTGATTGTGTGTGAGAGCCAATTAATCACCTCGCCCCCCATAGGGAGCGTATAGTTGTCTCTCGGATATGATATAATGTTTCATTCCCGTTGTGCAGAGATTTATTGTTGCACTATCTCCGAGAATGACATTAGTTTTATCACATTTGTATTTGATTCTGCTCTAAATTCAGACTTTACCCGACGCCCATAGGCTCTCTCCCAACAACCACTTAGAATACCACAAAGTATTGCGGGATGAAAGCAGGATGAAAAAAATATTTCAACCCCACCAGTATTGTCAATTGACTTCACTGAGTCTATTGAACCAAGGCCATTCATAGCAAGATGACGGCGACCAACTCCGACCCAGTCTTGTTCTTTAGATATGATAATATGATGTCCTTGATTGAAAAAAATTTCTCTCATCGTATCGGAGAAAATTGTCCATAATTTACTATATTTATCATCAAGTCCTCTCCATAAGTAAGAATCCTTACGACCCTCATAAACTTCATCAATATATGGCAAAAAGTAATTTTCGAAACGGAGAATCAAATCTTGATGAATTATACCCATCCTTACACCCATTATTGACCATTCTCCATTTTCATCTGCGAGTAACGTATCCCAATAATCGTCATCTTGAATTGAAGAATTGATTAAATTTTGATTCCAAGGACTAGATATTTGTTTAGGAATGGGTATTTCTAAATCATCAGCAGATAAACTCAGCATAAGACTTTCAGAGGTATTTTGATTCCATCTAAAACGATGACGGAGATTGGTAGAATACTCCCAATTAGCAGAGAATAGACCAGCACAAATAGGGCCATTAATTGGGTTATTAATAAGGATTCTAGTTTCACCATTATCATTATCGATTAATTCGAAAGAACCTAATCCTCTTTCTTGCCAGTCTAATCTCATTTTATTCCATTTCATCGGATTTCGGCCCGAATAAGGTTTGATTTTTGAATTTCTCAGAAGCCATTCTTCAGATTCGGAAGAAGAATGAGCTAAACGCCTTCCTAGACTTTGACCACTCCGCCTCTCAAGTCCTGAAAAAAAGAGATCAAAAGAATCAAGATTAATTCTCCAAACTAAATTATTATTTCTTTTCTTATCAATAATTAACCCATTAGATTGAAAATCCCATCTATTTTTTATTCTTTCAGATAATTTTGAGGTGTTATTTTTTGAAAAACCAAAAAAATTCATCTGATCAACTACTCAAAAATCTTTCAATTCTAAGGAATGCTTCTTCTAACACTGAGATTGGAGGTAGACATACCATTCTGAAATGACCTGCTCCAAATTCTGGAGAAAAGCCTGAACCATGAACAACTAAAACATGTTCTTCATGTAATAAATCTAATACCCACTTTTTATCATTATTAAAGTTCTCAGGATTGGTTAATCTTACAAATAAATAGAATGCACCGCTCGGACTTTCGCATGAAATTCCATCTATTTCTTTAATTCTTTTAAGGCAATAGTTCATTCTCTTCTCTGTTAATTTTCGATGTACGGAGAGCCAATCATGAGAATTTTTAAGGCCTTCTAAATATCCATATTGTGCTGGCGTGGATGCACAAAGACGACTTCTAAGAATCCTTTCAACTCCGTCTCTAACTAGGGCGAGTCTGTTATTTGGATCGTGCCAAGCCATATATCCAATACGCCAACCAGGCGCAAAGTAAACTTTAGACACACCGTTAAGTGTGATTACGGGGACACTTTCAGAAATTGATGCCACAGAGACAAATGAATCTTTAAAGTCTAAACCATCATATATCTCGTCAGCGATAATAGTACATTTTGGCCACTCTTTTGCGATTCCAATCAATTGCTCTATTTCTGATTTAGTAGCAATATTACCTGTGGGATTATTAGGATTAATCAATACTAATAATTTAACAGAATCATTCATTTTTTGACGGATATCTTCTAAATCAATTTTCCAATTATCAGAGGATTTAAGCCTATATTCTACTGTTTTTGCACCATACATCTGCGGATAGGCCATATATGGGGGATAATGTGGCCCCGGTGCTAATACTGTATCATTTTCTTGAAGGAATGCTGCAAAAATTATTTGTAATGCCTCAGTCACACCATGTGTCACGTAGACATCATCATCACTGCACTGCCAACCTTTGGAAGATTCTGAAATAGCAATTGCCTCTCTAAGTTCATCTAATCCATATGAAGGACCGTATCCATTATCTTGTCTATCTAAAGCGTCTTTGTACCCTTCAATCATATGTTTTGGAGTAGGAAGACCCTCATATGCTAGTGGGTCACCAATATTCAGCCTGATGATTTTATGGCCTTGTTTCTCTAATTCTATCGCGGGAACTACGACATCTCTAATTGCATACTCAATAGAGGAGGCTCTTTTAGAGACCTCAACTTGCTCCACCATGTCTATGCGAAGATGTGAAGTTTCATGAACCAAACGGATGGTTGGTCAGATATCTAGTAATTTTCTAGCAGCATTTAGAGCGTCAGGGATACCTTCGGGATTAGACCCCCCTCCTTGAGCGAAAGTAGGTCTACCTCCACCACCACCATTAATATGAGAGGATATTGATTTAAGAATCTCCACCGAATTATACATATCAGAAGCTTTGGTATTTTCAGTAGTAGCCACAATTATCTTACCCCCTCCATCACGACTCCCTATAATTGCCAAAGTAGGATTAGATTCATCTCTAGTTAACTCTGAAAGCATCTTCATAAGCTGTTTTGAATCCCCATCAGATTCCATTATGACGTATCGGATACCATCTCTCTGAAATGCTTCATCTCCTCCGCCACTAGTCCTCAGCCTAACGATTTCTGCCTCTAAACTCGAAATTTTCTTTTGTTGAGATTTCCATTCTTCAAAGAATTTTGAAACCGTTTTAGGAAGATCATCAGATTGCACACCGAGTATTTCAGAGGCCTCACTAAGAATTCGTTCTTGCTGTCTTGCATGTTCACGCGCCGTATCACCTGCCACGATTTGCAGACGCTCCACCCCGTCTTGGACTTGACTGGAGCGTACTATCCTTAATTCACCGACTTTTCCCGCTGTATCGTGATGAGTGCCTCCACAAGCCTGTATGTCGAAATTACCAATCTTAATTATACGGATAGTGTCATGTTTAGGAGGTCCGCCCTGATATATGTCAAAACCAAATTTAGCATCAGCGTCCGCTCTACTCATTATTATTTTCTCAATATCAGAGTTAGATTGTACAATTTCATTCGCTTTATCTTCTATAATATCTAGTAAATTCCTTGACATTCTTGAATGATGAGTTAAGTCAATACGAGCATATTTCTCACCCTTATTAGATCCAGCTTGACGGATATGAGGGCCTAAGATTTCCCTAGCAGCACCACCCACGATATGTACAGCAGTATGGTGATCCATCAATTGGAGTCGACGAATTCTATTGACTTCTGCATTGATTAAACCTGTACTTAATTCGCCATCAGTAAAATGAATAATCACTCCATTCTCTATTTTTGTGTCTAACACTTTAGTTGGACTACTTTCAGAATTATAGAAGAATATACCTTGATCGCCTAATTGACCTCCGCTCTCAGGATAAAATAGAGTTCGGTTCAAGACTACCATGTGAGTAGGTTTTTCTTCGACTTCATTTGAAAATGATAAAGATGAAAGATTAGAGTCAGATATTTTCTCACAGTGAATTACATTTGCAGTAAAATCCGTAATGTTAGTATCTAAATAATAATCCTGAGAAGTTTTTTCTAAATCTTTCGAAAGAATTTGAACTTTCTCTTTATTCTTGGCTGCATCTTTTGTTAATTTCGCGTTTCTATCAGCCATATCTGCAGCAAAGCCCACCCTCACTGATAGTTTATCCCAACCTAATTTTTGCGAAATTGAAATAGCCATATCTGGAGTGATACCTCTCTCTTCAGATAATCTAAATAATATTTCGTCAGGTACTTGTAAGGCCTCTTTGGGGATATCTTGGAATGCTGTTTTAACAGCGGATTCCCCTTTTCTTAACATCTCATGATACCTTAATTCTTCTAAATCTAGTAATTTTAGTATACCTTCCTCTGTTTGCATAAATTTTACCATGTCTAAGTGCGTATCCATGTGATGTTTACCCAATTCTAAAAGAGAAATATCAAGACCTAAGTCAGATTTCATTCGGCAAATTCTTCTTGCAAGCATCCTGGCTAGATATCCAGCCTTTGTGTTACTCGGAATTAAACCGTCACCTAACATATTACATAATGCATGCATATGATCGGGAATTGCATATATCGAAGAGAGAGGTTCAGTTAGGCGCTTTAATTCAGGAACAGTGATTTTAATATTCAAATCATCCAATCTTTTGACTAATTTTACGTAAAGTGATTCAACATCAGTCCCTACATCTATATTTAATATCCCGGCTAATCTTGATAATTCAGATAATAATGAAGAAGTTTCAACATCTAAATCTAAACCATTGACCATAGACTCAAATCCAATAGTCTCTTTGAGCCAAGAAACTGATTCAGGATAAATGGCTTCATAGATTGTCGGAGTTCCTGCTGCAGCCCAACAAAATCTCTCAAGACCGTAGCCAGTATCAATTATTTGTAAATCCATTTCTCGATATTTCAGTCCCTTGATGTTTATGTCACCCTGTTCATGCTCTTCTAGATTCATAAATACTAGAGTGGCTAATTCTAATCCTCCAACAATTACTTCAAGAGCGGCTCCAGCATTACCTCCTCCAGACCATGGATTTTCAACATAGGTTATTTCTAAAGGATTAATGCCAAATGTATCTACTAACATATCATCACAGAAACGAACGCACTGATCTACCCAATAGATTACATCGCCTTCCTTAGGTCGATTAAATGCATGATGAGCCATCATTTCAAAAGTAGTTAGATGTCTACCAGAACGACCAACCGCTGCTACATCAGTCAATCTAATACAAGGTTGGGATATACATAATGGGTTCGCAGGTGGAGGAACTTGTCCACTGGTTACATGTGGTTGGAAATCTGCTATACTTGCGATGGTCAGGTGAATATCATCTCTCCATCGAGCAATTACAGGATAAGGTTCTATCTTAGAATGGTCATGATTTGAAAAATAATTAAGAAAAGAATCTCTCATCGCGTCTTTTAATGCTTTACCTCTCATTGGAAAGCCATCAATTATAGGACTGCCAATAAATGTATATGGATCTTCATTAGTATCTCCAGACGTAGTTCGTGAGAGATCTCTCGTCCAAAAGTATAATCCTGTTACCGAACAGGTTCTTCGAAAATGACCTGAATCTTCCCAAAAAGGAAT
>TARA_B110000008_G_scaffold92100_2_pt1 | contig 12767 bp, 7 predicted proteins | sample TARA_B110000008 | Tara Oceans TARA_B110000008 (sample SAMEA4396496) | marine metagenome | biome: Westerlies Biome; feature: [DCM] deep chlorophyll maximum layer (ENVO:01000326); material: water (ENVO:00002006), including particulate matter (ENVO:01000060) such as... | depth 40 m
AGCGACAGTGTTTCGCGCGATGGCGCCGCGCGGGCCCGCGCGGACGTCGCGCGCGCCCGTCGGTGCGCGCGTGGCGCGTCAGGGGCGCGTCTCGCGCGGTCGAACGCGACGCGCGGCGCGCGAGGACGCGCTCGGCGGGCAAGATTTCATCTACTCGCAACGCAGCGGTGTCGAAGAAGAGCTCTTTAAAGGAAGCGTTCTCGGCGTCGACGCGGACGTCGCGACGGGCGAACATCGCGAGCGTGAGTTTCGAACGTTCGCCGCGCTCGATGGGTTTCACGTGCCGGAACGCTTCGCCGAGCGCGTGGCGACGCACGTGGTGAAGAACTTGTTGAAGGATAAGGGGGCGCTCGGCGCGACGTCTCCGGCGTTAATTTTGGGGATTTGGGGACACAAGGGTTGCGGCAAAACGATGAACGTGGAGTTGGCGTGTAAGAAAATGGGGTTGCAGCCGATCGTAACGAGCGCGGGGGAGTTGGAGGATTCGACGGCGGGGGAGCCCGGGGCGATGTTGCGGCGAAGGTATCTGACCGCCGCGCGAGCGATGAGAGAGACGGGGAAGTTGAGTTGTCTTATTATCAACGACATCGACGCCGGGATCGGTAAGTTTAAGGACGATCTGGGGACTGTAAATAATCAAATCACGCACGGGACGTTGATGAACATTTGTGACAATCCCACGATCGTGAGCGAGGGACTGGTTTGGAGGACGGACTCCAAATCTACCAACGCGCGCGTGCCAATCATCGTCACGGGGAATGATTTTTCTCGACTGTATGCGCCTCTAACGAGAGACGGTCGAATGGATCTTTGGATGTGGGAGCCGACGTCGCAAGAGTTGGTTGAGATGATACACGCTATGATGAAGGATGACGGGTTGACGACGGCGTGTTGCGAAACGCTCGTCGCGACATTTCCGAATCAGCCTTTAGATTTCTTCGGCGCGTTACGCGCGCGTGTGTATGATGACGCCGTCAGTGATTTCATGTTCAACGTCGGCTTAGATGGTTTAAATGACTCGCTCGTCGGTTTAGATGAACGTCGGAGGTTGAAATTAGGCGACGTGACGATCACGCTGGAGCGGCTGTTGGCGTGCGGACGCAACGTCGTTGGCGAGCAAGAAAACGTGAATAATATTCAGCTCGCTCGAGAGTACATGCGTTGGCAAGAGCCCGAAGAGCTCGTCGCCGCTCGACGCGCGGCTACGAGGAAAGCCGCGCGCGATGAAGCACGTGATAAATTGTTGAAAGAGCCCGACGCCGAGGCGGTAAAGATGCGAGAGGACGCGAAGGCAAAGTTGCGAATCGCGGTGCAGGAACACGCCAAAAATGCCGAACCTGTCATGATCGTAGAAGAGGAAGATGAAGAGCCCCTGCCATGGCGCGTCGAAAATATTGGCGAGGCGCAGCGCTTGATCGAAGGCGGCGCCGTTGTCTTTGACATTCGTCCCGTCAAAGACTTCAATCGAGAGACGCTCAAGGGAGCAACGTCCATGCCCGCGGCGATTCGCACGGGTGGCTTATCAGACGCCGTGGACAACCCAGCCGTGGACGTGATGATAGACAACATCAACGCTGATGGCAAATACGCCGACAAATCGTCCCCAGTCGTCGTCTTTCATGCCGCCGAAGCCTCCGAGGCGTATCATTTGGACGCCTTGCGCGCGCTCGCCGAAGTCTTCGACGACGTCGTCGAAGTCGAGGGCGGGCTTCCATTTTATCTCAAGCACTTCACTCCCGCGGGCAAACGTCGACCTCGTTACGTCGGTTACGGCGCCGAAAACGAGGAAACGTTCTGGACCGCGTCGAATTGACACCTCGTTATTTGTAGTTTCTAGTTTCTAGCGTAGCCCGCCGAAGTTCCGCACACATCCGCGCGTCCTCGACCGCGCTCCCGATGCGCGCGATGCCACACGCGCACGCTCAAATCGTGCTGTCGAGCTCTCGCGTCGCGACGCCGCCATCGACGTCGTGCGCGCGACCGCGCGCTGTCCCCGTCCGCCGCCGCCGCCACCGCGTGTCGATTCCGTTCCCGCGCCGCGCGCTCGCGACGCGCGCCAAGGGACAGTACGACAGCGCGGCCGACGCGGAGGAAGATTTATTGTTTTGGAACGAGGAAGACTTGGAGGACGACGACCCGATCGCGATCGAAGACGATGAAGACTGGGACGACGAGGACGACGACGAGGACGACGACTGGTTCTTCGTCCCGGAGGGCGCCAACGTGCGCGTGGCGAATGAAGATTTGTTCAACATCGACGACGAAGACAGTGGCAATGGATATGTCATAGACTTTGTGCGCGTGCCGACGAAGAACGATCGCGCGAGTGGGAGTTCGGAGGCGGTGAACACGTCGCTAAAGTCGCCGAAGAAGAACCCGCGCGGCGTCGCGGCGGCGGATGCGAAGCCGAAGCGCGTGGTGGGCGAAAGTAGTGAGATAAACGCAAAGAGGGATGATAAAGGGATGAAAAAGGAGGACATCGAGCGCATGTTGCGCATGGGGGTACCGAGGGATCTGTTATTTGCAATCGAGGAGGAAAAACAAGAGGTGGCGACGTTTAACAAGAAGAAGGAATACGAGGCGACGAGAAAAACGCACAAGCGCATGACCATCGTGGCTGGAAAGTATGCACGAAGAAAGCTTTTGTCGCCGAGCGGTTTAGACACGCGACCGATGATGTCCATGGTGCGTGGGGCGACGTTTGATATGATGTTAAACTTTCTCGGTTCGCGAAGCAACGTGCAGTTTCCGCCAGACTCGAGATGGTTGGACATGTTCTGCGGCACTGGCGCGATCGGCATCGAGTCGATATCGCGCGGTGTCGTCGAGGCACATTTCGTCGAAATGGACCCCTGGGTGGTGAACAACGTCACGAACAAGAATCTGAATTCGCTCGGTCTCACCAAGCAAACGACGACACACACCGCAAGCGTGCAAGCCTTCATGAACCAGCACCACAAAAACGCTCGAGGCGTCGGCGGCGCGTTCGATTTCATATCGTTCTGCCCTCCGTACGAAAAAGTATCGTATCCCGAGCTCCTCCTCCAGCTCGATGAGTCGGCGCTGGTCAAAGACTCGACCATTTTACTCGTCGAGTACGCCAAAGGCCAAGCGCGTGACATCCTCCCGAGCATCGGCAAGCGTCTCCGCCGCGTCCGCGACCGGCGCTACGGTCGCACTTTCGTCGCTTTATACGTCTGCGACGGCAGGGACATCGACGGCGAGGACGACGACGAAGGTCCCGAAGTCGCGACCAAGTTCGCCAAGCCCGTTCGCCGCGGCCGCCGGCGCGACGACGACGACGCGTGATCGTGCCATTCGTCCCGCGCGCGCTAATAAAACATCAGGACACGAGCAAGTCACTCCATCAGCAGCGTCGTCGCGCGTCCACACTTGCGCACGCGCGCGAGAACGTCCTCCGCGTCCAACGCGTCCCCGCGCACCACGCACCGCTTCGCCTCGACGTCGATCTCCACCTCGCGCACGCCCTCGATGCGCTCAGCGATCCTGCGCACAGACGCCGCGCACCCTTCGCACGCGAAGTCGACCGCGAGCGTGACCTCCGTGCGCGTCATGCGCGCGATCGGTCGCGAGCGACGCGTCGCGATGTGCGGTGCGATTCGAGCGCGCATCGACCCGCGGCACCACACGCGCGCGCGCGCGCGAACGCCGTCGCGAGGCGTCGATCGGTCGCGCGCGAAGGCTCGCGGCGCGCGCGCGAGCTCGCGCGCGCGGGCGAGGCGCAGAATTTAAACGCGCGACGCGAACGCGACGCACCTGTCACTCGGCACCTCGGATTTCGTCGGCGCGGCGACGGCGGGGACGCGCGCGCGCGAGAGCGAGCGAGGATGCGGAAAATATGCGAGTACTTCATATCACGCGCGATCGCGCGGTTGGTGCGCGACGGCGGCGGTGAGGGCGAACGCGGGCGAGCGAGAGTGGACGCGAGCGCGGGCGAGGCGAGACTCGAGGACGTCGAGCTCGACGCGAACGTCGTCATGGCGTGGACGGGCTACTTTGAGGCGCGAACGGGTATGGAGTTGGTGGCGGTGCGCGTGGGGGCGGTCACGGGGCGGATTCCGTGGGAGGCGATCGGGAGGGAGTCGTGCTCGTTGGAGCTCGAGGACGTGACGGTGACGACGCGACCGAGCGCGGGGAGCGGCGAAGCGGAGGTGTTTGACGCGCTCGAGAGAGAGGATGGCGCGCGCGCGCAAGGGTCGGCGATCATGCGGCAAGCGTTGAATGCGCTCTGTCGTGGGCTCAAGGCGCGATTGAGAGGGGTAAACGTAGTGGTGCAAGACGCAGCGGGCGCGGGCAAGTTTCTCGTGCGACTCGAATCGGCAGAGTATACGCACGGGCAAGGGGTGAGTTTCTCGGGGATGTCTGTGCGACGAATCGCAACTGGCGTTGAATGTTCGGTGTCCGAGGTCGTGGTGCGCGACGTTTCCGGGCACGCAGAGATACCAAGTGATTTCAGTCGCGTCGACGTCGAGTTGGAGACCATCGAAACGACGGCTACAGTGCACGCGGTGAAGAATTTCGTCGATCTCGTGAACGCATTTGGTTCCAATGCATCTTCTGCTCGCCTAAAACGGCCATCGACGTCGAGACCGCGACGTTCATTCATCGACGATGTGCTATCGAGTGGGTCGGCCGCCATGTACGCAAGCGCGTATGAGGAAGCGAACGACGCCATGGGCGAGAGCATGGGTGACAGCGTTTACGAAGACTCAAACGAGGAGCTGAACGAAGAGTTCTTCGACGACGCAGAGGTAGCAATACGGGAGTTGTCGGAATCATTGGGTATCGATTCTTCCGCGGAGCCTTCGAGTGCAACGACGGTCTTCACCGTTCAATGTCCACAGTTTTCTATGGATGCGCCGTTCGACGACGTGGTGTGCAAACTGACGATGACGGCGATTAGAATTGAATTGTCGGATCGATTAGATGTGAGCTGGAGTGACGCGCGATGTCTTTACGGGTTCGACGACGACCATGAGTTGGTTTTGCATCTTTCTTCGGTTGGCGCCGATGACAGGTGCGGTGTAGTCTTGCGTGACGACTGCGTGTCGATGCAAATGGGTCACGCCAAACTTGCATTGAATGGTGTCGAGTGCGTGACAGCGGCGTCCTTAAGTGAAAATATCACGGCGACAGTGTACTGGCTCGAAGATCCAGCGTATCGTCTAGACGGTTCGCTTCCCGAACGTTGTTTGGCCAAGGTGAAGAACAGGCGTGAAGCGAATGAGACAGATACATGTCTTCGGGAGCAACTTGCGAACGACGCGTCACTGTTCGTTAAATTGAATGTGCCAATTATCGAAACTAGGTTGAGCATCGATGTGGTGGAATCGGTTTCCACTATCATTCAGTCAATGTACGAGCTTCCAGACAATCACCCTATGGCGCTGCGAGTCGCGACGCCCGACTCCGTCATGACCCCCTTGGCGTTTGGAATCGATGTCGGCGCGCTTCGCATGCAGCTTGATGCCCCACTGACAGATGGAACGTGTTCGACTTCCACCGACGATGACTCTGTACTTGTCGAGTGCGAATTGAGGCGTGCGCGTGTTTTTGCGGCGACAAACATCGCTGGCGTTCTCGGTTCAGATTTCGTATGGACGCAGTTTGATTCGGCTCGGGTTACTACTGATAACGTCGAAACAGTCTTTGTCGAGTGTCGTAGTTCAGATCAAGGCGCTTCGAAATCATCGCTCGCGTTTGCTCGCATGGAGGGCGAGCCAGCATGCGCAGACGTAAACGTCGTCGGAATGTCGGCCTCGTTAACGCAGTGCGAGCCGCTTATACGGCGCCTGAATACTTTTGCTCCCGCAAGAGACGTCGATGCCGATACAAATGTGTGCGATTCTTCCACACTGTGTTTCTCTTTGAGTTTATTCGAGTTGGTGCTCATATACAAGTCGAATGACTCGTTCGCGCTCATTCAGAATGATTTTTTGCGCATTTCTTCCAAAGGGGTAGAATGTTCGCATGATGCGGGGGTTTCGACCAGCTTTGGCGTCGAAATGTACTGCAACGAGATCAGTGCGTTTATGGTGCCTCCCGAAATCAAGGCAACTGACGGCATTCGCACGTTACCGGCGTTTCCATTCACGAATTCTATTATTTGCGCCGCGCGGTTTGCGCCGGTGATGAATGCAAAGGCGATTTCGTTGATTACGTCCTCTTCAAGCTCGAAGACTGCGATCGCCACCGTCAACACTCGATCTTGCGTCGTGTCGCTTCAGAGAGACATTTTGCGCGCGTTAAAGCGGCTATTCATGTCGGAAGTTGAAGGCGCTGATCGTCCAGCGAGTCCGGCGAGCGGCGACGAGAACGAGTACGTCTTCGTGAGTCCTGTGAAGAAGGCCAGAGATATCTCGCACGCACGATACTCGTCGAGCGTAACTGAGCATGAAATAGCCGCCGCGACTCGCGATCACGACGAGATGTTTCCTAGGCGACTCGAAGGCCAGAAGCGCGGAAGTACGGAAACTAGTGAGGCTCATCACAGAAGTCTGTTAGTGCGACGTGACACGAACGCCCGAGTTGGACCGAACATAATCGAGAACTTCTTCTATCGCAACAATCGACGAGTGCGTCGGAAGCGTAAAACGGTGTTGTTAGCGGCAGGGAGTGTCACGGCGGTGAGAAAGCATAGTTCAAGTCGAGCGCGCGCCGGCGGCGTGAACGCCTCCATTATGAGTCGTAGTCGATTTGCGGGTGAATTCGTCGAAGCACGTCTACCGGCGATGCCGCCGTCTTTACCGCGTGTCAGCGACCATGCGCACACTCGATACCTTCCGCTTCCAAAGGATGTCGTCGTGCCGCAAAGCACGGTTCATGTGAATGGCGAAACGTTCGATGTACACATCTTGCCGGGGCTATTCTGGTCCGAATCGCCGACAAGTTTGCCGAGGCACGCGGATTCTGTGGAGGTCGATCCGCTCGGTGTATCTGCAGGAATCAAACTTTCACTGAAAACGAACACCGTGCGCGTTGACTCGTTCCCACAGCGCGAAGGCGAAACCGCGCATCGCATCGCGTGCGCGGTGCGCGACGCTGTTTGTACAGACGTCACCGCGGGCGCAACGTGGCCAAACGTATTGAAATACGACGTTCTCTCGGGCGAACGAGGCGATCGAAGCGATATGTGTTCGTTGGACATAATGGCTGTTCGTCCGGATGCGAAAACACCTTCCGAAGTTGAGTATCTGTTCAAGGCCTCGTCGATACCGATTCACGTCAAGCTCGATCAACGCGTCTTGAAGCTCGCGCTCGATGTCTTTGCCGACGACTCTGATGACTCTTCTCATGTCGCATCACCGCCACGTGAAGAGTCGATATACTTTCAAAAGATTGAGATCGATCGGCTTTCGCTTCGTTTGGACTATTGCGGTCGTCAAGTTGACATTGACTCGCTGCGGTCTGGAAACTTGCTCGAGGCGCTGAATCTCGTGCCTTGGGACGGGGTCCTTCTCGACATCCAGCCGCTTCGGCTTACCGGAATCGCTGGTGTAGTCCCGGTTGTGCAAACTGCCGTAAATGCATGGCTTGATGACATTACGCGCACACAAGCACACAAGTTTGTGCAAAGTGTGAAGCCAATCAAATCGGCGACCAACATCGGCCGTCGAGCCGCCGGTCTGGTGTCCAAACCTCTGGAGTTTCATCGAAACAACAGACGCGGCGGTGTTGTCGCTGGGTTCGCTCTCGGCGTCGCTTCTTTCGTTAAAGAGGTGTCACTATCATCGATCGAACTCGGCGCTTTCGCCGCGGGTCAATCCGCTGCCCTTCTCGCCGCCGCCGAAGGAATGATAGTGGACGCCGAACGCGAAATCGAAGATGTCTCTTCGCCGACGAACGTCTTTCACGGGCTCTCCCTCGCCAGTAAAACCGCGTGGCGCGGCGCACGTCGCGCCACCGACGCACTCGTCGTCGAGCCCATCCGAGATTACGCCACCGGCGATGTCACGTCGTCTGCCGCGCTCCTCGGCGCCGTTCGCAAGGTTCCCTACGCCGCCGTCACCGGCGCCAAAGGTTTCACCAAAGCCGTCGATCACGCCCTCTCCGGCGCGGTCGCCTCGTTCCGTCCACCTTCGCGCGACGCCGACGCATCGTGCGACGCCGATGATTTCCCTTAGCCCTCTCCGTCAGTCGCCACTCCCGCTCGTGTGATTGCACGCATTCATTCCTTCGTTCTCGCGCCTCGCGCGCGCGCTCGAATCTGCACAGGTTATCCCTCGCGCGCGCGCCCGCGCGGGTCGCCACTCCACGCCTCGCGCGCCGCCGCTCGACGACGGCGCATCGAACGACGACGACGACGATGCTCGCGCGCGCACCCCTCGCGCTCGCCCCGCGCGCGCCCGCGGTCGACGCGCGACGCGCGACCGCGACGTCGTCCCGCGCGGCGACCGCGCACGCGCGACCGCGATGCGGCGCTGCGACGCTGTCGAAACCGCGCGACGCCGCGCGCGACGTGCGACAGCGCGCGTACGCGAAACAACCGCCGGCGAGCGGGACGTTCGACCCGCTGGGGCTGCTGGACGTCGAGCGAGGCGACGACGGGGTCTTCGCGCCGGCGTTCGGCTGGACCAAGCCGAGCGCGACGCGCGCGATGTCGAGCGGACGAAGCGGAGGACCGAGCGGCGACGCGAAGATGGGAGATTTTTTTGGCGGGAAGTTGCCGGGGAAGATTGCGACGATTTTCGCGCTGTTGGTGCTGTCGCGAGTGGGGACGTACATTCCGATCAGCGGCGTCGATAGGGCGGCGTTCGCGGAGTCGCTCGCGGGAGGAGGGGGGATGATGGCGTACGCCGATACGCTCACGGGAGGGAGCATCTCTAAGCTTGGGATTTTTTCGCTCGGGATCGTGCCGTACATTAACTCGAGCATCATCTTTCAGTTGCTGGGGAGCGTGTTTCCAGAGTTGAAAAAGTTGCAAAAGGAAGAGGGCGAGGCGGGACGGCGCAAATTTCAACAGTATCAAAGGTGCGTCGAGTAGTTGTCGGTCGAGTAAATGCGATGCGATGCGCGTAAGCGGTGATGTGACCTTTTAGGTCTCGTTCGATTGAGCTTCGGCGCGTTACGACGCGTCGATGGCCTGAAAAGAATAACGGAAACTGAGCTACGCGACACGAGCACGCGTTTTTTATTCGACCATGAATGGAGACTGACAGAGACTGTGTTTCTTATTTTGTAGGTACGGCGCGCTTGGATTTGCCATCGTCCAAGCCGTGGGTCAGTGCTTGTACGTGCGCCCTTTCGTCGAGGATTTCACGCCGATTTGGTTGTTTGAACAAAGCTGCGCGCTGACCGCCGGCGCCATGATTCTCATGTACATCGGCGAGCTTTTGAACGAAATCAAACTCGGTAACGGGACGTCTTTATTGATTTTTGCCAACATCGTCAGTGCTTTGCCGTCTTCCGTGGGTCAAACGGTGTCAATGGCTCAAGAAAAAGGTGACTCGTCTGTGCTCGCGGTGTTTTTCGGCGCTTTCGCGCTCACGACGTTGGGAATCGTGTACGTTCAAGAGGCTGAACGTAAGATTCCGATGAACTATAGCACGCGATTCAACGCTGGTGGTTTGGCTAAGTCATCATACCTGCCGTTCAAAGTGAACAGCGCCGGGGTGATGCCGATTATTTTTGCTTCTTCTTTGCTCGCGTTGCCCGCGACGCTCACGCGCTTCACGGACAACGGCGCCGTGCTCGGCGTGGCGCGGTTCCTTAGCCCTGGTGGTGGTGCCGGCTACGTCCCGGTGAACGTCGCTATGATTTGCTTCTTCAATTACTTTTACACCTTCCTCCAACTCGAGCCGAAGGATGTCGCAGATCAGCTCAAGCGCCAGGGCGCCTCCATCCCGGGCGTTCGTCCCGGCGCCGCGACACGCGATTACATCACTCGGGTCTTGGAGCGTTTGTCGGTTTTAGGAAGCGTATTCTTGGGAGCGCTCGCCTTGACTCCGGGTGCGGTAGAGCAAATTACCGGCTTGCAAACTTTCCGCGGTTTTGCGGGCACTTCCTTGTTGATTCTCGTAGGCGTCGCCACGGATTCCGCTCGCAAGGTACGATCCGAGCTCGTCATGGAATCGTACGATACGAAGCTGGATGAGTTCTACTCGTCCAAGCCGAAGAAGTAGAATAAGTGTGATATTAACGAATGGATTACAACACGTCTAACACGTCTAATAGCGTCCTCGACCTCTTCCGCCGCCTCTACCGCCGAAACGACCTCCCGGCGACCCTCGTCCTCGCCCGCCAAACCTTCCTCCTCCCGGAGAGCGGCCGCCGCCGCCATAGTTGCCGCCACGTCCACCAAAACGACCGCCGCCACCGCCACCGCCGCCACGTCCACCGCCGCCATAGCCTCCGCCACCACCGCCGGATTGCGGCCGCTGACTCAGCTCTGGTAATTCTTCACACGCGGTGATGGACACGGCAGACTTGCCGCTCGATGCGGGTTCGGACAAGGCGCAAAACTTATCGGCGAGCTCAGAGGGCACGTCGAAGACCGCAGCCATATTGTCCACGCTCAATGTTAAGCGACGAAGCTGCAAATCGTTTTCGTCCATGCGTTGACGCAAGAAGTTCCACACGTACGTCGGCGTTCTGATTTGCGTCTCGCCCGCGGTGAACAACAGCGTCGTCTGGCCCGAGTGAGAAGTCAACAACGACCGTTGTCTCAGCTCGCCGTGGCCGGCGAGCTTGGCGATCGCCATGGCGAGCACCTCAACCGGATCGCGACCTTCCTCACTATCGCTATCTTCGCCCTCGAGTAAGTCTCGGGCGACGTCCATGAAGAGCTTTGCGGCGCCCTTGTGCACCTTGCGGATTTGCTCTCCCGCAATTTTTCCCGCCGCCTTTGCCATCTCCGCCGGTTGCGGCGGTCCGATGCGAACAAACTTGAATCCGCCTTTTCGTTCGATGTTCGGTACGGCCCATTCGGAACGCGGCGTGCACAGCGTGACACTAATGCCAGTGGCCCCAGCGCGTCCCGTGCGACCCGAGCGGTGAATGTACGTCTCGGCGTCCTTCGGCGGTTCGCACTGAATCACGAGCTCGACGCCGGTGATGTCTAAACCTCGCGCCGCCACGTCGGTGGCGACCAAGACTTGGAACTTATCTTCTCGGAAACCAGCCAAGACGACTTCGCGCTGACCTTGGCTGACGTCGCCGTGAAGCGCCTTCGCACCCTTCGGGATTTCCTTTTGCAAGTTGTCGCAGAGCTCGCCGCAGTCGCGCTTGGTATCGCAGAACACGATGACGCGTCCGCCGCCCGGGGCCTTGGAACGAATGACGTCGCAGACGAGGTCGACGCGATCGCTCCATTGACAAGGTAATAGCATGTGTTGGACGGCCCCGCTCGCCTTTTGCTTTTGGTCGCCGACCAGATCGACCGTGGCGTAGTCTGGCTTTAAGAAACGTTTCGCGATGTCCTTCACCCACGGGGGCAAGGTGGCCGAGAAAAGCAGTGTCTGAACGTCTCCGGAGCTCTTCAAGATCAACTCGACGTCGTCCACGAACCCCATGTTCAACATCTCGTCGGCTTCATCGAGCACCCTGAATTTGAGCTTGTCCATCATCAACGTCTTGCGCTCCAAATGATCCTTCATGCGTCCGGGAGTACCGATGACGATGTCGCACCCGCCGCGTAAACCCATCTCTTGCTCGCGATACGGCGTCCCACCGTACACACAGACGGACTTAAACCCGAAAGAGTTTCCTATCCAGTCAAAGTCGGCGAACACCTGTTTCGCGAGTTCGCGCGTCGGCGCCAGCACCACGCACATCGGCCGACGACCTTGTACGCGGCGCCCGTTCGCCGGCATGGGCGAAATCTTCGCCATCTCCTCGACGATCGGCAAAACGAACGCCAACGTCTTCCCACACCCCGTGCGCGCGCGTCCGACCACGTCCTTACCACTCAGCGCGATCTCCAGCGTCTCGGCTTGAATGGCGAAGAGCGCGTCGAATCCCTTCTTCCGCAGCGTCGCCTTCACCGGCTCGCTCAGCGCGAAATTATCCAGCGCCAACGGGTTCGGCTCTTCGGGCTCGGGCGTCCCCACCTCGACCGCATCTTCACCCTCGACGTCCTCCCTCGCCTCGCTCGTCGACTTCTTCCTCTTCTTCTTCTTCTCCGTCGTCTCCCGCGAATCCGAATCCTCCTGCGCGCGCGACCCGTCGTCGGCGTCCGTCGTCAGTCTTCCCTCCCTCTCCCGTCGCTTTCGCGCGCCCATCGACGCGATCGCGCGCGCGCGTTCGTCCGCGTTCCCTTCGTCCGCGTCTCTCGTCGTCGTCGTCTTTCGTCGCCGCTCGCACCGTCTTCCGCTTCTTCTTCGTCGTCGTCGTCGCCGCCGCCTCGAGCGCTTTCTTGTCCCGCTTCTCGCGCTTCTCGCGCTTCTTGTCCTCCTTGGCGTCCTTGGTCTTCCCCATGCCGCCGGTCGCGCGTCGTCGACGGACGACGTCGCGTCGCGGTGTGCGTCGCGTCGCGTCCGTCGTCCGTCGTCCGTCGTCGCGTCGTCGTCGGTTCGCCGCCGTCGGTTCGCCGCCGTCGGCGGCGCGTGTTCGCGCGCGACGCGCGGGCTGGACAAAACGCATTCGCGATTTCTGTACACATGGTTCTAAATAATGTTAAATATGTAGAAAACTCGACGAGAATGAGTGCCATGGCACTCGCCATGGCACCCATGCGAGGCGACGTCGCGCCGGCGCGACGGCTCGTATCCTCCCCGGACGCGTCGGTTGGCGCGCATAGATTGATTCAT
>TARA_B110000008_G_scaffold55174_2_pt1 | contig 12755 bp, 5 predicted proteins | sample TARA_B110000008 | Tara Oceans TARA_B110000008 (sample SAMEA4396496) | marine metagenome | biome: Westerlies Biome; feature: [DCM] deep chlorophyll maximum layer (ENVO:01000326); material: water (ENVO:00002006), including particulate matter (ENVO:01000060) such as... | depth 40 m
CGTGAAAACATATTTATCACCGACGATGCTTGGTTGGCTTCGGATCAAGACACCTAAAGCTTCTGCAACTGGCAGATCGAAATGGTATGCCTTAATTTTTTGACGCGCTTCATCACGATTTTTTGAATCACGAATCATCTTGATGAAGTCATCAAGATGACCCAACGCAAGAAGATAGGCTTCAAGATTCTCGGCCCTCTCCTCTGCTTTACGCAAAAGGAAACGAGTCCGTCGAATCACCACTTCACGGCGGTGCTCAATAAAGGCATCAAGAGCGTCGAGCACACCGAGTTGCTTGGGACGCCGCTCGTGAATTGCCAGCATATTGACCCCGAAGGAAGTCTCCATGGCAGTCAATTTGAAAATCTGGTTCACCACAACCTGCGGTCTTGCATCGCGCTTTAAGGTGATCTCAATGCAGGTATCATCTGCCGAAAGGTCACGCATCCCAGAGATGTCGACCAATACCTTTTCACGGACGAGTTCGGCAATTCGCACTTGAAGGGTCGCACGGTTCACCCCATGAGGCACCTGCCGAATCATGATCTGGCTGGCCCCGGTCTTACTTTCCGTGACCTCCATGACGCCCCGCATCTTGATGCTGCCGCGTCCCGTTCTAAAATAGTTATCGATCCCCTTGTATCCACGAATCTCACACGCCGAGGCAAAATCGGGCCCTTTGATGTATTCCTTGATTTCCTCAACAGTAATGTAGGGATTATCGATCCGCGCACAGACGCCATCGATTACCTCTCCCATATTGTGGGCCGGAATATTAGTAGCCATTCCAACCGCGATTCCAGTTCCACCATTTACTAACAGATTAGGAATTGCCGCTGGAAGAACAACAGGCTCCTTACTGTTTTCATCATAAGTCGTCTGGTGATCAACCGTCTCCTTTTCGAGATCGGTCATCATGGCCGACCCCATATGGGTTAACCGGGCCTCGGTGTATCGCATGGCAGCAGGAGCATCCCCTTCTACCGAACCAAAGTTACCCTGACCATCAACTAGCGTTTCACGCATCGTCCACGGCTGGGCCATATTTACCAAGGTCGGATAGATAGCACCGTCACCATGTGGGTGATACTTACCCATCGTTTCCCCCACAATTCGGGCACACTTTAAGTGAGCTTTAGAAGCGGACAATGAAAGGTCATGGTGCATTGCATAGAGCAAGCGTCTTTGTGATGGCTTAAGCCCGTCCCGCGCATCGGGAAGAGCCCGGGAAATAATGACGGACATCGAATAATCCAAAAAGGACTTCGACATCTCGTCGGCGACATTAATTGATTCAACAAAGTCGCGGGCCGGAGTGGGATCTTGGGTGTCGTCAGACATGAAAATTATCAGATTTAATTAAACGTCGAGGTTTTGCACATTTAGCGCGTTGTCTTCAATAAACCGCTTTCGCGGCTCGACTACATCGCCCATCAGGACATCGAACATTGTTTCAGCCTCAATCTTGTTTTCCGCGTCAAACTGAACGCGAAGCAGCTGGCGAGTTTCCTTGTCCATAGTAGTGGCATATAGCTCCTTGGCATTCATCTCACCAAGTCCCTTGAAGCGCTGAATTCGCATCCCCTTCTTACCGATTTCGAAAACGCGAGAGAGAATTTCGAAGAGGCTAAAGACCGGAGTAATTAATTCATTATCATTTTCGCCTTCCACCAATTCATAAATCGGCTGATCTTCAGAGAAGAAGGGTTCGCTCTTCACACCGAATTCGCCGAGTCGCTCTAGCAGCTTAGAAATACCGATCGCTTCGCCAAGCTCGCGGCGAACAGCCCGGCGCATCTTGCCTTCGAATTTCTCTTTGAACTGAGCCTCCTCTTCTTCCTCAATCTCTTCCCCAAACAAACGGAGATCTCGGTTCTCAACAGCGAAAGCTCGGACTTCTTCTTCACTCTTAAAATAGTAAACCTCCTCCTCGTTTCCAGTGCGAACACGAATCATGTAGGTCGGCAACTTATTCCCTTCACGAGCCGCAAGGAGATTGCGGAAGTCACCCCCGTGACCCTCCAGAGTCCGCACAAAAGTCTGCAATTTAGCGAGAGTTGCGAGGACACTTTGGAGAAGATCCGAATCAACAGAATCACTTGTTCCCGTTTGACGCAACAGCACGTCATCAGATCCTAGTTCGATGAGAATCTTGTTCATCGCCGGATCATCAGCAACGTATTCTTCACGCTTTTTGCGCGTAATTTTGTAAAGTGGCGGTTGCGCAATATAAAGATAACCAGATTTTACCAACTCAGGCATATGGCGACAGAAGAAGGTTAGAAGAAGAGTTCGAATATGAGCTCCGTCCACATCGGCATCTGTCATAATGATTACCTTGTGGTAACGGACCTTTTCAATATCGAAAGCACCTTCTTGATCACCATCGCCGATACCGGCGCCAATTGCGGTGATCATAGCCTGAATTTCCTTATTCTGGAGAGCTCGATGCAGACGGGCCTTCTCAACATTAATGACCTTACCACGAAGCGGCAGAATGGCCTGAGTCGTTCTATCACGTCCCGACTTCGCGGAACCACCAGCAGAGTCACCCTCAACAATGAAGATTTCAGATTTCGCCGGATCTCGTTCGGAGCAATCCGCCAACTTGCCGGGAAGACCACCTCCGGACATTACTGACTTGCGAACGGTCTCGCGAGCCTTGCGAGCCGCTTCACGAGCACGCGCCGCATTGACCGCTTTGTCGATTACTGTTTTGGCTAAGTTTGGATTCTCGTCGAAGTAGTTTTGCAGCCCTTCGTAAACCACGGAACTCACTACTCCTTCGATTTCAGTGTTAACCAACTTATCCTTGGTCTGAGAGCTGAATCTCGGATTCGGCATTTTCACACTGATCACACAGACAATTCCTTCGCGAACATCATCTCCGCTGAGGGCGGGATCTTTGTCTTTGAGAATCTTATTTGCCTTAGCATACTGGTTGATTGAACGAGTCAATGAACCACGAAACCCAGTCAGGTGTGTTCCACCATCCGAGTTAGGAATCGAGTTGGCGAAACAAAGGATCTGATCGTTGTAGGAATCGTTATATTGAAAAACGACATCCACGAAGACATCGTCTTCCATCACCTTACCATCATAATCGACTTCAACCTTCCGCTTTCCTTTTAAAAGAACCGGGTCGTCATGCACCAAAGTTTTATTTACACCCAATTGCTCAACAAACTCCTCGATCCCGCGTGCGTAGAAAAAAGTCTCTTTTTCGGCAGACTCGGCGCGTAGATCTTCCAAGTTGATCGTTAATCCCGGATTTAAGAAGGCCAATTCACGAAGACGCTTCGAAAGGCGGTCAAACTTAAACTCGGTCGTATCGGTAAAGATCGTCGCGTCCGGGAAAAAAGTAATCTTTGTCCCAGTGACACCTGGAGGAACCTTATCGACAACCGATAATTCCTTGACCGTCTTACCTCGCTCGAAGGTGATTTCATGGAGCTTCTCCTCGCGGGAAACCTGTGCGACAAACCAATCAGAAAGGGCGTTCACACACTTAGCACCCACTCCGTGGAGACCACCTGAATATTTGTAAGCGCCTTGACCAAACTTACCACCCGCATGAAGGCTCGTCAGAACAAGCTCGATAGCTGGAATCCCAAATTTAGGGTGCATATCGACCGGGATTCCCCGGCCATCATCGGTAACGCTACATGACTGGTCCTCGTTAATAGAAATATCGATCGTTTTACAAAAACCGGCGAGATGCTCGTCAATCGAGTTATCCAGAACCTCAAAAACACAGTGATGCAAACCCCTCTCATCAGGGTCACCGATATACATTCCCGGGCGCTTTCGGACTGCATCTAAGCCCTCTAGTTTGTCAATCTGTCCAGCACCATACTCTTGGTCACCAGAGACTCCGACATCGTCGATTTCCTCTTCCGGTTTTTCCTCTGCCATTACCCCCAGATTCTCCGAAATTTAGGAGATTGCGGCAAGGTTGTTTCGTGAATTTTAAGTGTTTTTTCCGCAGATTCTTCACGAGAGGAATGATCAGGAATTGAAAGCCTCGTTTAGGTAGTAAGCGGCAGCCAAAACTACCGCCAAAACAATCCCTCCTAACACCAATATTTTAGTTACTAGCGCAACTTCCTCTCGCTCCCGCTGAGCCTCTGACACCACCCGTTGCGGTCGGTTTCTCGGCCGGCCAGTATCCCAATCACGGCCTTGCTCCACCCCCTGACCCCCCGACGGCCGGCCCACTTGCTGCTGCGGCTTCCGGCCAGAAAAAACATCGGACGAACCCCCTTTAGGTCTGTGATCTGGGGCCTTAGTCGGTTTGCCACAAGAAGGGCAAGGAGCAGAGACCCCAGCAAGAAAATCATCAACGGTAAGGGAAACCTCACAGTGCTCGCACGTGAACCGAATCACGCCATTATCCAAATCGGCCATCGTTCTAAGAATCTCACGAAATCAATGGCAAGTCCAACTCTACAATTCAAGCAAAGACAGCTGCCACTTAAGAAGAATATCAGCAGGGTCTACTCGACCTGCAACAATCTGTTCAAGCACTCCACGAGAAGCAATTACCGAGGGGTCAATACCTAGATTCTCGGCAATTTGATTCCGGTTTTCCATTACCTCCTTCAACCTTTGCTCAAAAGTTTCATCGTAACGTTGTCGAACCCTTTTCGGCCTCACTGGCCACTCGGACTCAGGGATCCCCTCCGCCTCTTTGATAAGCGCTCTTAATCGTTGACTTCGGTCAGGGCGCAGCTTTGGAGGTAGATTGATCTCACGTCCCTCAGCCAGATCAGTTGCCCATGCAATTAATTGCTTATTGGTAGCCACCATAAAACTAGGTCGGTTCCATGAAGCAGCCTCACCGTCCCGCCAATTCCAAATGGCACGCAGAAACCTAAGCCCCGCAGGTTGCAAGCGACCACTCCCAGAAATTCTCCAAGATTCCTTTTCCCCACCTTCCCGCTTCTTAACACGGGTTTGAGCAGCCTCGCATGATTCTAGAAACCACTTGTAGCGACCTAGTTCCTTGAGCTTAACCTCCACTTCATGTGCCAGCGGAAGAAGATATCGCACGTCGTTGCAAGCGTATTCCAGCATTTTTGAACTAAGAGGTCTCTTTCCCCAGTCAGCCTTTTGAGAACTTTTCGAGAGTTCAACCCCAAAATACTGCTCCACTAAACTCGCATAACCAAATCGCTGATATCCCAGAAGCTGGGCGGCGATCTGGGTATCATAAAGCATAGGCGGAACCATCTTCCATTCTCCCAACATCAGCGTCATATCGTAATCTGCTCCATGCATCCAGATCCGAGCAGAACTCAACCAATCAACTAAAGGATCCAATGACTCCTCCGAAAGGGGATCGATCAACTTGACCTCCTTACCATAGCAGACCTGAACGAGGCATATCCGCTCAGCATATCTATAGAGACTGTCGGCCTCCAAATCCAAGCCAACCCGACCATCACCTGAGGGCAAATCCCTTATGAGTTCTTCGACACTTATGTAATGATCCGCAGCCATGGAATAAAAAAAGGAACAGGGAAAATCCCTGTTCCTTTGGAATTATTTAAATAATCCAGAAAAAGTCAAATGATCGAGATTTAGATATCTAAAATCACTTGGCGCTAGCCAAAACACGATAATAGAGGTGTCGACGTCCTTGAGCGGCAATCACTGGAATTCGGTAGACCTCGTAGTCACCCTCGAGTCTATGGAGGCTGGAAAGCTCCACAGCTTGCCAATTCTCTAGGTCAGTGGACTGCTGAGCCGTGTAATTCAAGTCTGGGCGACTTGGATCGATCCCATATTCGATGTAACTGAGTTCACCATCTACCACCAATTGAGGGAGGTAGGAGGGAATATCAGCAACTAGGACATCACCACCAAAGGCATATTCCTGATGGTTCGAATACCCATCAGCATCAGCATCAGCTTCTGGGTCTGGATCGAATCCGGCACCATACTGGGAAACAAATGCTCCGAAATTATTGTCAGGAATGAACCTAATATCGTCAATCAATGCGCCATCAAAAGGAAGGCCAGTGCTCGCGCGAACTTGGGCATCAGCTCCAGTGAAATCCTTACGGAAACGAAGCTGAACGCGGTGACGCCCAGGAGGAATCACGCCAGCTGCGCCCGGACTGAAGAAATTCACCAAGGCTTCTCCAGAACCAGCTCCTGGACCTGTCGCGAGTAAAACCCCGTCAACCAGAAATTCCAGAACATCAGCAGGTTCTGCAAGATTGACAGCGGTGAATTCAAATCTTCCAGGCCCCGTTACCCAACCTGACATGGAGGCCGTCTGACCGTTACCAATTGAAGGGGTAACGATAGCACTTGGAGCGCCACCTTCTGGTGGAGGACTAAGTCCATCTAATTTCGTTGGCAGGAACAAAGCCCGACTATCCAATTCAAAGTCAAAACCTTCGATATTTCCAGCGCTCTTGAGCTCCTCCCTAAACTTCTCCATCGTCATGACCTCAACATTATCAACCAAACCGCGATCCTCCCCTTCGGTCTCAGCACCATTCTTGGCATAGATCCAACGAACGTTGTTCCTTTCTTCTGGAAGCAGGATCGCAGAACGACCCCATTCTCGCTCACCACTAATGAAGGCATCCCAGACTTGAGGAACTTCACCGCCAAGATTGACCCAGAGTCGATCGGCACCTTCTTCAGAAGAAGTCTTCCAATCAAAGAGCAGAACACCTTGACCTAAACCATCAAAACCAAAGGCTGAAGATTGACTATCAGCTAGACCGACCGCACTCCGTGCCGAGAGTGGCGTAGGCACATTGCCATCATTGGTATCCGTGAATTCGAAATCCCAAGGCAAGTCACCTTCAAAGACCGCAGGGATTCCAGGCAAGCCAATCGCATCTCCCAATGCGACAGAAGTTGGCCGAACCACCACGTTGATCGGGAATTCAGCCTGAATGCCCTCTGCATCAGTCAAAACTACACTGATGGTATACACACCTGGCTCAGTGGGAGTTCCCGAGATTGTCTGGTCAATTGCATCATAAACAAAACCAGGAGGAAGATTGCCAACCTGAATTGCTGTCGCACCTGACGTATCGAGGGTATAAACAAACGCACCTCCTTGATTGGTATCAATGAGGGGTGCACTTGTCAAAAGAGGAACCTGCTTCACAGGAGCGTCAGGATCTGCGCTTCCGTTAATCGTTAACGTTGCATTGTTGAGAATAGCTTGATTCCCGGAGATGCGATCGGTCACACGGACAAGCCATGTTCCCGCGGAGCCTTCGCCCCAGTTACGCACCGTCATAAAATTCCAGAAAAAGATACTGTCTTCTTCGTGGTCAGCATTCGTCTCAGCCAGAATGCTCTGTGTCCCATTTGGTGAAATCAAAACAACCTCTAGATCAGCCCGATTCGGAGTAATGATCGTTGCATTGAACTCAACGTGCTCAACCCGAAGGTTTTCAAACGGAGTGCCATCACTTCCTTTGGTCATATCAAATGTCGCGAGGAGGGATTGACCTGTGTTATCAGGAACCACACCAGTGGGCTCTTCAGCTGTTCCCTGAGAATCACTCGAGAAGAAAGCCGAACGAGAGTGCTGAACGGCTTCTCCAAGGAATTCGTTGGCGCTATTTACTCTGAAGGACTCTTGAACCGCAGCCGCAGCATCAACTAGTCCAGCTCCGTAGCTGTGATTGAAATCAATCCCAGCAGCATTTGTGACCCACTCCGCATTTTCACTGTCAACCTTGAAAGCTGTGCGAATTAGGATGTCTTGAACGTCGCGCCAAGAAAGATCGTCATTCTCTTCAAGCATCATTGCCGCCACCCCTGAAACCAAAGCGGCAGAAGCCGAAGTTCCGCCAAAATCACCAATATATTCGGTGGTTCGGATTGGGTTATCATCTTCGTCAACATCCAAACCGTAGGATGCAGCGAGCAGACTTTGGGCTCCGCCATCAGAGGGCGCAACTACCACAAGGTTAGCCCCATTCTCCGAATACGGGGCACGCAGCCCAGCATCATTGATTGAACCTACCGCGATCGTGTATTTCGAGTTAGCGTAGCCATCATAGTTAGAGTTATCTCCGATCTCTCCTCCATCACCGGCGGCCCATACAAAAATGTTTCCTAGGCCTACAGGATTTGGATTTCCGGGTGTCGAGGGTCTAGAGCGTCCGAACAAAATTCCATCCTCTAATGCAGCCCGGGTCAAAGGCCCCGGCTGCTCGAGATCTAGAGTCCCGTCGTCAGGTCCCCAACTTGAATTGTAGATATCGATGGTATCATTCTCGAAGGAGAGAGAATCTGCTTCCTTCACGTCGTCCGTTAGGCCATCCGCCCCGAGAAGTCTAATTCCGGAGAGCGTTGCATTGGGAGCAACGCCAGAAATTCCCTCGTCATTATTGAAAGCTGCACCAATCAAAGAGCCCACGCTCGTCCCGTGGGTCAAAGTTGCGTCAAAAGTCGTGGGGTCAGCAGGATCACCTTCGAGCAAATTAAGGTGAGGTCCAGTTGCATTCGCCACCAGATCAGCGTGGTCGATTGACAAACCATCATCAATCACTCCGACCGTGACCCCTTGACCTGTCGCGCGGTCTAACGCTCCTTCCAATCTAATGTCAATTCCTGCAACTCCTCCATTATTACCAATATTGTTAAGGTTCCACTGATAGGCCTCATCCTCACGAGGATTATCGACGGTGTCGTAAAATGGATCACTTGGGACCGCCCGCTTAAACCTCTTTTTTGAAAAAACAGGCTCTGCTGTGACTACCTCTGGATCGGCAGCAACACGAGCGAGCTGAGCGAGGACTTTACCCGCGGACTCTTCTTTACAAATCGCTAGATTAGAACCTTCCCGAACCAACTCCATTGAATGGATGCCACAACGCTGTTGCACTTCTTGCAAGCTTGCGCCATTCGCAAGCTTAACGACGTAATGATTACGAAGGATTCGTCGCGCGTTCGGGTTACGCTGCTCTCCGTTAGGATAGAAAACCAAATACTTTTCGCCCCCAGGCTCAGAAGCCTGAGATATGATTGCGGAGATTGATCCAGCAGCAACCGGAGAAATCTTAAGTCTTCCGGACTCGTCGAGATGGCAGAGCTCGTAAGTACAAAGAGTGAGATTGTTGATTAATCCGCTTTGTGAAAATTGGGGACTACCAGACGAGCTTGCGTGCCCACTAACGATAGAGGCCGCGGAATCACCAAACGAGCTGCCGGACAGCGCGATGAGTGTTAGGAAGGTCATTGATGACTTTTTCATAGAAAATCGAGGTGAAAATTGAGGTGATGGGTTAGAGCAATTAGGATTTAGTTCTGCTCAAACTGAACACGAAGGAAGCAAGGGTTTACATTATATGCCGCACGACTTAGCACACTGATTCTTTCGTCATTATTAAATACAATGAACCAGTTTGGGTCGCCCTGCTCAATCGTCACCCAATTTTCCTGATCTGAGGAATATTGCATAACATAGTCTAAGCGGGAACCAACACCCGGGCGTTTAGCTACTTCTAAATAGCACTGATCGTTTCCGATAAGCGCAGGAGTTGGATTAGGAATTGAGGCTGGGTCTGTTGGGCTTGTTTGAAGCCCAAACTCTTCCAAGTTGCTGTATCCATCACCATCAAAATCAGCATCGGGTTCAAGCAATTCATTAGGAGTTCCAGGAGAAAAAGCTTCAGTCACGAAACCAGGGTAAGTATCAATGAGATCAATATCCCATTGATAGAGTCGAGTGGAGCGATCAACTGCGGAACCTACTCCGGAGTTGCGAACGAACTCAATCTCCACCGAAAACTGTTCGTTTGGACCAAAGAAATCCGGACCAAGATCATAACCAGTTGGGATCCCAAGATCGCTACTACCAATCAGCTGAGGAAGCTCAGGATTAGGTGGATCTGCTACAGGGATAGGCGGAAATACTATCTTTCTTGTCTCGCGATCGCGGACCGAAAAGAAAAGTCGGTCATTACCCGAGAAGGTTGTGGCATTAAATCCTTCCCATTCAAAATTGAAAACAATTCGCGGATCAAGCTCCATGACCCCATTATTCCAGCGGTCATCATTCATAACGCGAAAATCATTTCCAACATCAATTCCTCCACTATCCACGTTACGCCCCCCAGGCCCAGGGACTGCCTCCACCATTTCGCGGTGAGAAGCACTCATGAAAAAATTTGCTGGGTTTTCTTCACTCGAACCGAGTGCCGGGAATTTAAAAATGTAGGTCCCAGGAACAATTTCCTCTCTGTGACGCTCGAGCTCGGTTGGGAGATAAGTCCGTGTCGACTCAAAATCGGTCAACTCATACCCGACCCCATTGACAGGATCATTAATGAGGTCGTAGAAGATCACAGTGCTATTATCTGTCCAATTAAACCCCCCTAGTGGTCGTGGGAGGGCCGAAGGAGGTGCTGAAAACAATTCAACCGCTTCAGTTAGAAAAGGCTGAATACTTCGTGCAGGAACAGGCTGACTAATAGAAATATAGACACCAACATCGCGAATGCCATCACCATCCAAATCTCCCTGAGTAACGAGGCCTGTCGTTCCACTTGGGCAAAGTATATTAGGGGTAGTGTAAAAAGGACTGAAGTTAGATGCACAACCAAGAACGGAGGCATTACCGTCGAAAACACGCACGAATAACTCGCCACCCTGATACTCGGAATCGTTTGGTCCGATCATCTTGAAGACTTTGGTATCCCGGAAAGTGAGATCAAGGGTTTCAAGAAACTGTGCCTGAGCCAGCGTGGCTGTCAGTGAAAAGGCACCCGCAAGCAGGGCCGTAGATTTTACGATGTTCATTTTCGAAGGTGTTTGCAATGCATTTACATATGTTTGGGGATCCTATCAATCGAAAAACTGTTCTTGTTCAACATTTCGGTCGATTGAATTACCACAAATTTAGAATTCTGCCTGAATGGAGGTTAGCTGCCTGAAGTGAAAGGCGACAAGCGCAAAATTAAAAAGCAACTCGTCTATTTTCTTAGAAACGTGAACTGAAGATTTCTTGGAAGAAAAACCACTTTTTTTACATCCCACCAAGATTTATGGGCAATCCGGTATTTCCGAGTTCCAGACGGCCTTAATCCAACAGAAACTTGAAAAAATCTGTTTTATTCAACGCATTCCCTGCAACAAAAGTTCTGTGTTCGTTTTGGTACGCGCCAGATTGCGCAAAAGGGTCTCGATGGCCTCGCCAATTGGCAAACTAGCAAGATGGCGCCGGATTTCCTGCACTCGTGGCAATTCATCAGAATGATAAAGCCGATCGTCGTTTCTCGTCCCACTCTGGGGAATATGAATAGCGGGGTAAATCCGCTGCTCAGCCAATTCGCGATCCAGACGCACTTCCATATTACCAGTTCCCTTCAACTCCTCAAAAATCACATCGTCCATACGACTTTCAGTCTCAATCAGGCAAGTTGCCAAAATTGTCAGACTCCCGCCTTCCTCGATATTCCGGGCCGCTCCAAAAAACTTTCGGGTTTCGGTGATCGCCTTGGGACTAACTCCGCCCGAGCCGATCGGACCACCACGTGACGCGTTATTGTAGCCCCGAGCTAATCGGGTTAAACTATCCAAAAGGATCACAACATCTTTCCCCTGCTCAACCAGTCGACGAGATCTTTCCAAAACAAGATTGGCAACTTCAGCGTGCCTCTTGGAAGGCTCGTCAAAAGTCGAAGCAAAAACATTTTGACCCACCATTTCCTCAAAATCGGTCACCTCTTCAGGCCGTTCATCCAAAAGAAGGATGACCAACTCGGTTTCAGGCGAATTCAACTGGATCGATTTTGCAATTTGCTTGAGTAAAATCGTTTTTCCTCCGCGGGGAGGCGCCACAATCAAACCTCGCTGCCCCTTCCCGAGGGGCGCCACCAAATCAACCACTCGCGTTGCAAGACCCGCTCCATCATCGGCCCCCTCAAGCACAAAGCGCTCCTCCGGAAAAAGTGATGTTAGCGAATCAAAGTGAGTCGGTTGCCCATAATCAGCTAAGGCCACACCATCGATCTCGAGAATTTCAAGAACCGAAAGAAACTTGTCTCGATGCTTAGGTTCGCGGATTGACACTTTCAGTTGCTGCCCCTCTCGAAGACCATATTCCTGCAGCATCTGAGCCGGCACATAAAGATCATCTGGGGAAGCCCTAAAACTACGAGACTCATCTCGAATCATGGCATAATTCCCACCTGTGAATTCCAAAACACCCTCCCCCTCGATGCGAGTTCCATGGGTCGCGTAACACGAAAGAATCGTGAACACCAACTGGGCGCGAGTCACCCGGTTGGGAATACGAACCGGCAAGCGCTCAACTTCATCATAAAGAGCACTCAAAGACTCCCTTCGGAATTTACTTAAATCGATCTGCACTGGCACCTCTGGTGGAGGGGGCGGAGGAGTCTCCACCTTTTTGGGAGCTTCTTTAGCTTCGTTCTCCTCAACCACCGAAATCTCCTCTTTCTTCGGCTCCTCGGCCTCCGCATCCTCTTTTACATTTTCCTGAGAGGCTTTTACCTCAACCTGCTTCTTGGCTAACTTTTTGGAGGCTGCTTTTTTCTTTGCCTCAAAGGCCGCATTTGCCGCCTTCTCAGCCGCTAACTTTGCAACCTCGGCTGCCTTTACTGCAGCTTCTGCAGCTTCTGCAGCAGCCAATTCGGCTGCGACAGCCTCCGCCATTGCAGCTTCATTCTCATCTACTACAGGTTCAACCTGGGACTCCAATTCTGGAGCCTCCTCGACTTTGGCAACTTTAGCAGCAGCTTTTTTCG
>TARA_B110000008_G_scaffold165444_1_pt1 | contig 12743 bp, 6 predicted proteins | sample TARA_B110000008 | Tara Oceans TARA_B110000008 (sample SAMEA4396496) | marine metagenome | biome: Westerlies Biome; feature: [DCM] deep chlorophyll maximum layer (ENVO:01000326); material: water (ENVO:00002006), including particulate matter (ENVO:01000060) such as... | depth 40 m
TCTCGTCCGCACATCGCGACGCGTCGGCCTCGCCGCGAACGGTTCCCTCGCGCGGACCTCGACTCGTCATGTCGCACGCCGCGCACCTCCGCCGCGCGCTCTCGCGCGCGCTCTCGCGCGCGAGCGCCGCGCGCGCGCCGCTCGGCCCGGTCGCGAACCCTGGAGCGACACCCGATCGCGCCGCCGCGCTGAAGCGCGACGCGCTCCGCGCCTACGCCACGGGTCCGGCGCGACACGAGAAACAAATCTCCGACGATCTGCTCGCGAAGCTCGGCGGGCTGTCCACGCAGGCGCTGATCGATGGATTGTGGGTCATGGGATGGCCGACGAGCCACGTGATGGGCGCGCGACCGCTCACGGAGGGACAAAAGAAACTGGTCGGACGCGCGGTGACGCTTCGATTCGTGCCGCAGCGACCGGATATCGCGGCGAATAAACCGGCGGGGATGGAATCGCCGGAATACGAGGCGTTTGAACAGACCGGGCCGAACGAGTGCGTGGTCATGGAGAGCGTCGGGCCGTGGGAGAGCGTCGGCGGCGATATCAAGTTTTTACGATTGGCGCAGCTTAAATGCGCGGGATTAGTGACCGATGGAAGCGTGAGAGACACCGCGGTGTTGCGGGAGTACGGATTTCCGGTGTTTTCGATTTCGACGACGCCGAGACAAGGACCGCACGTGCACCAGCCGTGGGAGGCGAACGGCGTCATCACGTGCGGCGGCATCGTCGTGCGACCGGGCGACGCGATCATCGGCGATCAAGACGGCGTTGTCGTTATTCCAGCGTCTCACGCGCAGGAAGTGTACGATATCGCGCACTCTCGAGAGATTGTCGAGGATATCGTGAAGACGGAGCTCGCGACAAATCCGGGTCCGCCGGGCAAATTTTATCCGTTTGTGAGCGGCAAGATCAAGAAGGACTCGCCGTTGTGCAAGTTGCTCGCGAGCAAGGGCCACGACTCGAGCAAGTTTGCGCACACCGCCGCGAACCCGGGCGCTCGCGCCGGTCTCGGTGGTATTCCGAAGAGCCGCAATACGCTCGGCGCGCGCAGATCGATGAGCCAACAAGTTCGTCACAAGTCGTACATGCGAACCGACGCCGAGTTCAACGAAGTGCTCGATCAGTTTGCCAAGCACAAGGCGTGTGCTGTCCTCCGCACGGGAGTCGAAGGTGCGGCGTACAACGCCATGGACGCCGCCGTCCAAGGTGGCTTCAAGCTCGTTGAATTCACCCTCACCACCCCAGGCTGCCTCGACGCGGTTTCCCGATTTGCCTCCCGCACCGACGTCTTGACCGGCTGCGGTACTGTTCTCAACATCGACGACGCCAAGAGAGCTTTGGACGCTGGGTCGAAATTTATCGTTGCTCCGATTTTGATTCCGGAAGTTGTCGAGTGGTGCGCGGCGAACAAAATCGTCTGCATCCCGGGCTGCCAAACCCCGAGCGAGTTGTACCGCGCGTACAGCCTCGGCGCCCCCGTGCAAAAGCTCTTCCCGGGTGTCGCCGGTGGCCCTAACTGGGTTCGCGCCGTCGCCTCGGCGCTTCCGATGCTTCGAATCAACCCGACGTCGGGCGTCGAAATCGACACCGCCGCCGACTACTTGCGTGCGGGCGCCGCCTCTCTCGGTTTCGTCGCCCCGGCGTTCGATCAAAACGCCATCAAGGCGGGTGATTGGGACGCCATCTCCAAGCGTGCGACTGAAATTATTGCCGCCGTGAAGGCCGCGTAAACGATTTTATTCGTACAAATCCGTCCACGTTGAAATATAAAAACATCTCAAGAATGACAACGCTTCTAAATAATGGAATCGCGCGACTTTTACTTCCTACTCGAACACGAAAAAACCGTCGGTCGATAGTTCGGGACATACATGGTTGAATACACGTACTCGCTCATCGCTTCCTCGCCCTGCGCGACGATGTGACGAATGTCTTCCGGCACTCGACCCTCGCGCGCGGCGGCTTCGATGACCTTGATCGCAACGTACGCCGAGATATCGCGGATGCGATCGATACGCGGAAAGATAGTGCCTTCTGTGTATTGTTCGGGCGTGAGCATAGCTGGGATAGCCATCGCGGCGGCTTGAAGCATCGCGTCGGAGATGACAGACGATTTCGACAGCAACGCACCGAGACCAAGTCCGGGAAAGACGTAAAAGTTATTGCCCTGATTCGCCTTCATCACTCTGCCATTAATCTCGACATCGCTGAACGGCGAACCAGATGAAAAGATAGCCCTTCCGTCAGTCGCGTTCGCGGCGTCCTCCGCCGTACATTCGGCACGAGACGTCGGATTTGAGAGCGGCATGATAATCGGGCGCTCGTTTATTTTACCCATTTCCTCAAGCACCTCCTTCGAAAATAGCCCCTTCACCGTGGAAACGCCGAGTAAAACCGTGGGTTTCGCCTTTTTAATCACGTCCATGAGCGACGCGCCCTCGGGCATGTCGTTTCGGTTGCGTGCGAAACCTTTCAGCGGCTCCTGTCCGGGATCGTCCAACGCGCGTTCGGCGGTGACCAGCCCGTTGGCGTCGATGATGTAAAATCTCTTGTATGCTTCCTCGGCCGTCAATCCATTCGCAACCATAGCTTGGTGTAGGAATGATGCTATACCACATCCCGCGCTTCCAGCGCCGCACATGACGAAGGTTTGTTTGACAATATCCTTGCGATGACCATGAAGACACTTCATCGCTCCGTACACGCCGGCTAGGACGACGGCCGCGGTGCCTTGGATATCATCGTTGAAGCACAGAACTTCATCGCGATAGTGCTGCAAAATTTTGTTCGCGTGCTTCGTTTGAAAGTCTTCGAACTGAATCAACGCGTTTGGCCACCGGTTTCGCACGCCGCGAATAAACTCCTCCACAAACGCGTAATACTCCTCACCTTCGAGTCGCTTGTGCGGCGACCCGAGATAATAGGGATCGTTCAAAAGATCTGGATTGTTCGTGCCAACGTCGAGGACGACTGGCAAAACATGCTGCGGATCAAAACCACCCCCGGCGACGTACAGGTCCAATTTCCCTTGCGAAATTCCCATACCATTCATGCCGAGATCGCCCAAACCCAAAATCCTCGACCCGTCGGTGACCACTATGACGGAGACGTTCCGTTTCCAGTTGAACATCATCGAGTTAAAATCGCCCCTATCCTCGCGAGAAAAGTACATCCCTCTCGCCCGGCGCAATAACTTTGAATATTCAAGGCACGCGTCTCCGACCGTCGGCGTGTAAATCACCGGCGCTAATTCCTCGATGTGATCGTGCACCAGGCGATAAAACAACGTCTCGTTACGATCCTTCAAATCTTGAAGGTGACTCCACCGATCCAGCGGACGCTTCAGCGCTTTATTTTGCGCCCATATCTTCACCGCTTGCTGTCCGATCGTGAAGAACCGCGGCGGCACGAGCCCGCGAATGCCCAATCGTTCGCGTTCGCTCGCGCTGAACCCGGTGCCTTTATTGTATATGGGATTGTGGAGCACCTCGATGCCGCGCGACGTGTCGGGATGCATCACCACCACGTCGTCCACCGCGCGCCTGTGACTGTTCGTCCCGATGGGTTCGATCATGCTCGACGCTCGCGAGCGCTCGTCGTCGTCGAGCAGCGCGCCGACGGCGTTCGACGACGCGGTGGTCGTTGCCGCGTCGCGCGCGAAAATCGACGCGGTGCCGCGCGCGGTGGACGCGAGCGCGCGCGAGCGCGCGACGGACGCGGAGAGCATCGCACGTCGCGTCGGTCGCGTCGACTGGATCCGCGCGGGAGCGCGGCGTCGACGTGTGGCGTCGCGATTTGGGTTTATCTGCTTTCCCGGCGACGGCGACGGGGACGGGACGGGACGGGACGCGACGAACGCGACGGAATGTAGACTATCGATTGAAACGATTATGGCTAAGGCTATTGCTTCAATCGAGCCTTGATTTCGTCGGTGTCGCCGTACCAGTGCTCGAAGACGCCGATGGCGTGATGGATGACGTCGAGACGGCGGCGGAGGTCGGCGGCGCGCGCGGCGGCGCGATCGAGCGGGGGACATCGCGCGTCGGCTCGCGCCTCAGCGCGGCCGCGCCTACGGAAGACGAAGGCGACGCTCATGCGTGGTGGATCTGGGCTGTCGATTTGACACGCGCTGCCCCAGTGGATGATGTTTCCTGACCATGCGAGGAGGGCGCCGGCGTCGACGGGGGCGAGGGGCTTGGCGGCGCCGCGAGGCACCTCGGGGGCGGATTTTGAAACGTCACTTCGCCCACCATCTTCGTCGTCTTTCTTCGACACGACGTACATGCACCCACTTGTTTCCGTGACGCGGTTCAACGGGAGCCAAAGGCTGAGGACTTGCGTTTTACCATCTTCGTCGACGGCGTCCGAGAGGGAGTAGTCGCGATGCGGAACGCCAAAGTTGTTACCGATGTAACGCTTCCCAGATGCGTCTTTTTCGAGCTTGAACGCGGCAACGGATGGTTCTAACACGCACTCACCGCCGAGTAGGACCTCCGCGTGCGCGAATAGCAAGTCGATGACACGCCAGGCAACGTCGGAAACGAATATGCACGCCGGCGGCCACTTGGCGTCGACGAGCGCCTCGATGCCGCTGCGGAGCGCGTTGGTATCCTTAATCGGCACGATAACATCGCCCCACACGTAACCGTTCTCTTGTAGCGACGCCACGTGCTCTTGCGTTGCGCTAGCGTCGATTTCACTCACGGTCGCATCGCTGTTGCTTGACACCGCGCAGCCGTGCGTGCTTAAAATGGCGTTCCAGTAGGTTGCGTCGAAAACGTTCGTCGAAATTGCCTTTCCCAGAGCTGCATCTTCGCCCTCGTCTCCGAACGCGTCCCATGCCGAGTTCTTGTCATCGATCGCCGGTAAATTTTGTACGTCCTCGTCCTCGTCGTTGGCGGCGTAATCGAGCACAGTAAAGTGCCCGTGTGTATCAACATCAGCGATGCGATAAGGAAATCGAGCGGCGTCGGCGCCAAGCTTTTCTCGCAGTCGCGCGTGCCAGTGCTCGGGATGAAAACTTTCAACATTCTTCGACGGGTCGAACCAAGTGCATACGATATCGCGCTCTCTCACATCGTTCGTTGCGCTCGTCCTCGTACGCTTTTCTGGCCGACTTTCCACGTCCTCAAAAGTGACGTCGGCGGGATCTCGCAGCAAGTGCGCATTGTCGCCCAGCGCCTCCAAAGCGGATCCATTCAGGCCCGATAACGCTAAAACACCGGTATCGGCGTTGATAAGCGTTCGTACACGCAGTACGATCGTCTCATCGTCGCCTTGTGGCCAAGATCCTACGATGGCGTCGTACTTGGCGCCGCTTGCGCGTTCGAGAAAATCTAAAAAGTCTTCGCTCCAAACTCTAATCTCCCCGCGAGCGCCTGCATCGCTCGCGTGCACCTTTTTATCACATCGCGTGCACTCCAAACCAAAATATTTCACCATCAAGTCCACGACCGTGCCATCTTGTTCGACGACGTCGACGCGCGTCTCCGGTGAGTACGTGCGCATGAACGACGCCACGGCGGCGCCTCCGGCGCATCCCAGCGCCAACACCCTTCGCACTGGACCGTCCCCCGGCGATGCCATCGCCACCGCGACGTACGTCGCATCTCTCCACGAATCTAACGCCAATCCGAGCGGTTCGTTCGGGTCCTTTTCCGCCTCGACTGCACCGTCGCTCCCTCTCCACGGGCCGCGCACGAGCGCTCTCGTGCATTCGCCCCCGGACCCATCCTCCACCGCCATATCGATCACACTCAGCGCCTCAAGCCCACTGTCTTCCGCTCTTTCCACGTGCTCAATGACTTCTACGCTCCACGTCAACTTCCCAGTGCGCGCGTCGACCCCCAACGGCGTCACCAACGTCAACGTCTCGATCAACAACGCAAACGTCCAACGCTCCTCCGCGTCCAATTCATCCTGTGCTCTCAACGTCGGCGTCGTCGCGCTCGCCATCCCGCTCGACGAATCCACGAAAATCGGTTGTCCGGTGCTCTCGTCGAGCTCCACCTGATACCCCTCGTTCTCGAGCAATCCATTCGCGACGCCGCCGAGTTCGCTCAAAACCAACAGCGCGCCGTCGCTCGCCGCGAGCGCGTCCGCGTCCGCGCTCTCCACCGGTGCCCCCGTCGCGCTGTCGCGCTCGACCGCTTGCACGGACCTCAACAAAGGCACGACGCACCCCGACGCGCACAGCGCGAGCGCCCAAGCGGCGCCGTGACCCTCGTCGCCGATGCGCAGCTCGAGCAGTGATTCCGCGGCGGCGGCGCGTTCGCGCGACGATGGCGACGACAAACGGGCGACAAACGAGCGCAGACTCGCGGTAGAGTCGACCGACGGCGATGCGCGCGCGGTGTCGCGCGCGTCGTCGCGCGGGCGAGGCATGGCGCGGGCGGCACGCGGCGGATAATGACGGTTTGTGTTCCAGCGGCGCTACTGCGAGCGGTCGAGGACGAGCGCGAGAGATGAATCGTCGGGAACGAGCGCTTCGAAGTGGCCGGGAAAGTGCTTGACGCACAGTGCAGGGATGGTATCACCGCCGTGGCGGCAGCGGCGGCGCGCGATGGCGGCGGTAACGAGGGAGAGGGTGAAAGTTTCGCGCGCGCGGCGACAACGCCACTCGACGGTTTTACCGTCGCGACGAAATCGACCGTCCGCGAGGTATCTCGCGGGTGCGAAAGCGCGGTGTCTTTCGTCGCGACGCGGTGCGGCGAGGAAGAAAGGTGACTTGGCCGTCGCTGGGACGCGTTCGTCCGTCGTCTCCACGCACACGATGGCTACGTCGTTGAGACTCGCGATGGCGCATAGCTCGGCGTCGGTGCCCCAAAAGCGAGTCCAGATTTTCGTCGCCGTGTACGGTGCGGCGTCCTTACGCATCGTGCGAATGTACTCTTTGAAGCGCTCGTCGTCGCTCGCTCGCTTAAATTTGCCAACGCGCAGGTAGCGTCGCCCCTCGTCGCCGTTCATCAGTAGGTTGTATAGCGCACGTATTTCTGTCCTCCCGCGCATCTCGTTCCGCCGTTTCTCTAATTCGTCGCACATTCGCGCTCGAATGTCGCGCCAATCCGATCCAGCGCGTTTAACATCCCAAAGTTTATGCCTCGCGAGCGCCTTGACGCCGTGAGCGATGGACCGAAAACAACAATTTCCGTCCTCGACAACGCCTTGCACGCGCAAGCCCAACGCGCGCGTCTGCGAACTCCAATGACTGTTCTCTTTGCGTGCTTTTCCCACCGCACGCGCCTCGCCGACGAAGATGACATCGCTCGCGCTGGCGCTTGCGCTCACGCTCGAGCTCGAGCTCGAGCTCGACGTCCGCCGCGTCGTTTCGCTCTCGACGTCCTCCACGCGCACTCGCCAACCGCGCGGTCGCAAATGCGCTGGCATCGTCTCCGCCGTCGCGACGCGTTCTAGGACCGCCCCCGCGAGCGCTGATCCACGCTCTAAAAGCTTTCGAGCGTACTGTGTTCCCATGGAACGACCCTCGCGCGCCGCGGACGTCTCGCGCCGCCGCGCCGCGGACGCGCGTCGATACGCCGCGAGCAATGTCATCGACGCCAGCGCGAACGCGCGCGTCGAACGAAACCCTAAACGGCCGTACGAAACACATAAAGCGATGAACTCGGCGTAGACGCGCGAGTTCTGCGAAATCGACAGCTCGAGCGCGCGAAAGAGCGCGCGAGAAGCGCGAGTGATGTCGGCGGCGGACGCGCGTTTGCCGTCGATTTTTCGCGCCGCGCGCGCCGCGGCGACGGCGAAACGCCTGGACGCGGCGTCGCGTAGCTTTCGTTTGGCACCGCGCGTCGCGAGCGCGACGCGCATGGCGCGCACGCGCGGATATGGCGCGCGGCTCGGTGACGGTTAGCTGAAGATTTCTAGCGCCGGGACGCGCGCGCGAGCTCTAATGTTCTATTACGATCGCTAAGTCACGGCTTACAGGCGGTGATTTGCGCGTATAAGTCGTGTGATTTCGTGTCACACGCGCACGTCATGTCGGTCGCGAACAAAAGACGCAGAGCGACGAGGTTCTTGGTGGAGATGACGCGCGAAGCGACGACGTCGGCGACGAGCGAGGCGACGACGGCGTCGCTCGCTGCGTGAGGTTCAAATTTTTCCGTCACGAAGTCAGCCGCGGTACGGGCTTCTTGGAAAAATCGATCGGCGATTCCGGCGAAGACTGTGACGTCGGAGACAGCCTCGTCGGCGTCGGTGAGCTCACCTCGAAAGTGACTCAGATTGGCCTCGATGGACGCTTTGTAGTCGTCGTAGTGCGCGGGCGGCGGAAGTTCGACGGTTTGAAACGTGCTGAATCGCTGCCAAAAGCGCAAATCTTCGCCACTAAACGCAGTAACACACGGTCGTAGCTTGCCACTGTCGAGGAGTGCGGCGAAGGTGAACCGAAGCGCCGAATACATCGAGAGCTTTTGTTGCTCGGCCAAGAAGCAAAGTTGCGTCTGGATCGTCTGCGTTGACGGTGTCATCGCCTTGCGCCTCAGCGTGACGACACGAAGCCGCTGCAAATAGTGCATGTAGTAGTACACCATCGCGAGCTCGTGGGGCAAGTACAAGTCGAGCGAAAACCCGAGCTCGAGATGCCTGAGTTCGACGTAGCACGTCAAGTGTTCCGCCCAGGCGATGCAAGGCGCCTGAAGCGATCGCAAAGTCTCGACTTTAGCCCGATCCTCGTCGCTCGTCGCTAACGCGTCGTCTTGTGCCGCGTCCAGGGCGTCCGCAGCGATTTGCAGATGACTGAACTCACCGAGCGACCGCCTGAGTACGCGCCTGAAGCGCGCCCGGTTGACGCAAAACGATCGAACCACAACCGTCAACGGCTGCACGCACTCGTCGATGAAAGCGTCAACCGCGTCCTTGGGGTGCGCGAACGACGTTTCGAGCGTCTTCGTCGTTACACCAGCGAACGTCCAAACGGAATGAAGTCCAACGTGACCGAAGTGCCATCCGCACAGCTCTTTCTCGTGCATCAACTCGGCGGCTGCGAGTCCGAGCGCGATGGCTCCCGGTCGACGAGTCTGGAGTCGTTCTAAACACTCCAGGACCTCTTCAATCGTCGGCGCTTCCTTACGAGCACGAAATTTGAACACCTCGGCGGCGACGAGCACGTCGTCGATCTCTCTTTCGAAATATTCAAACGCTCGTCGAGTGCTCAAAAAGTGCACCTCCCTCGGCGGCGCGCCACCCAACATGTGCAAACTCAACCCTTTCGAAAAGCTTCCCGCGTTGGGATCCCAATCCAGCGCGTCTTCATCGTCGACGACGTCTTCGCTATAATAATTTCGCATCTCTTTCAAACGCGCCTTGGCCGCGTTCGCGTGTTGTCGCGCCTCGTTTCTCGCATCCGTCCCCGCCCCGATGGCTCCCGTCAACGTCTTCATCATCAAGTGATGTGCCCTCCTAAATTCTAACCGCGCGACGACGGCTTCGACGTCGCGATCACCCCCACTATCCTCCATCTTCATCAGCGCGCTCGCGAGCTCGATCAAAACCTCGTCGTCCGCCTCCGCCGTCGCCCACGCTTCGCGCCCGGCGACTTCTCCAAAGTCCCCGAGCACCGCGAAATCCTCTTCCTCGTACACGTCTCCCGTTTTCACCGCGTGCTGCGCCATCGACGCGCTCGCCAGCGTCGCGCGCGTGAACGCTCGCAGCGCCGGCGTGGCGTCGTCCAAGTGTCCCGTTCGATGTCCCGCGCAGTGCGCGTTCGTCCACACCGTCGTCGCCGCCGCGTAGCCCTTTCGAAACGTCCCTTCCGCGCACAGCATCGCGTCCAGCTCGCGCACCAGATCGCGGCCGGTGATGTCTTTCGGTGCGCGTCCGCTGGCGAGGAGCTGGGCGAGCGTGAGGCGAGAACCGTCCCGCACGGCGCCGGCATCCATCTTCAGGTCGCCGATGTCGAGCGCGCTCATGGCGTCGAATAGGGAGAAATTGGCGTCGTGCACGAGCTCTCCCGAGGCGAGAACGTTCGATAGCTCATTTATGATGGGATCGAGCGGGATCCAGGACATCGCTTCGCGCGGATGGCGCCGAGAGGCGCGAGGTGAGGTCGACGCGAATCGCGGCGAAGACGGCGAGCGCGCGAGAGAGAGAGCGATGGGCGAGCGACGCGTGAGACGAATGCGCGTCAATGATAACTACAACATACGTGTTCTCTCTACCGGCCGCGGACGCGATCGACGACGAACGGGATGGGGTTCGAAACAGACAAACTCCCTTCTCGTTCGCGCGCGTCGCGCCTCGCGGCGCTTCTCTTCTCCTTCGCGACCAGACTAACAAACCCACTCAGTAATCGCTTACTTGAGCGGGATGAACTTGGAACCGGCGGCGAGACCAGCGCGACCGTGCGACACCGGTCTGTACGTGATCGCGTACTCACCGAGGTACGTCCCAATCATCTCCGGCTTGATTTCAACCGTGTTGAACACCTTGCCGTTGTACACGCCGACGACGGAGCCAACCATCTCCGGGATGATGGGCATGTTTCTCAAGTGCGTGCGCACGGTTTCCGGCTTCTCCATACCCGTCACCGCCGCCTTCGCCTTACGAAGCTTCGCGACGAGCGTCTTGTGCTTGCGCACCAAACCGTTACGCTTGAATCGACGACGAATGCGCGCGTTGAAGAGCGTCACGAGCTTGTCGTTTTTCAATTCAAGCAACCCCTCGAGATCGATCCCGCGGTACGAAAACTTCTTGTACGGGTTCTTCTTACGCGGAACCCCGACGAGGGCGTCTTCTTCAGCCGTGGACTGCGCGCGTCGCACACGTTCGCGCTCTCGTCAGTCTCTCTCTTCGCGTCGTCGTTAGGGCTTTGGCCCATCGCCCCCCCATCGCGCGTCCCTCGCGCGCGCTTCCCCCACGCCGCCGCCGCCCGCGCCGTCGCTCGAGCGCGCCGTCTCAAAACATCCCCCACGTCCTCGCGCGCGCGTCCGCGCCCCTCTCCGCGCGCGCGCGTCGTCCCGTCGCGATCGCGCGTCGCCCCGCGATCGGCGAAACCCCACGACGGGCGTCACCGTCGTCGCCGTCGGCTCGCGCGTTCGCGCGCGCGCGCGCCCCGTCGTCCCGCGTCCCGCGCGCGTCGAAATCGTTCGCGTCGTCCGCGCCGTCGAGCGTCGCGACGCACCATGTTCGCGTCCGCGTCGCGTCGTGGAAAGACGGCGCGGCGCTCGCGGCGCGCGCGCGCGCGCGCGTTGGTTTTACGATCGACCCACGCGTTCGCGATGATGGGCTTCGATCGCGCTTCAACGCGCATCCGGCGCGTCGCGCGCGCGCGCGAAGGTCTGGTGGCGTGCGTCGCGGGTCGATCGATCGCGCGCGTCGCGATCGAACCTCGCCGCGAGGGTCGATCGCGTCGCGCGACCGGCGCGTCGTCGATCGAGCGGTGCGAACCGACCGGACGACGTCACACCGACGCGCGACGATGGCGACGACGGCGCGCGCGGCGACGACGCGCGCGGCGACGACGCGCGCGACGACGAAGACGACGACGCGCGCGACGACGACGACGCGACGCGCGCGCGCGACGAACGAGGGCGAGACGCGCGCGGCGACGGGCGACGACGAAGACGACGCTCGAGCGCGAGAGCGCGAGAGCGCGAGGCGACGGGACGACGCGTTCTCGTCGTTCGAGCGCGCGCTGGCGGACGCGGCGTCGTTCGGGTCGTCGAGCTCGTCGGGACGGGGGTGGACGCGCGTGGACGACGCGTGGGCGCTGGCGCCGCGCGCGGGCGTCGAGGCCAAGGCGGTGGTGCACTTTTGCGGCGGCGCGTTCGTGGGAGCGTCGCCGCAGGTGACGTACGGGGAGTTTTGCGAGCGATTGGTGGAGCGGGGAGAGGTGGTGGTGATCGCGACGCCCGTGCAGCTGGGGTTGGATCACCTGCGCGTCGCGGACGAGGCGTGGCAAAAGTACGAGCGCGCGTCGAGGGCGCTGAGGAAGACGATGGACGGGTTCGACGATCTGCCGGTGTACGGCGTCGGACACTCGTTGGGGGCGTTGGTGACCGTGCTCATCGGGTCGAGATACGAAACGAAGCGACGGGGGAACGTGTTGATGTCGTTTAATAACAAGCCGGCGACGGATGCGATTCCGCTCTTCGCCGAGCTCTTCGCCCCGGGATTGCAAGGACTTTCGCCCATTCTCGACGCCGCGCAAAAGTCGCCGCTGCGCGCGTTGCAGCGAAACGCCGACGCGCAGCTTCGTGAGCTCGCGCCGCCTTTGGTCAAGGAGCTTTTACCCATCCTGGACACTCTCGAGCCGGTGATTTTGGAAGTCGCCGACGGGCGCGCCGAGTTCACGCCGACGCCCGAGGAATCGGCGAAATTGGTGAGGAAGTACTACGCCGTGCGCAAGAATTTGTTGATCAAGTTTACCGACGACACCATCGACGAGACCAGCGCGCTCGCCGCCACGCTCGCGGGCGCGGTGGCGGCGGAGGATATCGATCTCACCGTGCGCACGCGAAAAGGCGACCACGTCTTCCCGCTCTGGCGCGACACCGGCATCGACGTTCCGGACGAAGTCTACGAGGCCGCGGAGCAAGGCGGCGAAATTCTCGCCGCGTTCGGGGACGCGTTCGGGATCAAAGCCGATAGCTCGCCGCTCGGTTTACTCCGAGAGGGCTTCGACCGCGCGCGCACGCAAGCCAAGGAGGCGCGCTCGGCGCCGGGCGTCGACGAAAACCGCATCCTCATGAACGCCCTCGTCGACGACGTCGTGAATTGGATGGCGATTTAGT
>TARA_B110000008_G_scaffold55466_1_pt1 | contig 12743 bp, 12 predicted proteins | sample TARA_B110000008 | Tara Oceans TARA_B110000008 (sample SAMEA4396496) | marine metagenome | biome: Westerlies Biome; feature: [DCM] deep chlorophyll maximum layer (ENVO:01000326); material: water (ENVO:00002006), including particulate matter (ENVO:01000060) such as... | depth 40 m
AGAGGATGAAGACGGGGCTGAATAAATAATGAAATCTCGCAAAACTTACTTTTTTCTTCTCCTTCCCATTTTCTTTTTTTTGTTTTCTTGTGGAGGGGACGAAGAGATTGTCGCTGAAGAAGCTACTACCACAAAACCTGAAGAAGTAAATACTCCCACTGATACACCCGAAGCAGAGGAAGCCGTAGAGGAGGAACCTGAGCCCGAAATTTTGCCCAATCCTAATGGTGTTTACTTGCCTACTGGAGAAGAGAAAAATGGAAAACCTCTTTATGCCAATGGGGAAGGTTTTTTTATGTGGTTTAATGGTTCATTATGGAAAATTTCTGATAAACCGGGAGGTGGGAAAACCATATCATCAGGAAAGGAATCGATAAATGATAAGTGGAGTGCAGGTGGAAAAGCACGTCATTTTCCTGACAAAGAATTTGCTAAAGATGCCCTTTTTCGATTGGCCGTTGCTTACCAAGGTTCAACTGATAATCCTAATGCCATTCGCCTATTTGAACAATTTGTTAAGGATTTCCCTGAAGACAAACTGGTGGCTGAGGCCTATTTGAGCTTAGGCGATCTTGCTATTAGTGATGTAAAATCAGACGAACAACCCACCTTTGAGCAAATTCAGAGTGCTCAAACAAGTTATAACTTGGTAAGGGAGAAATCTCAGCAAATTAAATTAATTACTGATTCCACATTTAATGAAGGTGGTCTGATTGAAAGAGTGGCAGAAAACCCAGAAGGAGTAGTGGAACATTATTTATCTTTTGATAAAAATAAGGATGAGGTTTTGCAATCATCAGAGTATTCCTCGATTGGACTTAGTTCGGAAAAATCTTTTGGAGATTTTGACTTAAATGAAGATAAGGCAATAGATTTTGGTGAGCTTTATGATGTAGCTTCCTATGTTTACTATACAAACATGGAGAAACTATATGCAGAATATTCTGCAAAATATGGTGGTGTTGATGGAGCTAGAATTTCAGAAGCAACCGAAAAAATTGGTTTCGCAAATGAAATGCTTGGTCGTCCATCAACCATGCTTAATCTATATTTTAGTGATATAGAAAAATATGGTAATGATCCGAGTAATGTCGGGGTCGATGGTATTCTCAAAAAGTACACCGATAAATTTGATGAATATGATAAATTGTATGGTAGAACATTAGATTTATTGGAAAAATTACAGGAACCCGGTCAAACGATTTCATTTACATATCGAGACCGGAAAGGTATTGAAGAAACTATAACGGGTACTGTTGAAGATATTATTGGTGACCGGAAAAAGCTTCTTCCCTTTCTCTCTTCTTCTTACAAGGGAATGGATCAGGATATTTACAGTGAGGTGGTCAAATCGAGAGGTGCTATTTTTTCCAACCCGAAGCACATGTCCAAATTTAAGGGTTATTTAAAAAAATATAAGGAATTACGAAAAGGATTCCCTTCTAATTTGTCACCCCAAGTAGCATTTTTAAAATTACTAAACGAGGCAAAAAACTCTAAGAATAAACCATTGGAACTTCGGATGCTGGCAATGCTTGATCGGGTTGGTTCTAAAGCGGGAGGGAGTTATAATCCTCAAAAAAGTGATTTTCCTGCAGCAAGCCCCGGTGTTTTAGTGTGGATGGCGGAAAAATTACTTGAACAAAATTCTGTTCAAGATGCAGTCTCTGCCATGGAGCGCTTAGTAAATGTTTATGGAGACACAGGAGGGGAATTTCTTTTTGATGCTAATTATTTGCTGGGTCAGGCTAAACAAAAGGAACGTGATTACCAGATTGCTGCATCCCATTATGAAGCGGCATTGGCAAATTCTTCCTGGCATGATAATGCTCACGATGCGAGAATTCGTCTGGGAGAATCTCTTTTTGAAGTTGGCCAGTCCACGAAGGATTCAAGTTTATTTGATCGTGCAGTCTCTTCTTTTGAGGAAGTACGGAGTGATTCAGATACCAGTCTCGAACAAAGAGCTCAATCATCGTACATGATGGGGGAGTGCAAACGAGCAATCCGAGATTATGCAGGAGCCGCTTATTATTATTTAGATACAACTCTTAATTTCCCAAGTGCAACCAAATGGGCTTCCAAATCTTTTGAACAGGCAATTCGTTGTTACGAACAGAGTGGGCAATCAGACCAAATTACCAAGGTTGAAAAACAATATGTTGCTTGGCAAAGAAAGTTTTTAAAATGAATAAATACTTTTCTATTTTTATCGTTTCAATCTGTTTCTTTGTTTGTCCATGGCCTTTGTTTTCTCAAGCTAATCAAGATTATTTCAAAGTTCATGCGGGTGCATTACCGGTAAAAATCTATGTTGGTAACGCTGGTAAAGCAGGAAGTTTATTGGGTGTGGATGGACAAAAGGGTATAATTTATGCTCAAATGGAAGGTGCAGGCAAAATGCAGCTTGAGCTTCGTGGTCTTAAAAAACAAAATATTCGTGGGTTCTCCTTCGTATGGCCTCAGGATGCAATGAAGACTCTTCAAATGTACTCAAATGAACAGTACAGCAAAGAACTTCTTCCTGCTCTTCGTCCTACAATGTATAAAGTATTACTCTTTCTGGATATTCCACAGCAGTACCTTGCTATTCACGACAATTGCTTGATTTATGTTAAGGCATTAATTGCAATGGAGCAATACAACGAAGCCTTCTATCTTCTTTCCCGATTAAACTTAAACAAACTAGATGGTTATGGGTATAGAGATTTCTCAGAAGCTTCACTTGATCTAGCAAGCAAAATGATCCGGGCGAATGCAAAATCTGCCAAAATTGCTCGTGCTCTTTTACAGAAAGTTACCATTCGTAACAATAGTGCGGACCACGCATCTTATTTAAAATTAGCTGACTCTTTGCGCACAAAGGGTTTATATAATGATGCTATCTCTGAATACGCGAGATTAAGACCAATCGTGCAAAAGTCTCCTGGCAGCCCATACGCTAAGATTGTTGAGATATGGCCGATTTATTGTTACATTAAATTATATGAAACTTATGCGAAAGCCGCTTTAAAAGATGCTCGTTATAAAGGGCCTGCGGGAAAGATTTTTAATACAGCTATGCAGTCCGTCAAGAAATTGGACGAAAACCCCCCGGCGCGACAAACCAACGAATACTCACTTTACAAATTAATTCGTGCTCTTTTACGAGTTCAATACGCTCGACAGTATGAACAAGGTGGTAATGAACTTAAAGCAGCTGAATTTTACCGTCAGTCTGTGCTGGAGGTTACAGAAGGAATTGTTAGCGCTCGTGTCGGATTGGATTGGTTACCCGAGTCCCTTTTGATGGCTGGAGGTGCTTATGAAAAATTAAATTTAAATGAAGCGGCTATGAATGTTTATAAACAAGTTTCCATCTTTTACGAGGGTTCAAAATGGGCTGTTGAAAGTAAAAAACGTTTGGATGCACTACCAGCTTCATAGAAAAATCCTATACTTGACCCTTCCTTGCTTAAAAGTAATTCTAAGAAAAATTAATCTATCAAAAATATGAAACTAGGCCTCACTCGTAAAATTAGTATAATTGGAATATTCTTCGCCAGTATATCTCCAAGTTTTTTCGTAAATGTTGTACATGCTCAGCAAAAAGGTTTTGGTTCCGCTCTCGTGGACAATCTTGGTCCTTTTCTTGTACCTTTTATTATTTTGATTTTGGCTGGCTTTACATTAATCATCTACAACGGAATTGCTATTCGTAAAAAAGCTTTTGTGAAGGATGATGTAGTACAGCCAATCATGCAGGAATTGCAGAATCTTAATGTAGAAGGTGCGATGGCACTTTGTGAGCAATATAAATTACCTGTCACCTCTGTTTTAAAAGGTGGACTTGCGCGTATTCAGGATGACGAATTAGATATTGAATCTATTGAAAAAGGATTGGAGGAAACTTCCGGTCTTGAATTAGCAAAGCCTTTTACTTGGATAAACTTGTTAAATACAGTGGGTTCGATCGCTCCAATGGTTGGACTTCTTGGGACTGTTACTGGTATGATTGGGGCATTTCAGGTTTTGCAGAGTTCAGGAATGGGAGGAGAATCGAGTCAAAAGATGGCTGGTAACATTGGTAGTGCATTGTGGACCACTGCAGCCGGTCTGGTTGTTGCAATACCCACCCTTATTTCTTATTTTATATACAAAACAAAATTCGGTACAATTGTTGCCGAAGTTAATCGCGTGGCTGGAGAAATGGTTTTTACCCTTGTGCGTGCAGCCCGAGGCGGATTTTCCGAAGGTGGAGAAGGGGCTGCTGAGGAATACTACGAAGAGGCTCCAGTAGAAGGTATACCTGCACCCGATGCTCCTCCTATGCCACCGCCTGCTTAATTCATTCTTTTTCGGTCAATTGTAAATGAGTGGATATAAACCACCGGAGTCAAACGACTCACCCGATTTAACACCCATGATTGATGTGGTGTTTCTCTTAATTGTTTTCTTTATGGTAGTTGCCCAGCGAATGTCCGAGCAATATATCGAATTATCTGCTTTGCCTGTTGCTGGAAATTCAAGCGTAAAAGAACAGCCACCACCACGTACTATTATTAGTATTGATGACACACCCGTAGGCCAAAAATATTATTGGGGTGAACAGGAAATAGATATGGAGGCAATTGGTACTGCCGTAAAAAGAAATCCTGAATGGAAAGTTTTTTTAAGAGTACACCCAAAAGTTACTCATGCCGTGGTACAGGATGTAATGAAAGTTATCGGAAACGCTGGACAGGCAGATATTATTTTTGGTACTTGGCAAGTCGGTACATAAGTTTATGGAAGCTTTAAAGAAAATTTTAGGTGATGAAGATGAGGTTGATCTTACTCCTATGATCGATGTTACTTTCTTACTCCTAATTTATTTCATGGTAACCACTATGCTTAAGCAACCTGAAGCAGAACTTTCTATCCAGTTGCCCGGTAAACCTCAAAGCAGTGATGTTACCCCTATGGATATGCTTAAAGTCCGTGTTGGTGATCAGGGAGAGGTTTATTTAAATGGTTCAGAAATTGAAGACGGTTTTGATTTTGAGATGCCAGATTTAGTTGCCAACTTGAAGGTCCAAAAAGGGATGCGCGACCAACTTATAAGTTCTGGAGCAAAGACAAAGGCTGAGGCAGAACTTAAAGTGCAGATTGAGTCTTCGGGAATTGCAGAACATCAATCTGCTGTAAGTGTTCTAAATGCTTGCTCCGAGGCCGGTGTTAATAAAGTTACTTTTTCATTTTAACTAGTAACCCGTCTTATGAGTTCTGTGGTGTGTAAATTTCTTCATACTCGAATGAGAGTAAGTGACCTTGATGAATCTGCTGGATTTTATCAAAAAGTGTTTGGACTGGAAGTTACGCGTAAGCATGAATCTCCCCGTGGTTCCAAATTAGTATTTTTATCCGTACCTAATAGCGATGAAGAGATTGAACTTACTTATTTTCCAGGTTCTGGTCCCGTTGTAGTTCAGGAAGATTTAATGCACCTCGCTTTCGAGGTGGAGAGTATGGGCGTATTTCAAACTCATGTTGAATCTCTAGGACTCTCTTTAAGTGACGGTCCAACGAATAGTTCATCTGGATCAACTTTTGCATTTGTTGATGCGCCGGACGGATATGAAATTGAAATTATTGAAAAACCTAAAACCTAATAATTTTTAATTTTTTTATTCGGTTTTTTATAAAGGGCTTTGTGTTTATTTTCTCTATTGTGTGAATTCAAGGTTGTCGAATCAACCTTCCCATTTAAATATTGTGCTTCATATAAACATTTAAAATTACATTTTTAAATTCATGAAAAACTTACTTTCTATATTCTTTCTTCTCAGTTTGGTATCCTGCATGCCTAAGAACAGTTTTGTACCAACTCTGACCCAAAATGATTTATGGTTGTTTAATGGTTCAAGCCTCAACGACTGGGAACGAACTGATTTTGCGGGGAAAGGAGAGGTTATGATTGATGAAAATGGCAGTCTCGTTTTAGAAATGGGAGCAGAGCTTTCTGGAGTCCATTGGAAAGGTGAAACTTTGCCTGTTGTAAACTATGAAATTCATTTCAAAGCTAAAAGAACAATGGGAAGTGACTTCTTTTGCGGTTTAACATTTCCATTTAAGCAATCTCATGCCACCCTCATCTTAGGGGGGTGGGGAGGTTCCCTAATCGGTATTTCCAGTATTGATGATTTTGACGCCTCAGAAAATGAAACTGGTGATGCCTACATTTTTGAGGATAATCAATGGTATGATATTCGTCTACGTGTTACTGATAGTGAAATCTCTGTTTGGATTAATAAGGAACAGGTAATTGATTGTGAGGTCGAGGGGCGAAAGGTCGCTATGCGTTTCGGAGAAATTGAAATGTCTGTGCCTTTGGGAATATGTACCTATGCTACTACAGGAGTTATTCGTGAGGTTCTATTAAAAAGAATTTAGAAACAATTTCTTTAGTTCATCTATCGGAGGATTCCCTGAGCCTCAATTGGCCGCATGCGGCATCGATGTCATGTCCTTTCTCCATCCTAAGGGTAACACGTGGTGCATTTTCTTTTTCGACCAAATCCCGAAATGAATGAATTTGGGATATTTCCGGTCTTTCCCATTCAAGTCCGTCGACTTGATTATATGGAATTAAATTCACTTTAGCATTCAAACGACGTGCATGTTTTGCAAGAAGGGAAGCCTGTCCTAGGTCGTCATTAATTCCCTTGATCAGAATGTATTCAAGCGTGATCATTTTCTTCCGCTCTTCAATAAATTTTTCGCACGCACCTAATAATTCATTCAACGGATAGCGTTGGTTAATGGGCATGATCTTTTCGCGTGTCTGATCATCCCCACCATGTAGGGAAATGGCTAATCGGATTTGAGCGGGATATTTCGCTAAATCAAGGATCTTGGGAACTAATCCACTTGTTGAGAGTGTGATATGTCGTGCTCCAATTCCAATTCCTTTGGGGGATAAAATAATGTTTAATGCGGGGATTAGGGCTGGTAAATTGGCTAAGGGTTCACCCATTCCCATAAAAACTAAATTATCTATCCTTTTTCCCGCTTTATGGCGTGCGAGTATAATTTGCCCTAAAATTTCTCCAGTGCTTAGATTTCTTTTTAACCCCTCCAGTCCACTTGCACAAAACTTACAACCAAGTGCACAACCAACCTGGGTTGAGACGCAAAGGGTCAGTCGTGATGCTCTTACACCCTTAGTGCCTTGAGTCGCCGGAATAAGTACGCTTTCAATGAATTGTTGGTCCCTTAATTTCCATAGAAACTTTTGTGTAGTGTCACGGGCACCCTGTTCTCTCACAACTTCCATAGGCATCAGATCCCATTCTTTTTCTAATCCTTGTCTTAAACCTAGAGGAAGGTTACTCATTTTTTCAAAATTAAGTGTTCCTTTTTCAAAAATCCATTCTCTTATCTGCTCCATTCTGTATGAGGGAAGGCCCTCGAATTGCCATTTTTCAGATGGATGGTCCAGGAGGAGTGGTTTATTTTTAATCATATGCAAGTACAGAAAATATATTGCCTTAGCTCAAATTTGGCAATGGGCAACAAGTAACATTTGAATTACTTAATACTATCAAAATATCATAAAATAATTATTTTAAACTGTGTAGGTAGCGTAATAATTTATGGACTAAAAAAAGTGAATATTAGTTCATTTATCGATCCGTATTTATCATTATATTGTCAGGGTCGATCGGAACATATACAGATTTCCTTATCAGTCAGTTCCCGGTAAATTTAATGACTCGAAATGCTTCTCCTCCTTCACGAATTCGATCTTTTCTATTTTTAAGAATTTCAAGTTCAAGAATGTGCACCGAATCTTTAAGCTCGTTAAAGAACATCACGGTCATGGGATAATTAAATCCACTGTGCCGGTGTAATGTGTCAATTTCTTTGCTTTCTTTCCCATCGATTGTACATCGAATTATCGCGGTGTCCGGCCCAGAAAGCATATAGGCTCCAATGGCAGTGCCGTTAAACTTAATCTTGAGTTTGGCACCCGCTTGATTTGCATAAATGAATGGTACCCCGAGGAAGCGCGACCGTACTTTACCCTTATTTTCTTTTGACCAGTCCGGAATCCCTTTTTTCCAATTTTTATCAATTTCAATTTGATCAAAATTTAAAAATCTTCCATTTACATAACTAAATGGATCGAGTGGGCTGACTTTAGGGTGTGCTTTTGATTGAGCATTCCTGGCAAGTGGTTCAGACCAAATATCGAGTAGTGAATTTGCAATCATCGATGCGCACATGGTATTTCCGTATTGGTTTGGGTGAACCCCTCCATATTTTTTCCAATCCATTTTCCCGGCATTGATTAAGTCGGATAATTCCTGGGCCAGGTTATTTACGGAGACTCCGTAATGTTCAGCTACCTTTGTATGTGCGGCAATCGACGGAGGATTCTTATTTTTTCCAAGATGATCAAGAATGTTTTGATTGGCAAAAAATGTCATGACAATATCGACTTCGGGGTTATGTTTCCTAGCTTGGGCAATGACCCCCTCCATTCCTCTTAGAGCATTCTGAAGACTTTTTTGACCGTCTTGATCATCGTTAACCGCAAATTCAACAAAGAGCATATCCAATGGGCCTTTGTTTAGAACATCTTCATAGAGCCGAAAAGCCCCGGTATCCGAGCAGGTTGAACTGATTCCGGCCTGGGTAAAAGTAAAATCTGTTTGCGGGAATCGTTTTTCAAGCATGGCACAAACCATGGGACGGTACCCGTTCATCTCGGTAATAGAGCCACCGATAAAAGCGACATGACCGACTTTTTCTCGTTCAAAACGAATCCGGCTGTTCATGAAATTTCCCCGGAGGATAAAGTTTTTTCGTCCGACAATTTTTTCAGCGGTTAGATTGGCCGATCCCTGACCCTGTGTGGTTACAAAATTTACGATCGGACTTGGATCTTTCAGGGAGTGAGGGTGGTGGCCGATACCTTCTTTTCGAATCACTTTAAAGGTGCCTCCCATTTTCTGATACCTCCGCTCCGCAATAAGAGTATTTTCGCTTACTGGAACCACATTGTCAGCCATGCCGACTACATGAATAATGGGAATATCTGCTTTGGCCAGAGGGGCGAGGTTATCCACCGGGTTATTATTATATGCCTTGGCCTCCTGTTCATTTTTAAAACCGTACACTTTCAGAATGGTCGGGTTGATTTTGGGCCAGCTTTTAAAATCAAGTACCGGTGCATCGGCATAAATGGCGGCCACTTTATCGGGATTTGAGGCAGCCCAGTTGTAAACGATCAATCCACCCCTCGACATCCCTTCAAGGATTGCCCGGTCTGAAAATAGGTGCTCAAAGCGGAGGTAATTATAAAATTGATTCCATCTGTTCACCGCTTCCCTGTTTCCGAATAAACCACTTACATCGCAGTATACCACATGGTACCCACGTTTGAGCATGGCGATATCAAACTGGGGTTCATGTCCAAAAAAACGTGCCCGCCAGACCCAGGGTTTGCCGTCGGCAATTTTCTTAGGCACGACCACCCGACAGGCAATCCCTTCCAATGGGAAGTTATACTGATCAAATCCATGAAAGGAGGTTTTTTCCCCGTCCCAGACTTGTTTGTGTGGAGTCGATTGTTTTGCCTGGCCATGGGATAACGATCCGGCAACAAATAGGGATAGAATGAAAGAAAGAAGGGCGATGAAATTTTTCATGGTGAATGGTTCGGAATTTACGCCTTTGGCCAGCGGGTGGCTACTATATCCAACCAGTTTCTGGCAATTAATTCATGACCCTGGGGAAGGGGATGGATGCCGTCCCAGATCCAGTTCTCCGCCCCGGCCTCGCTGGCAGCCTGATCAAACAGTTCCTGAGTTTGAAGATGAGCGGCTTGGTAATCCTTTGCCAGTTTGGTTACCACGACCCGCATTTTATCCGTCTCCTTTCGGCGTGAACTGTATGCCTGTTGATCTTTTAATCTGCCCGATTGCAGAATGAAAGGGTCGAGCAAAACGATACGAAGTTGGGGATTGGCTTTGAGACTGGCTTCGAGGATATGGCGGTAGTCTCTCTCGAAAGCGTCCGGGGTAACTACCTTGCTTGGGTGACGAAATCCCATTCCGACATCATTAGTTCCTACTAAGATGCTTAGAAGGTCGGGTTTGAGGTTAATCGCATCTTTTTGCCAGCGTGCTTTTAAATCGGATACTTTATTCCCACTTATTCCCCGGTTAAAAAACTCAAGTTTTGCTTTTGGCATATCCATTCCGAGACGACCTGCAATAAGGAAGACATAACTATGCCCGAGGTAATGGTTGCGGTCAGCCTGGTTGCGGCCCCATTTCATATCGGTAATGGAGTCGCCCTGAAAAAGTAGGCGGGTACCTACAGGAAAGTCAGGTCTTGGGAAATCCTTAACCTTCCGGTAGTGGCTAACCGATGATGTTTGCTTTGCTTGGACGAAAGGTGGGAGTGCGGTACTGGCCAAAGCCATTCCACCACGAGAGAGGAAGTTTCTTCGATTCATATTAATTTAGATGCTAAAGAAGAAGGATTACAGATATGAAATCATTCTCATGTTGCAATAAAAGTGTTGGCGTGGGCCACACTTATTAAATTTTAGAAGACGGAATTGGTTAGCTTTTGATCAATTTTCGTGCCGCCAAATTATTGAGACGATGAGCCACATCGATTACTCCGTCGGTGACTGTTTTGTTATAAGTCCGAGCATCCGTGGTATCAACACCGTGTCCCTTTACTGCTTTGCGCAGGGGTGCGAGTGCGGGGTCCTGATGATGGAAGAGTTCCACGAAAACATGTTTTAATTTCCCGGTGGGTGCATAGGCAGCGAGTAGGGCACCTATCCATCCGTCATCCGTGGTAAGACATCCCCGTGTTGTTTTGGCAGAAGCGTGAAAAATCCCCAGGGCATCGGCTTTGGCCAATTCTTTAATTACCTTTTCATTTTCGGAAATCGATAAATCCGAGTCCCCGCAATGAGCGGCGTCGATCATCACTTTAAAGAATTTTTTCTTAATCTTCTTGTTTATTCCAATAACCACCTTGGCCGCTTTGGCTGCATTGGTGAAATTTTGAAATTCTACACCGCGTAAAAATTCCAAATGCCAGGCAACAACTGAGCTTTTATCAAGCCCAGATTCTTTGTAGCAGCGGGCATGTAATTTTATGACCTGTTTTACCGCGTTATCAAATGCTTTACCCTTGAGTTTTTTACCGGAGAGCCATTCCTCGAAGGATGTGGATGACACATGTTTCACTTTATATTTTTTTGCTACAGCCAGACCGGAGTTTAGCATCTCGACCACCGCATCTTCATCTTTTGGGTTAAGCGGGTTGGCACCACCGACCATCATAATCAAGTGAACCTGTAGTTTAAGGGCTCGCAAGCCTTTGAACATATCGTCCAAGTCCTTGGCGTCAGTCCCTGGAAAAAGTGTAACTTGAACATTGTTTAGTTTTACCGGCGAAGTACGGCAAAGGAGACGCATGCCTGATACAATTTTTAAATCACCCGAGTTGGTGCGTGGGAGCTTGCCGGATTCATCCGGTGCGAGTGCACCTACAAACATTAGGTGGGTGGGGACGACACCGATTTCAACTTTAGATTTATTTTTGATTTGTATGGCCATGATAAAACAGGAGTGAAGGGTTTAGGTGAAAGGAGATGATTCATTGATAATTCTGACGGATAATCAAGGAAAATTGGTGGACATGCATTTATGAGCTATCCATGAAGAGTTATGTTTTGCCAAATGAAATGGCAGGAGTATGGATGAATATTACCGAATCACCCACCCCAACGGTTGGGGGAATCGTAGAATCTGAAACTCCTACCCCATTATTTTCTGAGCAAATAAAAACAGGGGCACTTCCGGTTGAATAAGAAAAGATTGATGAGCAGTTTAAAGACGAGTTTTCAGGAAAAAAGTAACTGAAAAAATCTCGATAGACAGAATTTACTGACGGGTAGAGGGTATACGGTCTGACTTGATTAAATTAGCAACATGATAACTGGGATCGTCTGGAAGTACCACAATATCCACCATACTGCCCGCTTTTTTAAGCAGTTCCCGGCAGTTGCTGCTAATGTGCTGTAATTTTATATTTTTTCCTGCCGCCTGGTAGCGGGCCCCCAATTTTTGGATCGCTTCCAGTCCGGAATGATCCCAAACCCGCGAGTCCATCATGTCGACAATTACTTCATCCGGATCTTCAGCCGGATTGAACCCCTGATTAAAATCTGTGATCGAACCAAAAAAGAGCGGACCATGAAGGAAATAAACCTTTGAATTATCCTCTTTTATTTCTGAGTCTCTGTGGATGTGCTGAGCTGATTTCCATGCAAATCCGAGTGCAGAAACAATTACCCCGCTCACCACTGCAAGGGCAAGGTTATGGGTAATAACTGTGATGCCGGAAACCAGAATAATTACAAATGCATCGGTTTTGGGGATTTTTCTGAGTATACGAAGGCTGGACCATTCAAAAGTACCGATGACAACCATAAACATAACCCCGGTCAGGGCTGCCAACGGAATACGTTCAATTAAAGAACTGGCAAAAAGAATAAAGCAGAGTAAAAAGGTTCCCGCTGCGATGCCGGATAATCGACCCCGCCCACCGGATCGAATATTAATGATGCTCTGGCCAATCATCGCACATCCTCCCATGCCTCCAAAAAATCCGGTGATCACATTGGCCGCTCCTTGACCAAGGCATTCACGAGTACTGTTTCCACGGGTCTCGGTCAGTTCATCAATCAG
>TARA_B110000008_G_scaffold268240_1_pt1 | contig 12722 bp, 3 predicted proteins | sample TARA_B110000008 | Tara Oceans TARA_B110000008 (sample SAMEA4396496) | marine metagenome | biome: Westerlies Biome; feature: [DCM] deep chlorophyll maximum layer (ENVO:01000326); material: water (ENVO:00002006), including particulate matter (ENVO:01000060) such as... | depth 40 m
CGCGACGCGCGCGGGACGCGCGCTCGACGCCGCGACGCGCGCGCGTCTCGCCGCGCGCGCTCGACGCCGCGCGCGACGTCGTCGTCGTCACCGGCGCGCTCGAACGGCTGGCGCAAACGTCGGCGGTCGAGCTGAAGCGAAACGAAAAGTCGAGCGACGTGCGCGTCGTCGCGGCGCTGCCGCGCGAGGCGTTCGAGGGCGTGCGAAATCCGCGAGACGTGCGATCGACGACGCTGGTGTACCCGCACGCGAAGACGCTGGAGATGCTCGACGAACAAGGGGTGGAGACGGCGGAGCTCGGGGAGACGCTGGGAGGCGAGACGGCGACGCGCGAGCGAACGACGTGCGTGATATTCGCGGAGGAGAGCTCGAAGAAGCTCAAGGCGTGCGTGGAGACGTTTTGTGAGGCGATCGACGGCGGTCGGTTCCCGAGATTGCGGCGCGTGGTGTTGATGTCGAGAATCGGCGTCGAACGGCGAGACGTCGATCCGTTCAAGTATATGAATCGCAAGACGTTTCGAGGCGGCGCGCCGTTGGACGATTGCGTCGCGTGCGAGGACATGATACGCCGCCGCGCGGCGAAAACGGTGAAACCGGGCGGTGTCGCGGATGGATGGACGTTCACCATCGTGCGCACGGGAGAATTGCGAGGAAACGGGCCGACGAGTAAAGTCGTGCAAGCCGACTACGCGTTGACTTTGGTGGACAACGCGTTCGACGTTCGCATGCAAGACATCGACATCGACGAGGGCGATAAAATGCCCGGCGGTGATTTCACCAAACGACTCAGTGCGGCCGTGTTCGCCAACCGCACGCTCACGACGTCGCGATACGACGTCTTAAACGCCGCGTACTCCATCGTATCCACCGGTCCCGCGCCGCGCGAGCGCCGCAAAGGATACGACGTCGCCAAGGGCAAATCGCCGCCGCCCGTGAGCGATCGCGAGATCGACGAGGCGTTGGCGCCCGGAGACGAAGACGCAGAGCGCGTCCCAGGCGCGGTGCCCGTGCCTTCGTGATGTAATTCATTCATGTTATTCCATCGCCGCGTCCCGTCCCGTTCCGTCGCGTCGCGCGCTCGACCAACGAACTTTTCGCTTTCGTCATTCTCTCGCGCGCCACGCGCGGCACGCGCCGCACGCGCCGCGCGCGCGGCGCACGATCGACGCACATGATCGGCGCGCACACCATACTCGCGCCTTTGCTCGCGCGCGCGCTCAATCGCTACCTCGACGGCGTCAATTCCGACACCCTGCGCATCGCCCTGCTGCGACGAAAACTTTCGCTGCGAAACGTGTCCGTGAACTGCGACGCGCTCAATCGCGAGCTGAACCTGGGGATAAAACTCACGCGAGTGCGCATCGAGACGATCGACGTGCACTACGCGGTGTTCGGGAAGCGAGAGGAGACGCTTCGGGTGCGCGTGGAAGGCGTCGACGTCGAGGCGGAGGCGCCGAACGACGACGAAGAAGACGAAGACGACTCGGGTGATGGGGTCGACTCGGATGCGCTGCGCGAACGACGGGACGCGAGGGAGAAAGCGATGGAACACATCGCGAGCGCGATGGAGACGCACGCGCGAGAGATGGTGAAAGGGTCGGCGTGGTCCAACGCGTGGTTCGCGGCGGCGTTTGAGCGTTTATCGGTGGAGTGTCGACGCGCGAGCGCGACGTACGCGACGAAGGCGACGGGTTCGGGGCGGGAGGGTGACGTCGGGCGATTGCGAGGAAGCATCGAGCGGTTTACGATGAAGAGCGTAGGGAAGACGTCGAGCGCTCGGTCAGCGGAGGATGACGAGGACGCGAACGACGGCGAGCCAGAGCGAAAGAAAACAAAGACTTCCGAGCACGACGACGACGCGGGCGACGCGTCGTTCAGCGGAGACGCGATGAAGCGCGTCGAAATAACAGGACTGTCGCTCATCGTGGATGATGGTGAGACGTCGGGGCAGCACGATGTCGTGGGACCGAACGGTCGCGTGCGAATGGACGTGCACTTGCGCAAACGCGCGCGGCGCGCGAGATTCCTTCGCCCGAAGGCATCGAAATACGTCGCGAAGATAGACGTTCGAGACGTTCTAGAAACGAATATTAGCGCTTCGCAGGCGCAGATGTTGCTTTTGGTGCGCGATGAGATTGATATGTGGACGAAGAGAAGAGCGCACGGCGAACGTAGACCAAAGACGAAGAATCCCGTCGATTGGTGGAGATACGCCGTCAGGGCGACGGTGCCGCGCGGAGAGCACCATCGCGCTCGAATGCTAGATAGACTTAGACATGGGCGCTCACAGCTCGAGGCGTACGTCGAGGTGTGCGTCGAGCGCAAACGTGGGCAGAGAATCACGATGCCTGAACATTTACAAAAGTTTGAGACGAGGCTCACGGCGGATGACGTTGAGCTCATCACATCGCTTGTCGAGCGCAAGGTGGCGAGTCTTCAAGAGACAGAAGATGATATGATGGATAGCATGTTTCCTTCGTATCACTCGTCATACAGCGCCGCGGATATATTCGACACCAGCGGCGATGATGCGGAGGAGACCGCGGAGCAGATAAGAAGAATGCCAGAGTCAAAACAGACGTCAACGAGTCTCACGAGCTATCTCTATGCCAAGAGCACGAGTTACATCTCCAAAGCTTACAACTATGTCAACGTGTCATCAAAATATGCGTCGGCATCAGAATCAGTCGGTGACTTTGAGCCAGAAGTATCTGTGGAGATTCCCGGCGTCTCGATGACGATTCGAGACGCGGCGGAGAATCGATTACGGTTCACGGCGAATAACATATCACTGGCGCATGGTGCTCTCTTCGCCGATGACGAAGGTGTCGTCAGTGAGACGCAGATACACGTCGATCGCGTGCACGCTGAGGACTCGAGCTCGGGTGTTGCTGAGGATATGATTTGGTCTCGAGAAACTGATGGCGAGCGAGCGGTTACGATCAAGTTGAATCCGAGTGCGTGCGCGACGCTGGACGTGCTCGTAAACGTGCACGTGAAGATGGCGCCACACGGTATGGCTATTCGACCGTCAACGGCCAAAGTGCTCGCGGGTTTCGCGAGTATCAGAGATGGACCTTACTGGCAAGCACTACGAAGAGCGACTTTGGGGTTGAACAATCGCTCGCCAGAGTGCAGGTTGAAGATGATCAAGCTCCTTGGCGACGGGATACAAGCGATACCTGTGCTCGTTGAGATCGATTCACCCTTACTTGTCGTACCCGCTCAAACTGCACCGCCATCGATCGATGTGGAGACGTCGGCTGCGTTGGCGTTTGGCGCGGAAAAGATTGTCTTTTGCCAGGAAAACGGTTCGCGATCACGCGATGATGGATCGTTTGATCGATTGGTAGACGAAGCTTCAGCGATGATGGATTATGCTTACGATGCAAAGGAAGCGTGGCGCGCCCTGGAAGAGTTGTCTGAATTTGTTTTGCAAACTCGTAGTTTCGCACACGTCGACGGCGCGTGGATGACCGCGGCAAACGCCTCCGCTGCTATAGCTGAAGGAGTGAAACTTACTGTCGTGAACGATGCGACAATATTCGATTCCGATGTGACGATGGTAGACTTGGAACCGATCGAACTCAACTTCGATCCGGTAAGCGTCGCGGCGGTGGTTCACGTGGTCCAAGCCTTTGCAGACGTCTCTGTACAGACAACTGCGAGTTCGACGCCCTTCGCCGTGGATTCTGGGCTTCGATTCAACTTAGAAAAGATCGCGCTGAATTTGAATAGCGCATCAGGCCGAATGCATTACACGGTCACGGACATCAGTATCGCCACGAAGGGTTCGAGCGACGATTGGAGGATGAAATCAAGCGTAGGTACGGTATCTGGCGTGCACATGGACGCTGATTCGGCGCAAACAGAAATTGTGCGATGCTCGCCGAAGGACTCTATACTGAAAGCTCACGTCTGCGCACGAATCGCGGGTACGATCGAATTGGGAGCCATCGACGTAAGAGTTACGCAAAATGTACTCGAAACGCTATCAGAGTTTGCCCGCCTTACGAAAGACGTCAAGAAGTTCTTTGGTGAACGTCTGCACGTCGCGAGCCCTATTCAGAGTCGTTCCGTCCGTGGTGAGTTCGACAGGGCGTGGAGTTGTGTAGCGACGTTCGATATCGCAGACTCGTTGTCACTATTTTTACACGGCTCCATTGAACCCATGTCGTTCAAGCTCTTTGAAGAGTCGGGCGAAAAGGAAGCGGTTGCGCTCACGACGCGTGCCATGGAGATTCGAGGCAATGCCTCGCACGTGGAACTTGAGCTCCCTAGAATGTTACTCTCTATTCTCAACGCCGAGTTTTCTACTTCATTACTCGATGTCGAGGATGTACATTTTACTCATTCTTTCGGGAGCGCCTCAAACGCGGCGAAGGTGCAGGTGGGGAGTATTGGCGCTGAAATTACCCCCACAGACGTGCGGCGACTGGTCGTCGTCTCGGAATCGATTCCAAAGATGCCCTCTCTGACTAAGAGTTCACCTATAGCTTCTCCTGGGATCACTGACGCCAAAGTGTTTTCAATTCCTTCCGTCGACGTGAATGTGAAACGAATCAGGTTGAGCGCTAGAGAAGCGGATGAAATTTCGTTGACGTTTTTCGACGTGACGGGGCGCGCGAGTCCGCGAGAAGACGGCCATCTCGCTGAATTACGAGTGGACTCTATTGATCTGCAAGTTTGCACACGCAAAAGTATCGAACACCCGACGACGTTGCTTCATATATCGAGTGAGTCCGGTGCGGCTGTCAAAATGGATGCCATGTACGCCCAAGGCTCAGTAAAGTCCGAGTTGCTCATTGGGAAAGGCGATGTCGAGTTCAACGCGCCGTACATCATTGCGGGAACGAGTGTCTTGCATGGCGTGAGACAGGCAATGCCTGTGTTGACCGCGTCGACAACGACATCTGCACCATCGATATCACCTTTGTCTTTAACTCTCGTGTCTGCGAACTTTCGCACGGAAACTTGGACAGTACAACTACCTTGGCGTTCAGAGAGCGAGCGCCATGCGCCGCTGCGTATCGTACGTTTGAAGACTCGGCAATCGGGTACTTTGAATGAGTTCACTGCGGGATCTTGCGTCGATGCGACGTTCACACTGGATGAGTTCACGCTTGAGACAGGATACTGCAAGGATGAAGATGATCTCGAAGGTTCATCAATCATGTTTACGCTCGCCGAAGTTATTGGACTTTCGAGTAGAATGACTTTGCCGCCCACATCTCCTGAACACTTTGCGCGCAAAGTCGTGCCGAAAATGGACGTTACTGTACATGAGATGCGCGCACGCGCAAACGAAGTTTCTTTACACTTGATACAAGAAGTTTCGGCGCTGATCCTCGCGCAACCGGCAACTTTGAACGCCATAGAGGCGTATGATCAATTGCCCTCGAGTTCAAGCCCACACGAGTTCGATCTTTCCATCAACGTAGAGTCCATGAGTGCGTGCCTGGAACACGCACAGGTCCACATCGTTGTGCCAGTTTTGCAAGTCATGATGACGGACGCGCGTGTTGATGTTAAGAGCTCGAGCTCTGGCGTGGATGGAAGCGCATCGATGGATGTAGAGATGGACTACTTGCATCCAGTGAAAGCGGCTTGGGAACCCATTCTTGAACCCATGCGCGTTTCGACGTCAATCAAGCTCACGCCAGAGTTTCTATTTGAGAGTGTCAACATCAACGTTGCGGCTGGGATCGAAATAACAATGTCGCATAGTGTCGTCGAAGCGCTTCTCAAGACGCAAATCATCGCGCAAGCGGCGCAAGCGCCCATCGCGGATCTCGAACAGTCGACGACTTTTGGACCTTGCACTTATCAGATGACGAACGCCACTGGATTCAACGTCGCTTATGCGCTCACGTTAGTTCGTGGTGGCGAAATCACGTCCGCCGGGGCGGGTAAAACTATCGCGGGTGACACAAACGTTATGCACTTTGAGCGGCGCGAGGAAAATCGTGCGTGCAAAACCAACCGCGTCATAGAGCGAGGGGCCTCGTACTGGGCATCGCCGATCAATGATGACGATGAAGATGACGGCGCGAGCGTGCGCCATCGATCGGAATCGACGCAAGAACGCGTTCCTCACGTGTCGCTCGAATTTGAAGACATCCAGGTCGACATAGACGAGGCAATTTCTCTCGACACCATTGGCGAGGAGACGAGCTTGCTGGAATACGAAGCACAGATGGTGGACGGTTCCTGCGCGCGTGTCATCGCGGAGATCGGCCCTTGCTCGAACAAGGTGAATCGATATGAACTATTGCTTCGTTCGGACGTCGCAATTTTGAATGGCACGAACGCCCCGATCGTGATGTGCTTTCAGCAAAGTGCGACGCTGCCGGCGACGATTTTCGGCCCGATACTTCCCGGCGAAAGTGTGTGGCTTCCGATACCCCTGCGCTTAGCTAAAAACGTGCAATGGCGCGTGGTGTCGCCGGATGAAGATTTTGGAGAAATCTCCGTGGATGAGGTGGATGATTCTGAAGCTTCCGCTGGGTCACCTTTCCTCAGCCCGCTCCATCGTTCGAAAACCAACGCCACTCCACGCTCACCCTTTGGGGACGCGTTCTGGCGATGTCGTCACAATTGGAGTACCTTTGTCGCGTTTTCTGATTTGGTCGCGAAAGAAGATGCTATCGAGGCATCGCTTTGTTCGGTGACGAAAGAACATAGTATTGCTTCGTCTGATCCGTACACGTGTGCGTTCACGGTGACTCGCGACGAGACACTCAAACGCGTGCAGCTGGCGCTGAGCGCGCCGCTGAAATTTGTCAACACGCTACCGCTGCAGATGGTGGTCACTTGCCGCGCTAGGAATGCATTTGGCCATGATGCGCGCATAGAGTCACATGTGGTGAATCCGGGTGAGTCGACTTTATTCACAGCCTCTCACCCCACTTGGTCTGCTTCGGTATCTGCACAAATCGTTGGATATGCGCCGTGCGAAGAGCTCGTCGTGCCGGAATACACGATGGCTTTGAAAAACGCCAAGTGTCAGGCAAACGGTGAGATTTACCATGTTGATCGAGATACGAAAAGGATTCACGACGGAGGTGACAAATCGTCTTCACAAGCCGTTTCCTTGCGCTTTACGTTTTACATCGATGAAGCGACGCAGTCACGGACCTTGTACTGCGCCGCGCCACTCGTCGTGCTGAATTCAACATCCTGCGCCATCGTGCTCGAAGACATGCTCTATGGCACTGAGATGGAGGAGTCTGTGCAGAGTGAAATCGAAGTTTTCGAGTCAAACCCCGATGCAGAACGCCAAGGAACGAACTCACCGCTTCCGAACCGTCTCTTCATAGAAGACGCTGAGAACTTTGAGACTCCCCCGGCGCCGGCTTCTCCTTTCGCTCGACTTGCGCAGAATCAAGCTTTGCCGTCTCTTCGACGTATGAGTTCTTCGACGAATGTGTTGTCACAAACAAGCCCGTTGTTGATGCGACAGTCGTCGTTGCGATTGAATGCCGATTCGGTCACGCTTCTCACGCCATCAACGCCCGGACGCCAGACGGTATCGACGGACCACGGCGTGGACTACGGCGTCGACGACGAGGATTCACTGGATCAACGCGCGACCGTTCTCGGTAGTTCAGCGCATTGGCGCAAGTCAATCAAACGGCGTCCACGGATTCGTATTCGGCTCAAGTCTTCAAGCGCGTGGAGTCGCCCTTTTAGGATCGATCCGACGGGTCTGCCGATTGAAATCAGGCTACCCTCAGACGCCGGCTCAGATGTTTGCGAGCATGTATTCGTCGTGACTGCTTCCATGGTTTCGACCGATAAATTGTGCAAGACGGCAAAGATCATGATACGACCAAAGTTTCTCATCAAAAGTACGCTAGACGAAGCCGTTTGGATCCGACACGGCGGCACGGAGAGCGTGGATTTGTTGCAGCCCCGCTCGGCGACGCCGCTGCGTTGGTTTGACATGCGCTCCAAGGTGCCCAAAGTGATCATGTTCAGACCGGAGAAGGGAGTTTTCGAATGGTCCAAGCCAGTGCATGTGCCTGAGCATACTGCTTCTATACTGAAGATGCGTCACCTCGGCGGAGATAGTACGTTGCACACGGAAACTATCACGGTCTCGATTCTAGAAAACGACGACGGAACGTTTGACATTCGCATCGCGCGGCCGACTGAGATCGACGGCGCGCTCGGAATGCATTCCATCGAGAACCACTCGAACGCGTCAATCTGGTATCACCAGCTCGGTGCCGATGATGCGCGTGTGACGCTCGCGCCCAAGGAGAGCGAAGAGCGACTGATTGAAGACTCGTCTCTTCCTCGCGCGCTCGTCATTGGGTACGGCGATCTTTCGTTGGGCGAACCGATTTCGCTTGACATCACTCGCACTCTGTCGTATAGCGTGGTGACGACAGACAAGCGGTGCTTGCGCGTGATGGTAACGAGAGAGGGACCGATGTGCTCTGTCATCATTGAAGACGCGCTGAGCAGTCGCGTCGCAGATACGCCCGAGCGCCCGCGACTATCGACGAAGACGCCCCAACGCCCCGGAGCCCCCGTCAACGTGTCGTTCAAGTGTGGTTGGATTGGTGTGAGTGCGATCCATGGACACGAAGAGTTGCTGTACGGACGCGTGAGTGGTATTACGGTAAAGGTGCTCGCGGACGGTTCCGAGTTCAAGAGCGCCGTCCGCGTGCACAGCGCACGAGTCGATCACACAAGCAGCAAAGCGAAACGACCAATCGTGTTAGCCATACCCGAGCGGCATCAAAGCGCCCGAGAGGCACTCGAGTTGCACGTGCACGGATGGGTGCAGAAGTTGAATGGATTACCCGTCATACGTTCGTTGAAGGTTGATTTGGCGCCAGCATTCGTCGATTTACACGATGAATTGATTGAATCCGTGCCGCGCGCCATCGCGCCGTGCGTCCGTCACGCAGAGTTGCTCTTGCCTCCTGCGAAACCGACGATAAAAGCGAACGGTGCACGTAAGCGCAGCTTGGAAGGCGAAACTGTGGGCGCGCTTACGTCCGTATACTTACAAGAACTCATCATAAACGATGTCGAGCTCGTCCTGTCGTTTTCTCGTTTACCCGGATTACCGGTCGCCGTACGAGCGTTGGCCGGCGTTGATCGCGCGAATTTGCGACTGCGAGGCTTTCACATGAACCAGCCGTCACTCATGGCGGCAGATGTCAGCATGATGGCCGCGCGTCATTTCGCTAGGGAAGCCGTCATCGTCGCCGGTTCTCTTTGGGCGCATAACTCCTTACTCGGCGATCCGCGCCGGCTTTGGGATGAAATCATCGAAGCTTTCGATGAGATGCATCAAGGTTCGGCGACAACCGCGTTGCCACGAGTAATAATGGCACTCACAGCTGCGTTTGCGCATTCTGGAGAGACGGCGCTATCGCAAGCGCGTGACGTCGTCGATGGTTGGCTCGAAGCGCTGGAAGTCGCCCAAGCCAGTCGGCGATTTTCGCTTCGACCGAGAAGACTCGGCACGGTCGAAGATCTCGAGAAGCAGGCGACGGTGACGTTTGTGGCGCGCATATTTGACACTGTCGGTCGCGTCGTCTTCGATGTCATCGATGGACCACTGCATGGCCTGGAACTGGCCGGCGTGAGAGGGTTGGTTGAAGGCTCCGTCATCGGCTTGATGAGCGCGTTGACGCGCGTTTTAGCCGCCGCTCTGGATGGCGCCGAGCTCAGCGCGAGGCGACTTCGACTTTTCACGGCGGCGAAAACGTTCGAAGGGGAGTACATGCGCCCGCGTCGCCCGCTTCCCACGTCATACATGGACCCCATACGGCCGTACCATCTCATAGAGGCCATCGGCAGGGAGACGCTCGCGAAACTCGCTTCGAGCGAAAAACGAGAACGATTCGTCGCCGCCGCTTCGTTGATGTGGCCGTCGCACGATATGTGTGTTTTGACGGGTGGGAAACTGCTCGTCGTTCATCGATCGGACGTCAACGCGCCGTACGTGCGCTCGAGCGTGAGATTTGTGGACATCTCCGGCGTCCTTCGCGACGGGAATCGCGTCTCCGTGTACGCCGCGAGAGCGGAGCGATCGACGCGCGTGTCCCTCGCACAGACGCAAAGCGTGTTCGCTCGAGCGTATGGATTCGCGTTCGGGTGGATGCATCGAGAACAGGATCAATCATTCCACGACGTCGATGAGACTTTCCGCGGCGAAGACGCGGCGACGCCGACGTCGATCGTCGTGCGATGCGCCGACGAAGACGCCGCGCGTTGGCTTTCGAGCGCGCTCTCGCCGTTCGTGAACGCCAACGCGAAACAAAATTAGTACAGGCAGTAGAACATTAGTAGATAGCGGTGGAATTTAGACACGCAAAGCGTTCGCGATTCGAGCTATCGCGCGTCGCTCGAGTTTTGCGCGGCGCGCTTCGCCGCGTTCTTCGCCGCCAACTCAACCATCCACTGCGGTTTTTCCGCCTTCGCCGGCGGCGGCGCCGCGACCACGGGTTCGCGCACCGCGCGTCGCTCGCTCTCCACCTCGCTCGCCTCGCCATCCGCCTCCGCGCCCGAGCTCGTCGGATCGTCCGCCGCCTCCGCCTCCGCCGCCGCGCTCTTCACGCCCACCTTTTGCAAAACTCCGCGCAGCTCCCCGAGCGCGTCGCTCATCCCCGGCAGCGTGTGTCCCCGCCTCGGCGCGCTCCCCCGCCGCGGTTTCCCATCCTTATCGAACATATCCTCGAACGCGTCGTCCTCCCCGTCGTCGTCGTCCCCCTCCCCCGCCTCCCCTCCCCTCGCTTTCCTTCTCGCCGCCGCCTTCGTCGCGCCCTCGACGTCCCGAAACGCCTCCCCCGCGTGCGCCTCGACGCGTTCGAGCGCCTCTCGCAGCTTCACCGCGCAGTTCCCCGCCAGCGTCGCCCCTCGCACCGCGCCGAGCGCCGGTCCATCGTCCTCGTCGTCGTCGTCGCGCGCGCGTCGCGCGTCCCTCGATTTCGCCTCGCTCGACGCCTCCGCGAGCGCGTCCGCGACCTCGCGAAGCGCGCGCGCGACGCCGTCGATCTCCCGCGTCGTCCACATCGCGTCGTCGCGTCGCGATGCGTCGCGGACGCGATGTCGTTCGACCGTTACGATCGACGCGTCGGCACCGCGCGACGCGGATGCGCACGGAACGCGGACACGCACGGAACGCTGAAAGACGAACGGTGAAAGACGCTCGCGATGCGCGTGGCGCGGCGTCGCATGGTGCGCGCGGTGCGCGCGTTCATCGCGTTCGTGACGTGCGCGCGCGAGACGGTGGACGAAGCGATGACGGACGCCAAGGTGCACGCGATGATGGACGACATCGCGGGATGGAAGCGATCGACGGGGAAGATGCGACAGTTGGTGCGACAGATGCGCGCGCTTCGAGCGGCGATCGCGGGAGAGGTGGAGACGACGTGGGGGAAGCTGACGCACAGGACGCGCGGGACGTTTCTGAGGGAGAGCCTGCCGCGGCTGTGCGAGTTTAAGGAGCGAGAGGCGCAGATCGCGGCGTTCGGGCTGGTGCAGACGCTGGCGCTGCACGATGATTGCGCGACGGCGCTGGCGACGAAGGAGATGTTTAAACTGTGCGTGGCGACGATCAAGGGGAAAGATAAAGAGCGCGCGGTGGCGGCGAGCGGGGCGCTGACGACGCTGGTGAATCACGACGATACGCGGTTTTTAGCGAGCGACGAGGGGCTGGATAAGAGCATGACGGCGCTGATCACGGAAAAGGGGTTAGGGGTGAGGGTTAAAAGAAATTGCGTGGTGACGTTCGCGAGAATCGCGGATGATCCCGAGGTGGCGTCGCTGATGAGCGCGAAGGCGCCGGAGCAATTGATTAAAAACTTTCTCGACTTCGTCGATAAGACGGACGACACGGACACGGAGAAGTGGGCGCTCATCGCCATCGCGCGTTTGGCGATGAACGACGAATTTAGTAATTTGATGGAGAAAAAAGGTTACGTGCCTTTTTTGTTCGAACTCTCGAGAGATAAGATTCCGGCTCGGAAGCTGGCGGCGGCGCTCGTCATCGCGCACATGGCGCGCAACAAGGATTTGCGCGAGACGCTCGTCAAGTATCGCGCCATTCAGTTGTTTTGCACGATTGCGATGAACACGTCGGAACGAATCGATATGGCGGAGATGCAATTAGTCGCCGCGCTCGGGTTGAAAAATTTGGCGTCGAATTTCGATTTGCGCGCGCTCGCCGGAAAAACGGGCGCCATTCAGGCGTGCATCTTCATGTTGCGCAGTCCGCAGCAGGAAGTAAAGCGGTTCGCCGCGCTCGCGATCGCAGAATTAGCGCTGTACGAGCCAAACGGTGAGCGCTTTTGCAAGCAAGGGGCGTTAAAATGGATCATTCAGCTCGCTCGGACCGGGGACGTGCGCTCGGAAACCGCCGCCATCACCGCGTTATCCAACTTGATGTTATCGCCCGGAAATCAGTCCATCATGATTGTCGAGGACGGCACTAAGGTGGTTGATTATTTGCAAAACTCGCGCAACCCTCGCGTGGCGCACCTCGCCAAGCAGCTTTTGAAGCGTTTGCGCATGGCAAAGCTCCGCGCGGCGTGCAAGTTCGCCGCGCGAATGAAAGCGACTGGGAACGCACTCATCGACGCAGGCATCGAAATCGGCGAAGGTTACGAGTAGTGACGGCGATCGACGCACGGATTCATTGTGATATAGCGATAGAATATTTCAGACGTGCTATTTTTCGGTGGTGTGCTGGGTGCTAA
>TARA_B110000008_G_scaffold259392_1_pt1 | contig 12720 bp, 8 predicted proteins | sample TARA_B110000008 | Tara Oceans TARA_B110000008 (sample SAMEA4396496) | marine metagenome | biome: Westerlies Biome; feature: [DCM] deep chlorophyll maximum layer (ENVO:01000326); material: water (ENVO:00002006), including particulate matter (ENVO:01000060) such as... | depth 40 m
TAATCAAATTTTCAAATGAAGTAATGCTCATACGAGTACTTACTCCACTTTTCGCATCAACATAATCACTCTTTCGAGCTTCAAAGCTAATTTGCTCAAGGATATCTCGTGCTAATTCAGGTATGTGAATTTTAGCAATGGTTTCTTCTCCCATTTTCACCTCTTGGGCAGTAATTTTTTTTGCAATCTCTCGAGTGTGAGGATAGTGAGTTAAAATTTGTGATCCAATTCTATCTTTAAGTGGCGTGACAATACTTCCTCGATTTGTATAATCTTCAGGGTTGGCTGTGAAAATAATTTGAGTTTCAATGGGCAATCTTAACTTGAAGCCTCGAATTTGAATTTCTTTTTCTTGTAAAATAGAAAATAATGCTACCTGAATTCTTGCCTGTAAATCTGGTAATTCATTTAATACAAAAATACAACGATGCGCACGAGGAATCATTCCAAAATGAATAACACGTTCGTCAGCATAAGAAAGTTTTAAGTTTGCTGCTTTGATGGGATCGACATCCCCAATCAGATCAGCAACAGTAACATCTGGAGTTGCAAGTTTTTCAAAAAAGCGATCATCGCGATGAAGCCATTCGACCGGTGTACTGTCTCCTTTTTCATTGATTAGTTCTTTGGCCTCCCGACTAATAGGAAACAGGGGGTCATCATTAATTTCTGAGCCCTTCACAACTGGAGTCCATTCATCTAATAATTGAGTCATTTGTCGAGCTAAACGTGTTTTTGCTTGACCACGCAAACCAAGTAGGTTAATGTTGTGCCCAGATAAAATAGCGCGTTCTACGTCTGGAATAACTGTATTTTCATATCCGATTAAACCATTAAAAGTAGTTTTTCCATCGCTTAATCTTTGACGTAAATTTTTTGCTAGCTCCTCTTGAATATTTTGTGGTTGGTAATCAGTCTTTTTAAGTGCTCCAAGTGAAGTAATTTTAGGTGAATTCATAATTAAGATATTTCTTTATTCTAAGCGTTTTTTTCTATTTTTTTCATAGTCCTCAAAGATCATTTCACCCAAACCTTTTATTCCGGTAAAAAATGCTTTTCCGAGATTAGCCTCTGTAAATGTGCGAACAAATTGTTGTAGATAGGGATCTTGGGCGATCATAAAGGTAGTAATAGGTATATGTAATTTTTTGGCTTGTCTGGCCATATTATAACATTTTTCAACAATACTTTCGTCAAGACCTACGCTGTTTTTATAGTATGTTCCATCTGGCATTTTAAGACAACTGGGTTTTCCATCAGTAATCATGAAAATTTGTTTATTGCTGTTCTTTTTTCTACGAAGTAAATCCATTGCTAATTCAAGTCCTGCAACCGTATTAGTGTGGTAAGGCCCAACTTCAAGATACGGAACTTCTTTTAGTGAAATGGGCCAAGCATCATTTCCAAAAACTAAAATATCTAAAGTATCTTTTGGATACCGTGTAGTAATCATTTCAGCTAAAGCCATCGCGACTTTCTTGGCTGGAGTTATTCGGTCTTCTCCATAGAGAATCATGCTATGACTTATGTCTATCATTAAGACTGTACTCATCTGTGTTTTAAAAAAACTGTCTTCAACAACTAAATCACTATGCTGGAGTGTAAAGTCGTTTCCTATTGATCGAATTTGAGCATTTTTAATACTTTGAGTTATGTCAATCTTCTCTAGAGAATCACCAAATTGATAAGCCTTAAACTCCCCAGTATTATCCTCACCTTGACCAATCTTTTTAGTCTTATGATCCCCTGAGCTAGATTTTTTTAATTTTCCAAAAATTTGTTTTAAAGCGTGTTCTCTAAGAAGTTTTTCAGTCTTTGGAGTAAGCCCAATACCATCTCCTTTTCCGCTTCCATCTTTTTTAGGTTTAATATAAGATTTCTGGAGCAGATCATTAATAAAATCGTCTATTGTGTAATCTTCATTTGTGAGTTTATATTCCCTGTCTAACTCACGAAGCCAATCAATTGCTTCATCAAAATCTCCTGATGTATGAGTGATTAGTTCCTTAAAAATATCAAATAATCGATCAAAAGGGGTTTGTTCCTTTTTTTGGTGTTTGGTGAAACTAAGACCGATTCCCAAATTATTAATTTTCATAGCGTTCAAAAATACAATTTTTTAAACTTTCAATTAACTTTTTAGATTGTTTTAAATGGGGAAACTGGGAAATATATTTGATATTCTGATTAAATCATCTAGAGGCATCAACTTTTAAATTTTTTATATATTCCGTAATCAATTTTACTCCCTCTTGATGTACTATAGATCTCCCTACTTCTGGCATCATCACTCCTGGGTCATTACTATTCATTCGGTAAATAATAATTGATTCGTTAGGACTTCCCGGAACAATACTATATTGAAGATCACCAGATCCTTTTCCGGCTGCAATAGGAGGTTTAAAAATCCCTTGCTTTCTCAAATTAATTTGGCTTAATCGTAAATCTAGACCAGAGTTTTTTGCACTTCCTTTAGGTTGGTGACAGTGAGCACAATTAATATCGAGATAGGCTTTAGCACGATCTTCTAAACTTCCACTTTCCTCATTATTCCATACAGCAAATTTGGGAAAATTGTTATGTTCAGGAAGGTTTTTAAGTATATTTTTTTCTTTGTAAAATTCAAGCTGACTCATTTTTTCAGAAAGCATAGCATATTTTCTATTCAGTTGAGCTACAGTTGGACCGATAGGGCTAATATCCTTTCCTTTTAGATGACAATTCTTACATTGATTATTGTTAGGGACATTATAAATTGTAGATTTTTTAGTTCCATCAGTATGAATCCAGGAAGCATTAATTTTCTCACCTACATAGTTAAGTTTTGCATCTTGTTGATCTTCACTCCAAATGTAATTTAGGGGTTTCCAAATATTATTCTCTTTAATAAGCAAGCGAGTTTCAATTATTTTTTTGGTTCCATTTTCCATTCTAAAATCCCCTGGATAATAAAAATTTTTGATTAAAACAGATCCATTTTCAAAGGAGAATACGTCATCTTCTTTGTACGACATTTGAACCCCCTCAGGAAGGTAGATAAATCTTTTTTTATATGCATAATTTGAAAATAAAGGAGTGTTTAAAGTATAAGGAAAAACATCTTTACTAGGCTTTAAGTCTGCCAATTCTCCTTTAAAAAAACCATACTGTGAGAGAAATTTATTTTCAGTTGTATTTTTAATAATAAGAGGTTTGGCTAGAACTCCTTTTTTTGCTTTAGGAATATTTTTTTGGCCTGGATTACATTGAAACAAGAATATGCAAAGTGGCAAAATAAAAATCAGTCTAATTATACGGATATTCTCTTCAATCATTTAATAATACAATTAAATGGCTTAAGATCATTTGAAAAGTATTCAAATTCATTTGCTGCATCAAGGAATGCGAATGAAGCATCACCATTATTTCTAATACACACTTTTACATCAGGATCTGAAAGTTTAGTGCCCATTGGCAATATACCGTCATAGGCTATGTCGGGAATTATAGCTTTATTTTTAAAAAACCATAATTTCCCAAAGTCATTTGAAAATGTGGGAAGATAATGTTCGTTTTTAAATGAATTGTCATGAACATAAACTCTACCAGGATAAGGGTCATAGGCTTGATCTTTTTGAAAATCTGAGTCAATGGTTCTAATGCCATTTGATTCATTAGCATCAATAAATACTTTAGCTTCAGGATCTTGATCTGCAGCAAATATTTCATAACTAACAACAGCAAGATTCGTCGTTTTATGGTTTGATATAAAGTTTTGATAAAAATCAACATCTTTTGTTGCCATTATTATAACTCCTGTTCCTTTTGGTACAGCGCTTACAATTGAGCCTTTTACACCAAAATTTTTAAGATTATTGTCATATACCTTATTATTATATGCTTTTATATTATTTCCGTAAACAGTAAGACCAGGGAGATTAAAGATTAAGAGACCGCTTGTGTTTTGGTATGAATCATTATTGTAAATTTCAACATGAGAACTATTTTCGCTCTCTATGCCGGCAACATTAAAAAATGCTTTATTATCTCGGATAATTACATGTTGAGACTGTCCAACATAAATCCCAGCATCTGAAGCTCCAATTGCCTCACAATCTTGAATTAAAATATGGGTACTTAAAACAGGATAAATTCCATAAGCCCCATTTTCTGTTGATACTTTTCCAGTCCAAGCTGATCGGATTCTATTTATAGTTAGGGTGTCGGTATCACTTATTTTTAAGTTATCCCCAACTGCATCTTCGATGGAAAAATCTTCTAAGATGATATTTTGTGAATTTGAAATCTTAATCCCTTCTGCACCTTGTTCTTGACCTTTGAAAGAAAGTACTGTCTTATCCATTCCCATGCCCTTAATAGTAAGATGTTTTTTACCATCCAAACTCAAAGACTGTGAAAAAAGAAAATGACCTTCAGGTAGTTGTATAGTGCTGCTATCTTTAGCCAATATAAAAGCTTCAAGAATCTCTTCTTCAAGGTCAATATAATAACGTTCTGGACTATATTCTGGCATTGGCCTTGAATAGCTTATTACAATAATTATTATTGTGATAATTATTAAAAAAGTATAAATAATTTTTTTCACTAAAAAATGTTTTAGGTAAGATAGTAATTTCTTAAAATCCAACTTAATTATTTTATTTTGGATTAATAAAATTCAAAACGTCTTTTTGATTCATAAAACATTAAATTTTAAATATTTATTATATTAATTTTAAAATCAATTTATATAAATTTCAACTCTAATTAAAAATATTTATAATTGAAAATTTCAATTTTCCAAATAAATAGTAGATTTACAAGATGAGTTTTAAATAATTGAGCAAATTCCATTATATTTGCACATGTTCTGATATAAACACAGGAGGAGACTAATAAGGTCCCCTTTTTTTTTGACATGAATTTACGCACGAAAGTAGAAAATTTGTTGGCTGATGCACTGGACCAAAATCCATCCTTATTTTTAATAGAATTGAAGATAGGGATCGACAATAGTATTCGTATTATTTTGGACGGAGATCAAGGGGTTTTACTTAAAGATTGTATGAGTATAAGTAGAGCAATTGAACATAATTTAGATCGTGATGAAGAAGATTTTTCTATAGAGGTTGCGTCTGCTGGAGTTGGAACATCCTTGAAAAACCACCGTCAATATGTTAAAAATATTGGAAGAAAACTCGAGGTTGAAATTTCTGAAGGCAGTCATTTTCAAGGAACACTTACTTCAGTTGATAAAAATGGGTTTTCTTTAAAATGGAAACAAAGAGAACCTAAACCAATTGGTAAAGGAAAAGTTACCGTAGAAAAACAAAAAACTCTTTCGTATGATACAATTGTTTCAGCGAAAGTTATTATATAAATAAATAATTTAATATGGAAAATTTCGCATTAATTGATTCTTTTTCAGAATTTAAAGATGATAAGCTAATTGATCGAGTAACCCTTATGGTTATCTTAGAAGATGTTTTCAAAAACACACTAAAAAGAAAATTTGGGTCTGATGAAAACTTCGATATAATTATTAATCCAGATAAAGGAGACCTGGAGATATGGAGGAATAGAATAGTAGTAGAAGACGGAAATGTTGAAGACCCTAATCAAGAAATCACTCTCGCTGAAGCAAGAAAAATCGAACCTGACTTTGAAGTTGGAGAAGATGTTTCAGAAGAAGTTAAACTCGTCGATCTTGGAAGAAGATCTGTTCAATACCTTCGCCAAAATTTAGTGGCCAAAATTTTTGAGCACGATAGTACCAATATATTTAAAAAATTTAAAGACCGTGAAGGAGATCTTTACACTGCTGAGGTACATCATATTAGGAGCAGGGAAATTATTCTTTTAGACGATGATGGTAACGAATTAATTCTTCCTAAGGATCGTCAAATTCCAAGTGATTTTTTTCGAAAAGGCGACAATGTACGTGGTGTAATTGAAAGTGTTGAATTACGTGGAAACAAACCCAGAATTATTCTTTCGAGAACTTCTCCAATTTTTTTAGAGAAATTATTTGAACAGGAAATACCTGAAGTTTTCGATGGTTTAATAACTATCAAAAAAGCAGTACGTATCCCTGGAGAAAAAGCTAAAGTAGCAGTAGATTCTTATGACGATCGTATTGACCCAGTAGGAGCATGTGTTGGGATGAAAGGTTCTCGAATTCACGGTATTGTTCGTGAGTTAGGTAACGAAAATATAGATGTAATTAATTATACCAATAATTTACAGCTTTTCATTTCAAGGGCCTTAAGCCCTGCGAAAGTTAACTCTCTTAAAATTGACGAAGAAACTAAACGCGTTGAAGTTATCTTGAATCCAGAAGAAGTTTCTAAGGCAATTGGAAAAGGAGGGTCTAATATTCGACTTGCAGGAAAATTAACTGGTTATGAGATTGATGTTTTCCGAGAAGGTATTGAGGAAGATATCGAGCTAAAAGAATTCAGTGATGAAATAGAAGAATGGGTTATAGAAGAATTTAAAAAAGTTGGTTTGGATACTGCTAAAAGTATTTTAGAACTAGAAAAAGCGGATTTAATAAAGCGAACCGACCTTGAAGAAGAGACTATAAACGAAGTTTTAAGAATACTTAATGAAGAATTTGAAGAATAGACTGCAAAAATAATTCTTATTTTTGCACATAGAAATTAATATATGGCTGACAAACCCAGTATTCGACTAAATAAAGTTCTAAGGGAACTAAACATCTCTTTAGAGCGTGCTGTCGAATTTTTAAATGATAAGGGTGTTGAAATTGATGCACGTCCAACCACAAAAATTACTGATCAAGTTTATGATTCCCTCTTAGACGAATTTGAAAAAGATAAGTCCAAAAAAGTAGCGTCTCATGAAGTAGGTGAGGAAAAGCGAAAAGAAAAGGAATCCCTTCGAATTATCCAAGAAAAGAAGGAGCAAGAACGTTTAGAGAGAATCGCAAAAAGGGAAGAGTTAAAGACCAATAGGATTTCTATTGAAAAACCTAAGTCTGTTGGAAAAATTGATTTAGAGGCATTAAAAACATCTCCGAGTAAAGATGCTAAAGTCTCTGGGGAGGAAAAGAATCGAGTAACAGTAAAAACTAAGACTGAGAATAAATTCAATAAAATTTCCAAACAAGCTTCTTCTAATAATGTCGAGGTATCTAAAGTAGAATCAGTTGAACAATCCTCTATTAAAAATCATGAAAAAATGGATTCTTCATCAGGTGAGGATGCTGAGGAAAACAAAACCCTAACAACTCAATATAAAAAATTATCAGGCCCAAAAAAGACTGGTCAGACCATTAATTTAGAAGAAGTCAATAAAAAAGAAAAAACTGTTGAAGATGCACGTAAAAGAAAACGAAAACGCATAAGTAAAGATGTAAAGCCATCAATCAACACAAACGTTAAAAATAGTAATACACAAAAAAAGCGTAATGTCCCTGTTAAAAAAGAGGAACCCTCAGAAGAAGATGTTCAAAAGCAAATTCGGGAAACCTTGGAAAAACTACAAGGTAAATCTTCTAAATCTAAAGGAGCTAAATATCGAAGAGATAAAAGGTCTCAACATCGACAAAAAACTGAGGACGAAATGGCTCAAATTGAAGCTGAAAGTAAAATCCTTAAAGTTACAGAATTCATAACTGTAGGTGAAATAGCAACAATGATGAATGTTTCTTCAACTGAAATTATTTCTACCTGCATGACTCTAGGCATTATGGTCACGATGAACCAACGTCTTGACGCTGAAACATTAACTATTGTAGCCGAAGAATTTGAATATGAAGTTAGTTTTGAAAAAGCTGAACTTGAGGAAAACATTGAGGAAGAGAATGATGATGTTGAAGATTTGCATCCAAGAGGACCTATTGTTACTGTTATGGGGCATGTCGATCATGGTAAAACTTCTTTACTTGACAACATTCGAGAAGAAAATGTTATTGCAGGAGAATCAGGAGGAATTACTCAGCATATCGGAGCATATGGTGTAACACTCGAAAATGGTCAAAAAATTACATTTTTAGATACCCCAGGCCACGAAGCATTTACAGCTATGCGCGCTAGAGGGGCTCAAGTAACTGATATTGCAATAATTGTTGTAGCTGCAGATGATGATATTATGCCTCAAACAAAGGAGGCTATAAGTCATGCTCAAGCTGCTGGAGTTCCTATTGTCTTTGCAATAAATAAAATTGATAAGCCAAATGCTAATCCTGACAAAATTAAAGAAGCTCTTGCGGCCATGAATTTGATGGTTGAAGATTGGGGAGGTAAAATTCAATCTCAAGATATTTCAGCACTAAATGGAACTGGAGTAAGTGAACTCCTAGAAAAAGTTCTCTTAGAAGCTGAGTTACTTGAGTTGAAAGCAAATCCTAATAGAAAAGCCAAAGGAACAGTTGTTGAGGCTTTCTTGGATAAAGGTAGGGGCTATGTTTCAACGATATTAATTCAAAATGGAACATTAAAAATGGGAGACTATCTTCTTGCAGGAAAGCAAAGTGGAAAAGTTAAAGCTATTTTTAATGAGCGAGGAGTAAATCTTGACTTAGCTCCTCCTGCAACTCCAGTTTCTATTTTAGGATTGGACGGTGCACCTCAAGCTGGAGATACTTTCTTGGTTCTAGAAGACGAAAGAGAAGCAAAACAGATTGCTGCAAAAAGAACACAACTAATTCGTGAACAAAGTGTCCGTACTCAACGTCATATTACACTAGACGAAATTGGAAGGCGTATCGCATTGGGAGACTTCAAAGAACTAAATATAATTCTTAAAGGAGATGTCGATGGATCTGTTGAAGCATTAACGGATTCCCTTCAAAAACTATCTACAGGGGAAATTGAAGTAAATATTATTCATAAAGGAGTAGGTGCTATTACTGAATCTGATGTTTTATTAGCATCCGCATCAGATGCAATTGTAATTGGATTTAATGTACGTCCAATGGGTAATGCACGAGCAATTGCCGAGAAGGAAGAAATTGATATTCGCTCTTATTCTATTATATATGATGCTATTAATGATGTGAAGGATGCTATGGAGGGTATGCTTTCTCCAGAAATGCGAGAAGAAGTAACGGGTAATGTTGAAATTAGAGAAACTTTCAAAATTTCCAAAGTAGGAACTATAGCAGGATGTATGGTTACATCAGGTAAAATCTTTAGAAACTCGAGTATTCGGATAATTCGTGAAGGTGTGGTTATTTTTACAGGAGATTTAGTATCCTTAAAACGCTTCAAAGATGATGTTAAAGAAGTTGCAAAAGGTTATGATTGTGGTTTACAAATCAAAAATTATAATGACATTAAAATAGGAGATATTCTTGAATGTTTCCAAGAAATTGCAATTAAGAAGTCTCTTTAATCTTTTCTGATAAGTAAGAATGCTGAAGGGAAAAAGCTTTTTAATGTATCTAATGTCTTTAGCCCATTTAATTTTTCTTTAAAACGTCCTGCCTGAACTTTATAGTTAGGGGTTTCAAAACTCAATTTAACTGGAATATGTGGAAATTTTTCTTTTGAACGCATCAAAACCTCCTCTGCTAAAACGAGATCTCCATAATGTAATTGAAGCGTAAAATAAGTCTTGTTGAAGCGCTCTCTATCTAATTGAATTTTTTTTTGAAGTAAACTGTCTATTTTAGGATCTTGTTCAATGTTTAATTTTTGTTCTTGAGAGAAAACAAAGTTGAAGCCAATTAATAAAATCAATAAAATCAGATAGTTACAACGAATATTTTTCATGTTACAAAAAAACAAAAAATTCTTTTTATACCGGATCAATTTAATAAATCTTAATCCTTATTTAGAACAGTTATAAATTAATAAAATCTTAATTTCTTAGCTTAATAAAAAGCATTCTATACTGTATTTTTGTGTCGAATTTTAGAAATAAATTTTGGATAAAGTTACAAATTCAATTAAAAGAAATATTCTAATCACAAGATTGAAATCTTTCTTTTTACCATTTATTATTTTAATTAGCGTTCTTTTAACGCAGAAAATTGTAGCTCAAGAAGTAGTAATAGCAGATAACAGCGCCGCTGTTCAAGCAGGAAAAAAACTTTTTAACGCAAATTGCGCTGCGTGTCATAAGCTTAATAAAAGAGCCGTGGGCCCAGCACTTAAGGGTGTTTCAGCTAAGTATGATAAAGAGTGGCTGTACACCTGGATTAAGAACAGTACTGCTATGGTTAAGTCGGGCGATGCACAAGCAGTGGCAATTTATGAGGAATATAACGGATCCGTTATGACTTCTTTTCCTCAACTATCCAATCTAGACATTGATAATATTTTAGCCTATACGGATTATATACCTCCAGCTCCAGTTGCGACTGTCAAGGCGGTTGGAAGTTCAACATCTCAAGAGTCTGGCGCTGGTGTTAGTAACACTTTAATTCTAATTGCACTTTCATTAGTATTTGCAATACTTGTAACAATGCTTTTCTTGGTGCAGCGAACTTTAATGCGTATTGCAAAATTAAGTGGAGTTGATATTACCCCTCAAGTAAAACCAAAACGTACACCAATTTGGTTAGCTTTTGTTCAGAATCAGTTTTTAGTGATGACTTCGGTTATCCTTTTATTGTTGAGTAGTGCCTATTTTGTTTATGGTTTCTTTATGCAAGTGGGAGTAGATCAAGGTTATATGCCAGTTCAGCCAATTCATTATTCTCACGAAATACATGCGGGAGCTAATCAGATTGAATGTAAATATTGCCATTCTTCAGCACGTGTTTCTAAACATTCTGGGATACCTTCATTAAATGTTTGCATGAATTGTCACCAAAATATTGCTGAGTATAATGGAGAAGAAGATTTAGAGAATGGATATACTAAAGATTTTTATACAAAAGAAATCAAGAAATTATATGCTGCTGTTGGATGGGATGAAGAAAACCAAAGATATACAGGAGAGACTGAACCTGTAAAATGGGTTCGTATTCATAATTTACCAGACTTCGTTTATTTCAATCACGCTCAGCACGTTGAGGTTGGAGAGATAGCATGTCAAAAATGTCATGGGCCAGTAGAGGAGATGGAGATTATGTATCAATATTCACCGCTTACTATGGGTTGGTGTATAAATTGTCACAGAGAGACAAATGTAAAAGTTGAAAGTAATGAGTATTATTCAAAAATTCATGAGGCGCTTTCTAAAAAATATGGAGTAGAAAAATTAACAGTTGCCCAAATGGGTGGGCTTGAATGTGGAAAATGTCACTACTAAAAAGCGATCAATAAAATTTTATGGCATCAAATAAGACATATTGGAAAAATTTAGATCAACTTGATTCAAATAACGTGGACCTGAAAAAATTAGAGGAAAACGAATTTGTATCTAAGCTGCCAGAAGATTTTTTAAGTGATGAAAAAGCGCTTGAAGAAAGTAGTACATCTAGAAGAGACTTTCTCAAATATGTTGGATTTAGTACAGCGGCAGCAACAGTAGCTGCATGTGAGGGCCCAGTAATAAAGTCAGTCCCTTATGTTGTTCAGCCGGAACAAATTAGACCTGGTGTAGCAAATTATTATGCAACTACTATCGCAGATGGCTTTGATTTTGGAAGTATTCTTATAAAAACACGAGAGGGAAGACCTATAAAAGTCGAGAGTAATCCAGATGCCCCTACATTAGGCTGTGCTAACGCAAGAGTCCACGCCTCAATACTTTCTCTTTATGACACCCTACGCTTAAAAGGACCTCAGGCTAATGGGAAAGACGTTTCATGGGATAATTTTTATCTTCAGACTGAAGCAATGCTTAAAGCATTAGCTGCATCAAATAAGGAAATAATTCTTTTGATGCCAACACTACCAAGCCCAACCTCACAAAAAATTATTACTGACTTTATTAGCAAATATCCTAATATTCGTCCTGTAGTTTACGATACTATATCCTCTGATGCTGCTCTTAATTCATTTGAAAAATATTATGGAAAAAGAGCATTGGCAGATTATGATTTTTCAAAGGCTAAAACAATAGTTTCTATTGATGCTGATTTTCTTGGTGAATGGCAGGGTGGGGGTTATGAAGCAGGTTATGCTTTATCAAGAATACCAAATCAAAATCATGGAAAAGCAGAGATGTCTCAGCACTTTCAGTTTGAATCCAATATGTCACTGACAGGTGCAAATGCTGATTATCGTATACCTTGTACACCAGCAGATCAAAAAAACATTTTAGCTTACATACATGATCGCCTTATTGGGAATATTACAGGACAATTATCGGAGAATTTAAAATCTAACGCAGATAAAGCAATAGCCGCTCTAAAAAAATCCGGATCTAAAGGAGTCTTAGTTTCAGGAATTGAAGATGAAATAGCCCAGGCTATCGTATTAGCCATTAATTCTCATTTAGATAGTGAAGCTTTTATTCCCGAAAGTCCAAAATTGACTAGACAAGGAAACACAAAAGAAGTAATAGACGCTTTTAAAGCTATAAAAGCTGGAACAGTAGGTGGTCTTATTTCAGTAGGTGTAAATCCAGTTTTCTCATCTTCCAATGGAAGTGAACTTGAGAAAGCAATTAAAGAGCTTGAGTTTTCATTAAGCTTTACTTCAAAAATTAACGAAACTGCTGAAGTTTCTCAATTTATTGCAGCTACGCCTCATTACTTGGAGTCTTGGGGGGATTATGAATTCAAGCCAGGTCACTTTGCTCTTGCTCAGCCAACGATTCGACCTTTATTTGATACTCAACAATTTCAAGATGTCTTACTTAGGTTAGCAGGGAAAAGCT
>TARA_B110000008_G_C16978630_1_pt1 | contig 12711 bp, 12 predicted proteins | sample TARA_B110000008 | Tara Oceans TARA_B110000008 (sample SAMEA4396496) | marine metagenome | biome: Westerlies Biome; feature: [DCM] deep chlorophyll maximum layer (ENVO:01000326); material: water (ENVO:00002006), including particulate matter (ENVO:01000060) such as... | depth 40 m
CAAATACAACTTCGCTCATTATGACAATTGAATCAATTGAGGGTATCCCAAATGGGGCCAGTGCAAATATTTCTCCGTTGACATTATTGTTTCAATGTACGGAATCGACAAATGATTTTGATGTAAGTGATATCAGTGTAACAAATGGAACACTGAGTGACTTTTCTGGAAGTGGTGCTTCATATAGTGCACTATTTACCCCTAGTGCATATGGTGAATGTAGTATAGTGGTGAATGAAAATACGTTTAGCGACTCCGCAGGAAACGAAAATAGTTCATCCTCTTTCATTTTCACATATATTACCACATATGGTTCCTTATTTCATACCCCTGAAAAATTTAGCACTATATTAGATAATCAAATAAGTGGATTGTCTGCAACAGAGATACCAGGTTCATCTTTAGTATCAAATGAGCGCATCATGATTTATGACACGACTAGAACAAATACATTTTATACAATCGACCCGTATCTTGCTACAACAGACAATTTAGTTGTATATTCAACCTTGCCTAGTGAAGGTACCACGTATCGCCAGTTTTTGTCCTTTGTATTCCAAATTGTAGAAGATAGAGAAAACCCGGGTTATTACCGTATCGATAGTGAATTACACTCCATGTATTCATTAGATCTTGATCAAAATGGTGATTTATTTTTCAATGCACCATGGATATATGGGCGAAATGCGAGTAGTGGATATGTATTGTTTGATATACAGAATGATAACATGATTTCATATAAACGATATATATATAATGAAAACACAACAACAGATATGTCTAGTGCGTTTTTGGAAGACCAGTCCTTTACAGGAGGTGTATCTTATCCAGTAGAATTTTATACGTTTAATGTGGACTTAAGTATACCCCAAGATTTCGATCCAGATAATAGTGCTTATGCAGAAAATCCACGTGTCATATGGCCGACTAGTATATTGGATCTTTCAAATAATACCTATTTTTCCGGACAATTCCAAAACCAAATATCAACGAAGTATAATTCCCAAATTACTACACAAGGGATAGATACTAGCACGGAAAACGAATCAAATAACATGCTTGATGAGATATTCGCCACCCTTGGTGAAGAACATATTCGTTATCCAAAAGAACTGTATCGAAATTTCAGAACTGGGTTACTTTCTACAGAATTATATTCACTTTCTATTGTAAATGGAGAATTATATCAAAATAATGCCCCCTATGTGTATTTTACAAATGAATTATCTGGTTCCGAGTATCATCCTTTTATGGTCATTGCGACGTGTGGTATTTCAGATAAACCAAATCGTCTAATTGACGTTCCACAACCTCCTGGGGATGGAACTACCAATGATTATACGCAGAATCATGTTACACGGGACGCGACAGTCGGTACATACTTAATGAAAATACCGATGCGTGATTACGGAAACATCATTGATGTAACCGATAACGATTTAACAAGTGTTGGTAATAATTTAAGAGATGATGAATCTTCAAGTGATCCATATTCCGTATATAATTATGCGAGTACATCATCAATTGGGGTTGCCGTAGATGGCGTGCCGATTTACCCCGTGCTAAACAATAAGTTAGTCCCCGCCCAAGAAAAAGCGGAGATAACGAACACGGGTATTCATGTTGGAATGGGATTAGAGTTACATTATCATGCGGATGGTCATAGTGCCACAAAGAACCATTTGAATTTATATAACAACAACGATTATATTGACTATAACCATCCTCCATTGATTGGATTTGGGTATGATGGCATTGCCTTGTTTGGAACATACGATACCAATTATAGCACCATGGAAGGATATGACGTATCATTGGATGAATTTGGTGGACACATTCACGACAACGATGATGAGTTGGGATATCATTACCATGCACATCAAGCAGATCCAGGGGATGAAGGCATACAGGTCACCGGAAATGATTATACATTACACATATTGATGAAAGGAGCTTGGAAAGGAAATATCAATAGTATACCTGAATTCTGGAGTAATGGACAGCCGAAAGTAAAAGGAACTGATATAATTTATGTGGGAGGTAACTAATTGGATATCATAAAAACATTTAAATAGAAAACTTGATTTTATGATATTATGACACCAAAACCAGAACTCGCCGGCGAAACTATAGGAATTGACTTGGGAACGACCTATTCTTGCGTAGGTATATGGCAAGGTGATAAAGTAGAAATTATTGCAAATGATCAAGGAAACCGAACGACTCCTTCTTGGGTGGCGTTCAATGATAACGAAAAATTGGTGGGCGAATCCGCGAAAAACCAGTACAATACTAATCCAGAAAACACGATTTTTGACGTAAAACGTTTCATGGGCCAACAATTTCAGGACCAACACGTTCAAAATGAAATGAAACATATGCCTTATTGTGTGAAATCCGGTAAAAATAACAATCCGACTTTATGTGTGCAATATAAAGGAGAATCCAAGGAATTCAGTCCCCAAGAAATCAGTGCAATGATTCTGGAAAAAATGAAATCCATAGCGGAAGCTTATTTGGGAACAGAGGTAAAAAACGCGGTGATTACCGTACCGGCCTATTTCAATGATGCCCAGCGACAAGCAACCAAAGACGCGGGAGCCATTTGTGGACTCAATGTATTGCGCATTATCAATGAACCAACGGCAGCTGCCATTGCCTATGGTTTGGATCAAAAAAATGAAGGAGAAAAAAATATTATTATTTATGATGTAGGGGGGGGTACATTGGATGTTACATTGCTTTCATTGGATGACGGAATCTTTGAAGTGAAAGCCACGAGTGGTGACACGCATTTGGGTGGGGAAGATTTTGACCATAATATGATGGCGCATTTCATGGAAGAATTCAAACGTAAAAACAAAAAAAATATCAAAGACTCGAAAAAGGCCATGGCAAAACTGAAAAGGGAATGTGAACGCGCCAAACGTTCATTGTCGTCTTCTTCTCAAGCGCATATAGAAATAGATAGTCTAATGGATGGGCTTGATTTCAACACGACAATTACCCGTGCCAAATTTGAACAATTGAATTCCCCATTATTTCAAAAATGTCTTCATTGTGTAGAAAAGGTTCTCAAAGATTCCAAAATAAGCAAAAGTGATATTGACGACATTGTATTGGTTGGTGGTACAACCCGTATTCCAAAAATGCAGCAATTGTTGAGTGATTATTTTGGAGGAAAATCGTTGTGTAATTCCATCAATCCAGATGAAGCGGTTGCATACGGGGCTACGGTCCAAGCCTCCCTATTGGCGGGGAAAAAATCGGAAAAGTTGGAAGAATTGTTGCTATTGGATGTTGCTCCCTTGTCGCTTGGATTGGAAACATCGGGTGGTATCATGACCCCTTTGATCCCGCGGAATACTTCTATCCCCGTAGAAAAAAAACAGATTTTCTCCACCTATGCAAACAATCAGCCTGGAGTCTTGATTCAAGTATACGAAGGCGAGCGCTCCATGACTAAGGATAACAATAAACTCGGTCAATTTGAATTGTCGGGAATTCCACCCATGCCCCGCGGGCAACCACAAATTGAAGTGACCTTTGACGTGGACGCAAATGGTATCCTGAATGTAAGTGCTCAAGAAAAAACAAGCGGTAAGAAACAGGAAATCACCATTACCAACGATGGATCGCGTTTGAACAAAGAAGACATTGAACAAATGATTCAAAATGCGGAAAAATTCAAAGAAGATGATGAAAAACAAAGACAAATACATGATGCCAAAAACCAATTTGAAAATTATATTTATCATACAAAATCAACAATAGAGGATGATAAACTGAAGGAAAAATTGGGCACCGAGTATGAAAATATCATGACTAAGTTAAACGAAGCAGAAGGCGTGCTACAAGTGGCAAATGTTTCCAAAGAAGAATATGAAAAGGCCCAACAAGAACTAGAAGCCTTTATTAACCCAATCATGCAAAAGATCGTTAAAGAAGGAGGTGGAGAAACCATGCCACCATCGCCCCAAGAAACCCCTTATGAACCGGATCTGGAAGAAATCGATTGAATCGATTATGTGTCGCTTTTATTTTGAAAGATTTGCTCCAATAATTCAATTTGTGTTTCATTCAAAGGTTCGGGTTGTTTTACATGAAATTCAATGATTAAGTTCCCGCTCTTATCCCCTCGTTTGAACCCTAATTGTTTGATTATTTTTTTATTTTGATCCATAATAATTTTTCCTTTTGGATTATTTAGTTTTAGGTTTTGTCCGTTAATATGCGTGAGTGCAAAGGTAAATCCCAATAAACTTTCCTTAAATGATATATGATGATGAACAATTAGATCCATGCCTTGTCGTTGAAAGATGACATCAGGTTTTAATAACATATGTATTTTCACGTCACTTTGTTGTTTGTCTTTTACGTTTCCTTTATCTACCAATGTAATAATTTCATTATGATCAATCCCGCTGGGAATATTTACATACAAGGTTTCGATTTCTTCATAACTTTGATTCCCAACTGTAATTTGACGAGAAATCTTGATGGGTTCACAAGCGCCTTCATATGCTTGTTGAAATGTAATTTCGTGATTGTGATGTATATCTTCCACAATATCTTCTTTTATTTTTTCTTCTTGAACATGGGGGGGCATGGTATGATGTTGATGCATGGGTGGGGGGAATTGCATGAAGACAACATCGTCCATTTGATTAAACATAGGTCGTTTTGATTTTGTTTTGGATTTTTGGTGCATGCGTTCGGGATTGAACCCCCCGAACATTTGACCAATAATATCCGTCAAATCAACATCCATATGATTTGCAAACGGGTCCCGATTTCCACCTATCATCATTTCAAAATCGTATTGTTTTCTCTTTTGAGAATCTTTTAATATATCATACGCTTCATTGATTTTCTTATATTTTTCTTCTTTTTCCGAATTTCCGGGATTTTTATCCGGGTGATATTCAAAACTCAATTGACGATACGCCTTTTTTATTTGGGTTTCATTTGCATCATTGGAAACTCCTAAAATTGTATAGAAATTTTCCATTTATAATGTTTTACGAAAATAAGATATAAATTTAACCTTATATCTTATTTAATGAATTTGCAATATATCCATACAATAGACGATCTTATTATTCCAAAAAAAGAAGACTGGGTATCTTTTTATAAACAATGTAAAGAGAACAATAATTTCAATATTGCGTGTATCGGTCCGCATGATTCGTGTAAAACAACCATGATTGAACTAATCATTCAAGAATTTACAAGAGATCATAAAGACATTCATAAAGACAAAATCATTTATAAATTGAATACATTAGACGACGTTGCTCTACAACAAACCCCCAATGTATTATCTATTTTTTGTCAAAACTACGTGGCGTGTGATAAAATAGTATATATTGAAATTTTTGATGATCTCACGGAACAAAAACAACAAGAGCTTAAACAACTCATGGATAAATATTATTATTTTAAAGAAGGCTACAAAGTTCATTTTATCATTGAAAGCACCAATGATCACAAAATCAAAGACCATTTGAAATCCCGTTTTCAATTCTTTTATACAACTTTGTTAAAAAAAGATCAATTATTTGACATTTTAAAAAAGGCATCAAGGCATCATAGCATAGAAGTGGATGATAGTTGTTTATCATTCATTAAACAAAAGCACAATATATCTATCACTCCACTTTTACTCTTTATAGAAAAAATGATTCTTTTAGATATATCTTATGTATCCTACATGTCGTTTCATACTTATTACCAATGTTTCGATGATTCGTTGTTTTCATCTTATTTTGGATATATAGAAGAAAGCAACATGAAAGAGGCAAATGATTTATTGTTTCAAATGTTCAATGACGGATATGATTTAAGCGATATTTTGTTTTTCTTATATTCATATGCGAAGTATCATAATATGTATTATTATAGCATTGAAATCATATGCTATTACATCAATGAATATTATAATGGAAACTATCATAAACTTTTAATTATTTTTTTAACTTTTGAAATTCAAAAAAAAAAAGAATCATTAATGTAATTATGGTAGTTCAAGTCGTTCAAAAGGAGGTGGATCTCTTTGAACCCTTTGTAAAAACCCATTTTATATCAGAAAATGATTACTTTATTTACAACGTAGATGTATTTAAAAAACTTCAATTTGAAAATGAATTGATTCCCTTTTTAGAAAGTTTAAAGCCTTACTATTATAAAAACAAACATTTCTATTTAGAACGACACCCAGTTACATACAATAACTTCAATACAATTTTAAGGCAAATATTTAGTAGGAATAAAATTAAAATGGAGAAAAAAGTGAAATATGTCATGTCCAAATATCAAGTGGAATATTACATTTATTTTACGAATATTGACGAATAAACTCTCCAATAAAGGTATGACTTTCTTTAATTTGTTTGCGATTCATTTTTAAGAAATATCCGTGTTGTGTATATTTTTTGAAAAAGGGAACATTTACAAACAAGCAATATGCATTTGAATCCAATAAAATATCCTTTTGAGCCAATAAATCTCTGCTTTCTATGGGTTTATTATTGATATCCATTATTCCCATATATTTCGGTTCATATTGACTCAAAGCGTATAATTTCTCAAACGTCTTGTCAAAATGTTTATGATCTAAGCTATATTGATGTACGCATAAATACTCTAGATAAGTAAGATATAAGTTCATATCTGAATTTTTCGCGGGACAACTCATAAAATAGTTAGAACTTGGTATAAGTGTATTGGACGATACATTCAATCCTTCGTTAACATGATTTAAAACGGTGAACGAATTGGGAAACAACACCCGTTGATCGGGGCATTTGTAAAAGAAGAAATACGGTTCCATGGCAATCCCACCGTATTTATAAATGAGTTTTGCCTTGCAGTAGTTTTCCCATTGTAATAAATCCACTCCAGATAATATGTTTGGATTCTCAATGTTACATAAATCTTCCTTGTTTTCTTCTTGTAATAGTTCTTTTACGTTGTTATTGTTATACAATACAACATCGTATTTAGAAGAACAATGATATATCACTGATTTAACACACAATACACATATATCTAAATTCATATCATTGGATGTTCTTCCGTAAAAATCACTCCAATTTCGCTGGTTTGCTTCGTAACTCATATGAATAAATATTTTCTTTTTCTTTGAGTTTTGAATATCAATATAGTTTTGGAAATAATATTGTTCTAATAACGTATGTTCTTCGATATTGATATTGTTTGTTGTCAAACGTTTTACGTTTCCTTTATATAATACACAATTGATTACGATAAATACGATAATCACAATAAGAATGCAGGTAAAGATATTCATTAATATATAAGTATAATAAATTTTAATGAATAAAAACAATTATCCTTCAAGTGTCAAATATTTAGAAATATAGGAGTTATACTTTTTTGTCTGTTTTTCGGTTTGTTTCATTTGTTGATAGGCCATTTCTTTGGCTTGATTATTCAAAAGATCTTCCTTTTGTTTTAAAAAGATCTCTCCTTGACTACGACTCATTATTTCTTCTTGGTCATCATGTGCTAATTGTTGTTTAAATTCATGGACGGAGTTGAATTTCGGTTTTTCCGCATATACCTTGTCCACATCCAAGGCAATAATGGGGGTACTCCATGCCTGCTTAATATCATAGGAGTACAAACTAGATTTATCATTGATTCCAACTTCTTCAATAGATTGGGTTTTGGTGATTTGGGTTTGAAGTATCTCTTTGCGACTGCGTTCTACATCATTTGCGTCGTACATACCCTCTTCTGATTTCAGCCACTCCCCATAACCGGATTCAGAATCTTCTTTCACATAAACAGAGTCAAACATTTTATTGAATTCTTTTGAAAACTCCTTATAATGGGTTTTTGGATGAATGCCTCGTTTTTCTAAATAGTCTCTAAAGTGGGTCTCAATGTCAATGGATTTATTCAATTCCGATTCATTTGTAGAATGACTTGTATAATGATATATTTCTTCTATTTTATAATACATTTTTCTAAAAAAAAGAAAATAGTCATTAGGTAAATTCGATTTATCTGGATGTAATTGAAGTACTTTTTTTTTGGCGCGTTTTAAATCGTCCTTGTCAAACTGTAAGGGCAAAGAAAATAAATGAAGCAATTTCTCATAGTTGTAATTGTCTTCGTTTAAATCAATGTCCATGTATTATATATCATTGGGTTAAATTTATGAAAAAACAAACGACTTTATTGAATACGATCGAATATTTTTTGTATTGCTCCTTCATTTGCCCCTGAAATACTTTGTTGGGGTATATACTTATACTCATCGTCCACTTTTTCATATATGCTCTTTTGATAAAACAATAATGAAGGAACACCATTTAACCGTTTCATCCTCTTTAAGAAAATGTATAAATCCGTACAAATATCAATGTCGATTTCAACATATAAAAATACATCTTTTCTTTTTTGTAGATTCAATGTGTTAATTTTAGCATCTACTAGTTTATGAATAAATGGTTCAATTACCTTACAAGGTTTACACCATGTTGCCTTAAACTTCAAAACAATATACTCATAGGTGGAACATTTCAACAACTCAATCAAATCTTCACGAGTTTCTAAACACACTTCCATTTCTTATATAGGGTTCAGCTATTTAAATACTTTATATTTGGATACTTTTGTAGTTGGACTCGTTTATTGGTTATAAAAGTTAACCATTTTATTAATACTATCTATATTGATATCGTCCATGTGTAAATGGCTTTCCCAAAAATATTTACATAAAAAATAATCAAAACAATAGTTCATATTTTTCAATTGAGGTATTTGAGTATATAAGTCGCTTGCACACGAATCATACACCGACTTTGGTATAATTTCTTTATGATTTGCATAAGGCAATACAAAAAACAATAAACTATATACGTTTATCTCTTCTTGTGGTTCGCGTATATCTAAAAAGCTATGACTATCAAAAATCGGTATATAATGAATTAAATCGCTAAATCGCGGGCCATATGAGAAACTATAATATATGCGATTGTTTTTGTTTTGTCCGATATAATAATACCACGTCCATTCTAATACTTCTAAATACTGTATACACACTTCTTCCACATCCGATACTTCTAAAATATAGGAATTATATTCTTGCTTATTGTGAAGTAGGTATTTTTCTTTTTCATTATCCATACACGGTAAATAATTCAATTTATCTTCATATTGAATTCCTTTGATGTGTTGTTTTGATTTGATTTTCCAAGTTAGGTTTTGTTCGATACACTCGTCTTCTTTCTCAACCATGGTTTGAATAAAAGGACGAAACGAAGACCAAAGGATCGTTTTTGTAGGCGTATGTATCAAGGGTTTACTCGTTTTTATATAGGCATTAATCAAAATTTGAATACCATTGTTTCGGATTTGTATACAAGGAACATGAGGCATGAAATCATTTCCGCAAATAAAACACATGAATATATAATCATAAATAGATTGTTGTAATGAGCATTGCTTTCTATCATTTCCTAACAATCCGTGTATTTCATGGGCCAGTGTATCCAACCGAAAATAATAATGATCCTTTTCGTTGATTTGGGATATATATTGAAAATGTTTTGTTTCTTTGTATAAATAAGTAGAAAACCCTTCTGCTTGTAAAAGCAATCCCAACATGATTAAATCCGCGTCTAGACCGTATATCATTACATTTTTATGGTGATAGTACGAAGGATTACTTCGCAATAAATGACAAATTTTGTGTTCGCCTTCATTTGGTTCATTGCTTCCACTAAATTGAATTTGTTTGTGTTTACTTAACTGACCCGTCAAATATTCATCTAATCCAATCATGAAATCCGTTCCGGGTGTAATGTGATTGGTGTTCCATGATTGTGTTTCTTGTTTTAAGATTTCTTTTGTCAAATGACTTTTAAAGCGACGCTGTTTTTGTTGAACCATTTTTGGCAAAGGCGGAACTCCATCAAAACATACATAGGTTTTGCGATTGGGGGTGATGGTATTAACCAATAAGAGTATTTTGTCATATACCATTTGATATACTTCTAGGGTTGAACTTATGTTTTTTAATTCATGAATACAATCGTATATTAATGAATTTGCATCAACAAACAAATCATCACAATCCATATGCTGTTTTTTGATTAAAATAGATTTGTGATTTTTCAAAATAAAATGAAAATAACTTGGTATGCCCATATAAGAATACACTTGTATTCTATTTAATTTATATTTGTTATATATAATATGCCCCCCGCTACAACTACACCCGCTACAACTACACCCGGTGCACCCGTTGCAACCGCAACGAATCCTGTGTTTAATCAACGCGTCAAAGCCAATGGCATGAAAGGACCAAATATCCGTTTTTTTTCAATTATTGGTCCTTACATTACAATTGGATGTTTCCTTTTATTAACAATCATCAATATGAATATTAAAGGAGTTATTTATTTCATTGGTATTGTACTTTTACTCTTTGTTTCAAATATAGTGAATAATTTGTTGCCATCTATAAAACGAAACGATGGAACAATACATGATCAAAGTTCATTAGCATTGTGTCAAGCATTCGGGTTTTCTATTATGCACGGGTCGCTGCCTTTTGGAATTCTTGTATATTCTTATACATTTATCTATTTGTTTATTCCCATGATTCAAACTACAATCATGAATTACCCTTTATTGATGACCCTTCTGTTGTTACTTGGCACCGATATGATTATACAATTAGATACACATTGTTTTAAAAAATCAACGCTTATTATGGGGTTGGTGACTGGAATTATTGTAAGCGTAGGATGGGTTTTCATTGTAGCGGCACTGGCACCAGATGCTTTGTATAGTTTATCGGATTATGCCTCTGATAAACAGGTTTGTTCCATGCCCAGCGAACAAAATTTCAAATGCAAAGTATACAAAAACGGAGAACTCATTTCAGCAATGACTACTTAAAGGAAGCAATCTTTTCGATGTAATATGAATTGTTTGAACTGTTTCAAAAACAGTTTCCGATGAAAACTATATAACATCATCTTTTCTCCAAATTGCATATTGATATGTGTTTTATAATAGAGTCCTTGTGTTTCTTTGAATGATTTGTCTTTGTGTAAACGAATACATTCTTCCACGTCAACAACCTGTTTTTTCAATCGTTTATTCACCTCATTATGCATAACACATAAAATACGAATTAAGTCTTGTTTTGTTTTGACCCGTTGTTTAACCCGATAACGTTTTAATAACGATGTGGAGTGGCTCGCACATGAAGGACAAGGTAAATTACTACAAATTTTATATATAATATCTATTAACTCGTCCTTAATAGACGCAAATGAGTCTTCTTTTATGTGTATAGATAAACTATGAAGTGCCGACCATACAATAGGTCCCCAAACACTTTTTTTCATTATTAAATAAATACATATAAAAAAATAAACGATAATTTGTATAACACGTTCCATTATGAACATGAGTGATGCTTTAAAATGGTTAAATAACAATGAAGAAACAAAAGACAAAATATGTTATATTACCAAAGAACCTATCAAAGACGGAATCACTTTAAAATGCGGGCATGAATTCGAATATGATCCACTATATTTACATTATAAGGCTGCGAAAGAAGGCACTTGTTCTCATACTTGTCCCTATTGTAGATCAATATTTAAACAATTTATCCCTTATTATGAAAGCTCTAGGGTTGTACCACAGGAACAAATAAATCTAATACATCGTAATAAATATTTAAAATGTCAATATGTGTTTTCGCAAGGAAAAAACAAAGGATGCAAATGCAATCATTATGCGCATCGTTTTTTAAATGGTACTTTTTGTATGAAACATCGATCTCGAAGAAAAAGGGCACCTAAGAGTCAAACAGACGATAGACCTATTTGTACACAAATACTGTGCAATGGAAAACCGTGTTCCTATAAGGTATGTGACAAGGATAGCATGTTATGTAAACGACATTTTAATTTAAAACAAAAAAAGGAAAACGATAATCAATTAAATAAATGACTTGTTATAGTATATATGGATCGTGAGTTAGTACAAACCATCAAAACATGGATGGAAGTGGAAAGTAAAATCGCGTCGCTGGGTAAAGAATTACGTGAGTTACGAAAGACCAAAAAAACCTTAAATGCGTCATTGATGGAAGTTATGAAAGAAAATGAAATTGATTGTTTTGATTGTACGAGCGGTCAAATCACCTATACCAAAAACAATGTGAAAAAATCAATCAATAAAAAATATTTAAATGATATATTGGGGAAATATTTTGAGAACACCCAAAGCGAGGAAGCGGAAAAGTTATGTAATTTTATATTGGATAATCGTGATGTTCAGGTTCGTGAGAATATTAAGTTGAAAAAGAAAAATATTTAATAAGTATAGATATATAAGAAGAATGGCTAGTTCAGCCCCTACAAACGACACCAATGACAAACCATCATTTTTCAAACAGTTGCAAAACACGAAGATGGGGAAAATTCTAGTCTTTATTGTCCTTTTCACGTTCATATTTAAAGTCATCAATTATATTTTATCCTTTTTTGACATCGGACAAGAATTAGCCTATACCTATATGATATGGTTCATGATATTGTTTTTTTTCTTTGTTCTTTTGCCACTTAAACGGAGTTATATATTTATGACTTCTCCTTCGTCAAGTAAAGCACAAAATGACGCGGCGACGAGTGGCGGACCGGGTGGCGGACCGGG
>TARA_B110000008_G_scaffold275762_1_pt1 | contig 12685 bp, 11 predicted proteins | sample TARA_B110000008 | Tara Oceans TARA_B110000008 (sample SAMEA4396496) | marine metagenome | biome: Westerlies Biome; feature: [DCM] deep chlorophyll maximum layer (ENVO:01000326); material: water (ENVO:00002006), including particulate matter (ENVO:01000060) such as... | depth 40 m
AAGTTTATAAATCTTCATGTTTTGAAAACTTATTCCAAAATGTATCCTGGTTTAATTCTAGGATTAAGTGATCATACTCCTGGGCATTCAACAGTTCTTGGTTCAATTGCATTAGGAGCTAAAATGATTGAAAAACATTTTACTGACGATACTTCTCGTAATGGACCAGATCACAAATTTTCAATGAATCCATTAACCTGGAGAGAGATGATTGATAGATCAAGAGAGTTAGAAAATGCACTAGGCTCTTGTCTCAAAAAAGTTGAAGAAAATGAGAAAGAAACTGTTGTTCTCCAGAGAAGGGCAATTAGGGTAAAAACTAATCTATTAAAAGGTAACATAATTTTAAAAAAAGATTTAGAGGTATTAAGACCATGCCCTGAAGATGCTGTTTCGCCGAACCAAATTTCGAAAATAGTTGGTAAACAATTAAAGAATAATATTTCTAAGGGTGACTATATAAAATGGAGCGATCTAGGTTCTGCATTGTAATACCTGCATTCAACGAAGAAACAACAATTAAGAGTGTTGTTTTAGATTCCTTAAGGTACTGTCAGCCCATTGTAATTGATGATGCCTCCTCTGATAATACCGCAGCTATCGCTAAAAAAAATGGAGCAATAGTGGTAGTTCATAAATTGAATCAAGGTTATGAAGGTGCATTAAACTCAGGTTTTAAAACTGCCAGTCAGAACGGCTATGATGTAATAATTACATTAGATGCTGATGGACAACATGATTCAAAATATATTGAAATATTTATTAGTAGTATTTTGGATGGCAATGATATGGTGTTGGGGGTAAGAAACAAATTTTTCAGGATTTCTGAACACATTTTTTCATACTACAGTAATTTTAAATTTAATATCACAGATCCCTGTTGTGGAATGAAAGCATATAAAACTGAATTATATGAAAATCTTGGATTCTTTGATAAATTTAATTCTGTTGGGACTGAATTGGCTTTTAACTCAGTGATAAATAATTGCAAATTTTCTGAAATTCCAATCAAAATCAAAAGTCGTAAGGGTTTTTCAAGATATGGAACAATTTTAAGTGGAAATTTAAAAATATTAAAAGCTATTTTTTTCTCATTTTTGAGATATAAATGATTTTTAATAGGATTGCACTTGGAGCAGCTCAATTTGGAATGCGCTATGGCATTTCAAATACTGATGGTCAAACTTCACTTAATGAAGTAAAAAAAATTGTAGATTTAGCAAAAAAATTGAATATTGATATGATCGATAGTGCAATTTCTTACGGTTCAAGTGAAGAAAATCTTGGAGAAATTGGAATTGACAATTTTAAAATTGTTTCTAAGTTGCCTTCAGGGGTTTTGGTAAAAGCTAAGCCTTCAATTTCAAGATATATTACAGAATCTCTAGAGAGACTTAGAAAGGATTATTTATATGGTTTTCTTTGTCATAATGCTAATGATTTGTTAAGTCCTGGTGGCGAGATAATCTATAAAGGTTTAAGAAATGCTAAAGATAGTGGATTAATAAAAAAAATTGGAGTATCTGTCTATCACCCTGAAGAAATTCGCCAACTAATGTATTATTATGACTTAGATATTATTCAAGCACCTTTCAATATTATTGATAATCGTCTTCTCACTTCTGGAGTCTTGAATGAAATATGTAATTCTAGTATTGAACTTCATGTGAGATCCATCTTTCTGCAAGGCTTGTTGCTCATGACGCCCTCTTTGATAAAGAAGAGATTTAATGAATGGGATGAATTATGGACTAACTGGGAGGTGTGGTTGAAAGATTCAAAAATTTCTCCCCTTGAGGCTTGCTTTTCATATGCGCTATCTTTTCGGGAGATAGATAAAATTATTATTGGTGTTGAATCTGAATGGCAATTAAATGAAATAGCAAACATAACTTTAATTAAAAATATGAATATTCCTTCTAAATTGCATAATGATAATCAAATGCTGATTAATCCAGCAAACTGGAATAAATAATAACTTTATTTTGTATGAGTATAAAAATATTAGGCATTATTCAAGCTAGATGTAATTCTACTCGATTAAAAAATAAAGTATTTGCCGATATATCTGGAAAGCCATTGATTGAGAGGGTCTTCGATAGAGTTAATCAATCAAAGTTGATTGAAAATATTGTTATAGCTACTTCAAAGGAGTTGTCTGATAAAAAAATAGTAGAATGGTGTATTCAAAATAAAATTAACTATTTTTGTGGAGATGAAAATAACGTTTTAGATCGTTTTTATAAATGTGGAAAACTTTATGAGGCAGATATAGTTGTTAGAATAACTTCAGATGACCCTTTCAAAGATCCAAAAATTATGGATTATGCGATAAATTTGTTGATTTCTGGAAATTATGATTATGTCAGTAATACAATAATTCCAACTTATCCAGAAGGGATGGATGTAGAGGTTTTTACTTTTTTAGCTTTAAAAAAAGCATATAAAGAGGCTAAATTAAATTCTGAAAAAGAACATGTAACACCATTTATTTGGAAAAATAAAGATTTTTTTTCTATACATAACTTTAAAAATTCTCAAAACCTGAGTAATTATAGGTGGACTATCGACTACTCTGAAGATTTAGATTTTGTCAGGGCTTTATATCAACTATTAAAGGATAAAAATTACTTTTCAATGAATGAAATAATTAATTTATTAAAAAAATATCCTCATCTCAATAACATTCAAAAAGATGTTTATAGAAATGAGGGTTACTTAAACTCGATAACTAAGGAAGTAAATAATGAATAGAATTGGCGATCTTGAAAAAAAATATGTTTTAGATGTTCTTGCTAGTGGGTTCAGGTCGTCATTAGGAAGTGTTTATATGACAAAATTTGAAAAAGAATTTTCAAAAAAATTTCAATCTCAGTTTTCAGTTAGCCATGTAAATGGAACAGCAACCTTGCATTCAGTTCTTGAGGCTATTGGAGTTTCAGTCATGGATGAAGTTATCGTTCCACCTTTAACTATGTCTGCAACTAGCTTAGCTGTTCTCCATGCCAGTGCAACTCCTGTATTTGTGGATATTGAGCCAGAGACTTTTGTGATTGATGCAAAAAAAATTGAAGAAAAAATTACTGATAGAACTAAAGCAATTATTACGGTTGCATTGTATGGCCTTTCACCTGACATGGACCCAATCATAAAAATTGCAAAAAAATATAACTTAACTATTATTGAAGACAATGCTCAAGCTTTTCTATCATACTATAAGGGTAAACTTGTTGGAACTCTTGGCGATGCTGCAAGTTTTAGTTTTCAAAGCTCAAAACATCTATCTGCTGGTGAAGGAGGAATTATTACTACAAATAACGAGGAATTGGCCTTAAAGATTAGAAAAGTTACTGGACTTGGATATAAAAATATTGGTGCAAAAAAGGCCAGAATAAGTAAGGATGAAATTCAACACCATTCATTTGAAAGGCATGATTTTGTAGGCTGGAATTATAGAATGAGTGAACTAAATTGTGCTGTAGCTCTCGCTCAAACTGAAAGGGTTGAGGAGTTGGTTAATCAGCGGAAAAAAATTGGAAAAGTATTTGAAGAGGCTGTAAAAGGATTTGATTGGTTCCTGCCACAAAAAATTGGTAGTGAATATGAATCATCATATTGGGCGTTTGCATGTAAATTGGATACATTACATATTTCGTGGGATTCTTTTAGAAAAGAATTTCTTAAAAATGGAGGAGATAAATACTATGGAGCTTGGCAGCTTACATATTTAGAGCCATTATTCAGAGACAGAATGTTCTTGCAGAGAGATAAGTATATAAACCAAATTTATAAATTAGGGCTTTGTCCAATTGCAGAGGAAATACAGCCAAAACTTAAACAATTTAAAACAAACTATGCGAGCACTTCTCAATCAATAAAACAAGCTGATATCCTTAATAAAACCTTGCGGCATTTTGACTAATGTTTTTAATTTGGATTCTATTTCTTAATAAAGGTTAACTTAAATAATGTTAAGAGTTGTAAATTCTATTCTATTTTATTACTACTTTAATTTACTAGCTGTAATTGTGTATCCTTTTATATTAGTCAAATCTTTGTTCGCTAATAATGATTTAGATTTTTTTTCTTCACTATTTAAATTCCTCATAACAATTCTTCCACTGTTATTCTTTTTTGGAGTTCTTTGTATCAAATATAATTTTATATTTTCAGGTTATCTTCTTGTTTTTTATTTTGGAGGGTATCTATTCTATATTTATTTCAAAGAAAACAATGTTGAAATTGATTTTGAGAGTGTTTTATTGGTATTGAGCATTCTTACAATAATTGAAGCATTAGCAATTAATACAATAATTTTACCTTCAGATCTTCCTAACTGGCCTTTAAGTGCTGAAGATACAATCTTATATGGTCATACTTCTAGAGGAGGAATTCATTTTGGAGATTTTTATTACATCAGACCAATTGGATTTGGAGGAAATTCATCAATAACTGCTAGCTTACTATTATCTATAATGATTTTTAATCAAAATAATCAAAATAATGAAAGTTTAATTAAACGTCTAACTTCAATTTTTGCAATTTTAGTTTTATATTCGGGGGTTGGATATATTTTTCTTTGCGTTTATTTTGCAGTGTTATTAAAAAATTTTTATGTCCCAATATTAATACTGGCGTCTATCTTACTTTTTGGGACATTTGCAAATATTCAAAAGCTAGACTATGAATATTTCCAATTTATTATTGGAGATATTTTTTATAATACTTTGTGGATATTACAAAGTATAAATATTCAAGAGTTTTTTTTTGGTCAACTTATACCTTTTGAATCTCCTATAGGTGGAGATTTTTATTGGCTATATTTTTTCCAGTGGTTTGGAATATTAGGCGTTATATTTTACTTCCTTATTATTATGTCAAATTCCAATAGAGTTAATTTCCTTCCAATTATGTTGCTTGTAATTTCTTCACTTCACTATCACACAATATTTTCGGTACCTGGTCAAATGATTTTTGGCTATTTACTCGCAGGAGCTAATATTGATAAAATTAAACCAACATAAATTAGTTTTTTCAATATTAAATTGGAACTATTGAATTATGAATAATTACTTTAAACAATACTCTTTTCTTGTTAAAGAATACTCCAATAAGTTTTGGAAGCTTATTTCTTTATTCTTAATTTCAGGCCTATTAGATTTTATTGGAATTGGCTTAATTGGACCATTTATTTCAATTGCACTGAATGACAATGCCCATGTCACAGATAGTTTATTTTCATTTGGTTTATTTAATGATCTTGAATTATCAATATATCTATTAGGTTTTTTAGTTATATTTATTTTCTTTTGCAAGGGATTTATATCCTTTTGGATTCAACGAAAAATCATTATTTTTTCAGCAAATGTTGAAAAAGATATTAAGATGAAACTACTTAAAAAATTTTTCAGGACCTCCTACTTCATTCAAGAAGATAAAGATTCCTCAAAGCAAGTCAATTTAATTAACAACCATTCAAAATTGTTTGCTAGTGAAACGCTAATGCAATCTCTAAGATTGGTTTCAGATACTATTGTAATCATGGCAATTTTGATCCTCCTTTTTAGAGTTAGTTTTAACTATGCATTAAGTTTGATATTTTTATTTGTGGTTGCATATTTTTTTTATGATTCTTTTGTGAAAGGAAGAATAAGGATATATGGAGAGATGGTAACAAAAACTTCCCAAAATATTATCTCTATTGTTAGAGACTCAGTGATAGGCAAACAAGAATTAAAGGTGTATCGTAAAGAATTTATTATGATGAAAATTTTGTCTGAAAATACAATTCAATATGCAAACTCCATGAAAAAATACCTTTCACTAAAGGTAATTCCAAAATATGCATTGGAGTTTTTAATGGTAACTTTCGTTGTATCAATAATCTTAATTTCATTATTCTCAAAATCAGAGCCTAAAGATGTTTTCGCAGTTCTTAGTATTTTTGCTGTTGCTGCAATGAGAGTAATTCCAACTTCAAATCAAATGATTGTCTCAGCAAACAGCATGAGATTTTCTAGTTATGTTCTAAATGAATTATATGAAGAATTAATTGTTGATGATGAAAAAAATATTGAACAAAAAAATATTAATTCATTTTCATCCCTTGAATTAAAGAATGTATCTTTTCACTACAATGGAAATTTAGTTTTTGATAATATTAATTTGAAAATTAATAAAGGAGATAGCTTCTGTATTTCAGGTAAATCTGGAGTAGGAAAATCAACCCTAGTAAAAATCATTTTGGGATTGTTGCGTCCAAGTTCAGGAGAGGTGCGAATTAATAATGAGATAATTAATTATGAAGACGATTCGTATTTAGAGCTTTTTTCCTATATTCCACAAAAGTTATTACTAATGAATGATTCAATTAAAAATAATATATTATTTGGCGATAAGCTAGTTTCAGAAAATTCAAATGCTTTTCAAAATGCTTTAATTCGTTCTAATCTTAATGAGACTTTACTTAACTTTGACGATGGTATTGATACTCATATTGGTGAAGTGGGAAGCAAAATCTCTGGAGGTCAGGGTCAAAGGGTTGGTTTAGCGAGAGCTTTTTTCCATCAGAGGGATGTTATTGTATTTGACGAAGCCACTTCATCTCTTGATGAAGATCTTGAGACAAAGATTTATAAAGATATTACATCTAATTCAAATGGATTTACTTCAATCATTATTACTCATAATCCTAATATAGTTAAACTTTGTAGTAAAACTTTCAATTTATGATATCAATAATATCAATATTATTTAGTTATCAGTTTTTGAAATATCTAAAAATCGGTGTTATAAATACCTTAGGTTCATTAGTAGTAGTTTATTTGCTAATTTTTTATGATTTTGACCCATATTTTAGTAATTTGATTGGATATATTTATGGAGTTATTCAGTCGTTTTTTTTGAATAAAGCTTATGTTTTTATTGCAAGTAAGATCTCTGTAAGATATTTTGTAAGCTTTCTTCTGGCTTTTATCTTAGCGTATACTTCGAATTTAGTTTTTTTGTGGACTTTAATTGATTTACTATATTTTAATGTTTATTTTTCTCAGTTTCTTTGTATGGGGCTCTATGCTGTGGTATTTTTTTTGACTTTAAAGCTTAGAGAAATTGATGTTAAGTAATTCTAAAATATTTAAACATGCTGATGATTATGGATTAACGAATGGAATATCGAAATCATTAGATGAGCTAATTGAAAAAGGAAAAATTAATAGCGTAAGTATATTAGTTAATGGATATGATGATCTTGAATTTAATATCAAAACGGATACAAGAATAGCATGCCACATTAATATTTTTGAAAATAAACCAGTTTCAGAAGCTCAAAGATTATTTAATATTGTTGATAATGATGGAAACTTTAGAGAATCATTCATTTTCTATTTGATTAAATATTACTTTTCATTAAATAAAAAGCGTCAAAAAATAAAAAAACAAATCCATCTTGAAGTGGAGATGCAATTGCTCAAGTTAAAAGAAATTATTGGTCCATCTCATGAGATAGTGTCTTTAGACAGCCATAACCACATTCACATGATTCCATATATATTTGATATTTTTGTCGAAATTGCAAAAAAATATGGCATTCAAAATATAAGAACAACTCGTGAATTATTTGATTTTAAATTTCAAAAGAAAAATCTTTTAATTTTTAATTTTTATGTAGGTTTAATTAAGCATCTGCTGCTTAATTTTTTCACTTTAATCAACTGCAGAAAATTAATGGTTAATAATTTAACGACTAATAAATATTTTTTAGGTGTTTTATTTAGTGGAAAGATGACAAAACAAATTGTAATCAGTTCAATGAATAAGATAAATAAACATCTTATAAAAAATGATTACGTTGAGATAGTTTTACATCCTGGAGTGATAGAAGTTCAAGAGTTGAAATACTGGAAGAAATCTCCATCACTTGCAAAATTCTATTCATCAAAAAACCGCTTAAAAGAAAACTTAACAATGAAGAGCTTAGATGATTAGTAAGATTTCAAAATACCAAAATTTCATTATTATTTTTGTTATTTATTCTATTTCATTCTCAGCTATTTTAATAAATAGTGGGCTTTTTTGGGATGGCTGGGTAATTAATAATTCAAGCGCTGATCAATTAATTCAAATGTTTAAAGATAATGGAAACTACTGGTATGGATATTTGTTTGCGATAATTAAAAATACAGGTTCAATTATATTATTTTCAAGACTTATTACCTTTGTGGCATATTTATTGGTTGGATTTATGTTTTATCAAATTGTTAAGCAATATATCCCTCTGTTGTCAAATTATTCATTAATATTAACTTTATATTTCGTTACCTTTCCAGTTAACTTTGCACGAATTACAATTATGAATACACCTTATGCTCTTTGTTTAATGATGTTTTCAGTTGCATATATGTTTTCATTGAGTAGAAATAATAATTCTCTCAATATTCTGATTATTGCGTTTTGTTTATTTTTCTCATTATTCATGTCATCATTATTATTTTTAATGCCCATTCTATTAATCCATAAATTTATTTACTATGGATACTCAATAGATATCAGTGGTATCAAGTCTTTTATGGCATCTAATAGTATTTTATTTTTAGTTCCATTAATTTATATAGCATTGAAGTTATTGTTTTTAGATTCGAGTGGGATGTATATTGATAGTAACTATAATCAAATTACAATAAATAGAGTTTTTGCACTTCCCTTTAGATTTATTGAAGGTCTATATAGTTCAGTTTTTTTGCCAATTAATATGTCAATAAATTATTCACTTATTAATTCAACTCTTGTATTAATAATGTTATTTATTCTTAATAAGCTGAAGATATTGAAACAAACTAGTTTTAATGAATTAAATTTATCGAACTCAGATTTGAAAAAACTAATCCTATTATCAATTTTATTGATATTCTTAGGAATGTTTGCCTATCTTTTAGTTGGAAAAACACCTTCACTAACGAACTGGAATTCTAGGCATCAAATTTTAGTTCCAATTGGCGCCTCTATTTTTGTATTTGTTTTCATCAGTTTAATATTGGGTAAGATCAAAAGTGGAGTAATTAAAGCGCAACTTGCTTTGTTACCAATAGCAATTTTTGTTGTTTTTAATATAAACATATACTTCTCATATATTATTGATTGGTATAAACAGGAGTCATTTATTGAAAATGTAATTATCAATGAAGAACTAATGGATAGTAATACTTTTATAATAATTGATAATACGAAAGAACTAAATGCTTTAAATAGGTCAAAAAGCTTTATTGACTATACTGGAATATTTAAAAAGAGGCTGATAACTGAAGATAAGTTAGCAGATGAAAATAAAATGTTAGACTTAAATGAATATCAAAAATATAAGGCCGATAAGGTTTATGGCATTTCAGACTGGGAACCTTCCCCTGCTTCAAAAATAGCTTATTTAAATTATGGCTCCTTTGTAATCGATAACCTAGCGATATTTAAAATGACTTTAAATAGGTTTATCAATAAGAGTAAAAATGTAAAGAATATACAGAATATTCTTAAGATAGAGGTTATTGATATAGGCGATTATCATGATTAAGCCAATTTTATCTCTTGTAGTTCCATGTTTTAATGAAGAGGAAGTTATTAATGATACTTTCGAAAAGTTAAATATTTATCTTGGTAAATTAGTTCAAAAAAAAGTGATAGATAAAAACTCCTTTATTTTGTTTATTGATGATGGTAGTAGCGATAGTACCTGGAGTATCATAAAGAAAATTGTATTAGAATTTAAAAATGTAAATGCCATTAAATTAAGCAAGAATTTTGGTCATCAAAATGCTTTACTTGCGGGTCTTATATATTCACAAAAAAAAGTTGATTGTGCTATATCTATAGATGCTGATCTGCAGCAAGATTATTCTGTAATTGAGTCAATGATTCAAAGATATATTGAAGGAGTTGAAATAGTTTATGGAGTCAGAAATAAAAGGATTGGTGAGAAAAAAAGTAAACAATTATTGAGTAATTTATATTATAAGATTTTGATGCTTATCGGCGTCAATTTGATTGCAAATCATGCTGATTTTAGACTTCATGGTAAGAAATCGCTTGCCGCTCTTCTTGAGTTTAAAGAACACGAATTATTTCTAAGAGGAATTTTTCCTTACATGGGATTTACATCAGAAATTATCGGTTTTGATCAGGATAAGCGTCATTTGGGAGATTCAAAATATACTTTTAAAAAAATGTTCACACTTGCTATTTCTGGTGTTACCTCTTTTAGTACTGCTCCTTTAAGAATGATTTTTATAACAGGGTTTGTAGTTTTGGTAATAAGTTTGATAATGTCGTTAAAAGTTTTATGGAGTTGGTATGTAGGAGATGTTGTCCCAGGTTGGACTGAATTGATGCTTTCAATTTATTTTTTAGGTGCTATCCAACTTATTTCTATTGGATTTATTGGTGAGTATATTTCTAAAGTTCACCATGAAATAATTGATAGACCTAGATATATTGTAGACGAGATGGTAAGGTCTCCAAAGTCTAGTGGTCTATAATTTTTTTTTAATAGTTTAATTATGGCTTGGTCAAAATATTGGGGTTCTAATAATAATATTAATCATGTAATTCTTGGAAAGTGGTCTGAATATTACTACAAATCATTAATTAAGTTAAGTAAATTAAATTTAGAAGACAATGTTCTTGATTTTGGCGCTGGTACTGGAATAATTTCAGGGCTTATTTCTAGCCATGTTAGCAGCGTTTTTGCTTATGATAATTCAAAAGCAATGAATTATCTTTGCTCGCAAAAAATGATCAATTACTCTAATGTTAAATGCACCTCATCATTAGAGGATATTCAAGATATAACATTTATTTTAATTAATAGTGTGCTGCAATATATAGATAATAAGGAATTGGAGTATTTAATGGAATATTTTTCAGAAAAAACTAATGCAAATAAAATGATAATATCTGACATTTTACCTGATAGCTATAATCCTTATACTGATGCTATTTTTAACTTAAGATACTCATTCAAGAAAAAGTTTTTTTTCACCTATCTCTTTTTCTTAATTAAAGAATTTTCTATTAGAATTGTACCTTCTAAAGATCTTAGTTGGAACAAATATAAAAGAAATAGACTGATGAAAAAAATTCAGAGATATGGTTGGCATGTTGAATTAATCGACAACCTTTCGCCGAGCGTGAATCGTTATTCATTATTTTGCTACAGAGATTAAAGCTTTGATAATCTAAGATTTAAGAAATGGAATCTTTTTTGAAAAAAATATTTATAAGAAATCCAAAATGAATCGCTCTCTATATCGTTTTTTAATAATCATTATTATTACTGCAAGTTCAATAATTCTTGTTAGTTTTGGTATGAATGTTAAAAATATTGTAAAAAAACATGTGACGATGCTTGGATATGGTGCTTTTGGTCAAATAACTAGCCATAAAAACGCCTTAGAAAATTATTTTTCAAAGGCAATTCAGTTTAATAAAAAATTTTCGCTTCCAGAAATTTCAATCTTAATAAAAGATGATAATTTTAAAAAGATTGTTCAAAAAAGAGAAAAAGCGTTATTAGATGGTATTTTGATTAAAACAAGCGATGATCCTGTGGATGGAAAAATCTTTTATGAAGGAAAGGAGCTTTCAATTAGTATAAGACTTAAAGGTGATTACGTGGAACACCTTGAGCATGAAAACAAGTGGTCATTTAGAATTCAAGTTAAGGGTGATGATTATTTTGGAATGGAGGAGTTTTCAATACAACACCCAAAACAAAGAGAATTTCAATCAGAGCCATTGTTTTATGCCATGTTAAAAGACTTTGGAATTATAACCCCAAGACATTTCTTTGTGAATTTGACTATTAATAATAAAAATATTGGCATTATGGCGCTAGAAGAACATTTTTCTGAAGAAATTCTTAAAAATAATAATAAACCAAGAGGGGTAATTTTTAAATATAGCGAAGACCTTTTATGGCCAAGAAGATTGCAGGATGCTTCTGTCCTTTATGAAAATTTTTATAATAATGAGATTACTCCATTTGATAAAAAAACAGTTTTTAATGATACAGATTTGTATGAGCAATTTATTTCAGGAAGAGATCTGTTAAGAAGCTTAAAAAACGAAAATACTGTTGTCTCAGATATTTTTGATGCTGAAAAGATTGGCCGTTACCTTGCTATCATAGATGTTTGGGGAGCTAGACACGCTCTTTTTTGGCATAATCTAAGATTTTATTTCAACCCTATAATAAATAAATTTGAACCAATCGCTTTTGATGCAAGTATGAGCTACAGAGAGAATTATGAAGATCGAAGTGTAGAAAAAGAGGAATTTTCTAGAATCTTGATGAAAGATGAACTAATTTTTGAAGAATATTTAAAAACGCTTAATGATATTGAAGAATATTTAACAACAAATCTAACACTTAAAAAACTTGATAATAAATTTCATTCAGAGTTAATAAATGAATTTTTCTATGTTCCAAAATTTGATTTTGAAAATCTTAAATATAGATTATATAACGTCAAATTAGATACATTCGTTGAGATGAAATATGATAATGTTCATGATATTGAATATGATGACCTAATTAAATCTAGTTTTCTGTCTTCAATGAATGAAGCTAATATGATTCAATTAATTAACATATCTCCATTTTCAATTACTTTATTAAACATTAAAGATGAATCTGGTA
>TARA_B110000008_G_scaffold274329_1_pt1 | contig 12677 bp, 9 predicted proteins | sample TARA_B110000008 | Tara Oceans TARA_B110000008 (sample SAMEA4396496) | marine metagenome | biome: Westerlies Biome; feature: [DCM] deep chlorophyll maximum layer (ENVO:01000326); material: water (ENVO:00002006), including particulate matter (ENVO:01000060) such as... | depth 40 m
CCACAATGTAAAAGATCTACTCTCTTTTCAGAGTGACATTACCTTCATTCCCAGCATAGAAAACTTATCCGATTATTTAGTGAGTAAAGACACTGCTCTCGTTGTCCCTTTAGACAAGGACGCAAACTGGAATCTACGGACAGGACTTGACGGGACATACAATTCAACCCCAGTTAAAAACAAGGAGGAATTGGATTTAAAATATTATATGCGAATTATTTACCGACTGAAGTAAAGGACAGCCTTTTACTTTTTATATAAATTAATACCGTCAAACAGATCGCTCACATCGAAAAAAAACCCAATCAATTGACTAACCAGTAGTACGACTAAAAGTATTAAACCGGTAAGAACAAATGGAGAAGAGATTTTTCTATTCATTCGGTTTGTAAGTCTTCTTGTATTCTCCCACGACTTTCAATCCATTCCAATGTTCTAAGAAAGCGAGCCTTTCCTTCAATCTGATCTTCAGGTAAATTAAGATCTAGATGTTCAGTTCTAGCTTCTTCTAAATATCCTCTTACATTAAGAAATTTATTTTCTTCATCCTTTAAAGTCTTGCCTGTTTTGTCTCCGTTACGATCCAAAAAAGACTTCAAATTATTATACCCAAACTCTCTTTTTGGCTTAAGTTCCAGAACCGAGTCAGGGGTATTGAATGTGTGGTCGTGAGTTTTATTTTTTACGGAATCGATGAACCCAACACGGGGCATTGCTTTCATGATTGATGAAGTTAAAGGTTTATTTTTTCTACTATAAGCAATATCCGCCTTAGCTTTTGTATTTTTATTTTCAATACCATCGATAGGTTTATTTTTAAACGAAACAATTTTGGATAATTGAACGGATTCAGCAGTGATAAAATCTTCACTCGATTTTTCAAGAAAGGATACCTCTTTTTGTGGATAGGACAGGGAGTCTGTTTCTTTATTTACAGCTCGGAAACCAACCTTATTTTCTATTTCACCAATCGGGTCAATAATTTCAACAGAAGAGGTTCTCGGTGAAAATTTTGACTTTAACCTCTGATTATCAACCGAGATTATTTTTTTTTCATTCGTAAAGTTTGCCTCAAGCAATCGTGGATTTGTTGCATGTATATCTGAATTGCCCAAAACAATATTTTCTGATGGAAGTGATTTCTTTTGTAAATGACTTCCAATTCCAAATTTGCTTTTATCACTTTGGTTACCTTCGAGAAGATGAATTGGGGTTGGTTCAGGATTTAAGTTAACTGGTTTCCTTGTTTCATTTTCAACATCAGCGATCGGCAAAAGGAATGAACCATCCTCCTTAGTTGCATTCGAATTTACATTTTCTTGTTTGGAATCAAAAAAAGATTTCAGCTCAGAATGTTCTTGTGAAATCAATGGTGATTCAGCAACGGAATGGGAATCAAGTTTTTTTTCTTTCTCTTCCGGGAAACGATCCTCCTGAACCTCGATTAATTGTTCAAATTTCTCTCCTGGAGCAGCTTGTACCTTTTCCGTAATAGTCAGATCGACTTCAACATCTGAGTCTAATTCAAGAACAGGAGTCCCTTCACCACTTTGATGTTCAATCGACTCTGCAGCAGAACCTAAATTGGAGTTCTCATCAAAAGTAGATGAGGACTTCTTTTTTGAAACACTTTCTGTAGAGGAGTTATTCTCTACAAGGGACAATTTTTTCTGAGAAGATGTAATAGATTTTACTTTTGCCGAATCACGAGCAGAAGAATTAGAAGGCGAACTTGGCGAACTCGCACAACCATTAAGGAAAAGGAGTATGCAAATAAAATTTGCAGAAAAATAAATCCTCTTTTGCATGAAGATAAATTAAAGAGAATTATTAGGAAATGGGTTCAAGGCTGCGACCAGTAGGTCAATTAGAGAGCAAATAGCCTGCCCGCCTGACTCGGTAGTATCAACGGACATAGAGATCATTCCATTTCGCTGATTTTGAATTTTATGATGAACAGTTAAATTATCGAACTGATCGAATCCGGAAGTATTTGATAAATCAATTCGCTCCATCAGGTTACCTGTAGTTTGAAAATCGAGTCGCTGAATGAAGATTTCTAAAAACTCACCATAGACTGTCTGCAATGAACTTGCTGTTTCACTTTCTCGCACCATATCCAACTGACTCGCAACCTTAAGCCCAAATCCAGCGTCAAGAACCTCATGCTCGTACTCAAATGCACCATTCATAGAGACTTTATCTATTCCGGCTTTCGCCTTAAAATGTAAATCGAAGTTAAGATACTCATCAAAAGTTTCATACAAAGTTCGTTCGTCTTTATTTTTACAAAAGGATTCAAAAAAGTTTTTACCCAAAATGGATAGACCGACATCGTAGTCGTCTCCAGTTAACTTATTACCCACGCTTGAACTTGCAATATTTGAACCCTGTCCAAAATTAAATACCTGATTTAATTCTACATCCAAAAACTCTGGATCTTTTTGATCGGACCACCAAGACGATAAAACCACCAGACACTGATCGTCCATACCTAATGAAATATGGGCAGATCTATGGTGAAAAGACATAAAGGAAGGAGAGTCATTCTCTTTAACACTCCATTCACTTGATAGGCTTTTCAGATCCAACTTGCGCAAAATAAACTCTCTCAATAGATCCTGATCGCCAATAGGGATAATTAATCCCCAAAGCACATCCTGTTCTCTCTGAGAGATAAATTCATCTTGAGGGAATTGAAGGAAATACAACACACGCCCATGCGGATTAATACCACAATCTTCAGGATTCCAGGAAAGGTTCCCCAAGAAAGGAATGTTTTTAATGAAATCATCAGCAATAATTTTGGGAAGTCCTACTTTCTCAACCATACGAAGACCCGAGAAAGAAAAAACACCAAATGCCCTTGGGGGCACATATGCAAAAGCCCGATCATCAAAACGTCTGGAGGAAAGCTTTCCTAAGAACGATGCCTTTGATTGGCTCACTCGCTCCGTATCTTCAACTTGTGAGCCAAATTGCACATAGCCAGCCCATCCGATCAATCCAATAATAATTAAAATAATAGGCAGGTTACCGAAAGAGAAAAAATTGCTTTTCTCTTTTACTTTTTCCCCAGAAAAAATCCTAGCATCCGGTTCTTTTCCTTTCAAAAGTGAAGCGTTGTATGCAATAACTAAAGTTACCGCTAACGGATCAAAAACTGAAACTAATATCAAAATAAACCATTTCACTACTCGATTTACAGCCTTGGCCATAGCCTCTTCGATTATAATTGGATTTTCCGTTAATTCTGCTTCACTCACCGAAGAATCAAATGCACGGGCAACAAACTTAAAGGATCCAATATCAGTTGCTCGTATTTTCCCTGATAATTCGAGGATTCGCTTTTCCGCATCCTCTTTCTTGGCAAAAAGTTCAGCCTTCTTTGCCTCCAATTCTTCAGAACTATCAGGACCAAAAACGGATCCAACCTCACTCAGTGAAGTTATTTTTCGACTCGCTTCTGCGATTTCACTCTCCAAGGACTTAATACGATCGTCCACAGAGGAACGTGCCTGCTGTAAATTATCCAATGCAGTTTTGACATTGTCTGCCTGTTCAGCCCCGCCAGTTGTTAATGTGGTAATTTTGGCATTTGCTTCGGATATTTCATTTTGTGCCTGCACAATGCGTTCGTCTAACGCGTCATATCGCTTATCAAGATCTGCCCTAGCTTCCTGTGAAGCAGTAGTTATTGCCTGCAAACTAGCACGCAAGCCTTCCCTTTCTTCAGATTGAGCTCGAAGCAATTCCGCAGCTTTTTTTAAACCATCCTCCTTAAGAAAACCTCCCGCTCCCTTATCCTGATAAACCTTAACCGCTGCATCCAACTGGGCTACCCTTTCATTAATCTTAGCTTCCTTGGCTAACTCCAGTTTGAGACGCTCGTCAATTTCTTCTTTATAAGGATTTTTCTGACTCTCTAAACTGGCAATATCTTTCCTTCGAATTTGGATAAATTCCTCTATTCTTCGCTTCTCATCTTCTCTGCGTTCTCGTTCGCCTACAATCATTTGATCGGTCTCTTCAGCCAAGCGAGCCTTTGCATCTTCAGCAGAAGAAATATCTTTTCTTCTTTCAACTATATATCCTTCAAGTCGGGATCTTTCCTCAGACTGTTTTTCTTCTCTTAACTGCGAACCCTTTTTCCCTGAATCTCGATAAGCTTCGACCAAACGGTCATACTCAACCTGTTGTCTTTGTAAACTGGTAATTTCTTTCTCGTATCCTTCAACTTGGTTAAGAGTTTCCTCAAATGCCTGTGAAAGATACCCGTATATTCCTGCTGAGGTAATCCCGATTAGAAGCAACACAGCAAGAGACAAATAAGTACGAAGTGTTCGGTTACAAGTATGCCAATTTCGATAAAGGAAAGATGCAGCAATTAATTTCCCGAATTCCAAACTGGAAGCCATTATAATGATAGGGATAGTAAAAGAACTAACCGCCCCAAAGGTAAGAGCAATTCCCCGAACGCTAAAATATGCGGCACAACCTGCAATGAATAGAGCTGCCCCACCAATCATAAGCGTAAATATTTTCATATTATTTACCATCACACACAGAAATTTAAAGGGAAAGAAGAAGTTGTTCCCAAAATCACTTTTTATTCACCATTTGATCTTTTACGTTTTCATTAGCTCATATTTCCATTTTGGTTTTATTTACGGATGGATTTTCATAATTATTTTACAACCATTGATTGGCTTGTGGTCGCAGGTTATTTAGCTGCAACCACTTATGTTGGGCATTTTCTGAAGGGAAAACAATCAACCATTAAAGATTTTTTCCTTGGTGGACGATCCCTGCCTTGGCTAGCTGTCTCCGGCTCGATTATTGCCACAGAAATTAGTGGTGTCACTTTTATTGGCGTTCCTGGCATGGTCTACGCAGCTGGAGGTAATTTCACCTATCTGCAATGGGGGATCGGTTCGATTATTGCACGAATTATCGTGGGTATCTTTTTTGTTCGGGTCTTTTACGAAAGAGAAATCTACAGCCCTTACGATTATATGGGTAATCGATTAGGAGAAGCAGCAAAACGCCTCGCAACCCTAATTTTTCAAATCGGAGGAATCCTGGGTCAGAGCGTACGCGTTTTGGTTGCTGCACTTGCACTCAAAGTGGTCACACCACTTGAATTCCACGAATGTATATGGATTATTGGATTATTCGCAGTCGGTTGGACGCTTATGGGTGGGATGCGAACCGTCATTTGGACAGATGTGATGCAATTCTTCCTATTTGTAGGTGCAGGATTGCTCTCTCTTATTTGGATTATTTCATCCTTGAATAACGGTTGGAATGAATTCCTTCAAGTTTCCGGAGAGGCGGGTAAATTTACCTTTCTTAATTTAACAAAGGATCCAGCGGTTGGGTTTACTCTTTGGGTTGCGATTATTGCAGTACCCTTTCAAAACCTCAGTGCATTTGGGGTGGATCAATTAAATGCCCAAAGAATGTTCTGTTGTCGCGATGCGAACGACGCCCGCAAAGCAATGATTACCAGTTCTGCCGCCTTGCTACTCACTACCCTCATGCTCCTTGTCGGTGCCGCTCTCTTTGCCTATTACGAACCCATGAGGGTGGCTGGTACAGAACCCGCTATATTTAGCGAAGACAGTAATTATATTTTCCCCGTTTGGATTGTAACCGAACTACCTGTTGGTTTAAGAGGACTCATACTTGCTGGTATTTTCGCTGCAGCTATTTCGAGTCTGGATTCAATCCTTGCTGCCCTTTCACAAACAACCATATCCTTGTTTCGCTCGAAAGAATCCAGTAATGAAAATCTCTCCAAAGAATTATTTTATTCACGCCTTTTGGTTGTCTTTTGGGGCATTGCCCTCTCTGCATTCGCGATTGAACTCGACTCTCTACGAGGCAAAGTAAATGTCGTGGTCCTCGCCTTTGGCATGGTCTCATATACTACTGGACCCATGCTCGGAATGTTTCTAGCCGCTCTATTTACTCCAAGAGTCCAGACGAAAGGGCTCGCATTTGGCTTTCTCATCTCCTTCGCTCTTGTTGCCTACCTTAGACCTGACATCTATCAAATCTTACTTAACTTTGATCTCATCACCCAAGAAGAAGCCCTTCAATGGAGTAGCCTCAAAGAAACAGACGGTAAGCTCAGACCGGTTATTAATACAGCGTGGGCTTGGCCTGTAACCGTTTTTATAACATGGGGAACAGGATTACTATTTATAAATAAAAAGTGAATACTCACCTTACCAAAGAACTCTTTCCTAGCCCCCAAAGGATAGAAACCGTTGCAGGTTCTTTCAAACTCCCTTCTCCCCTTCCCTTCAAAATCGAAGAAAAATCATTTGAAGTATTCAAGGAATATCTGACCAAGAACGGTTATTGCCGAATCCGGGATGCAGGAAATAATGCTCTAGTAATCTGCAAAGAAAAACTGCCTCAAAAAGAAGCTTACCGTTTACAGATTAAGACTTCCCAAATCATTCTTTCCGCAAGTGAACCCGTTGGAATCTTCCGCGGTCTACAAACCCTAAATCAACTTGTTAAAAAAACTAAAGATGGGGACAGCTTACCCTGCCTCATAATAGAGGACTACCCTCTCCTTGAAAGACGTGGATTCATGCTCGATGTAAGCCGGTGTAAGGTTCCGACCATGAACTCAATCTTTTCCCTGATCGACCTGCTGGTCCAATTACATATAAATGAATTCCAGCTCTACATCGAGCACACCTACGCTTTTAAGAAACATAAAACGGTATGGGAACACTCGTCGCCCCTAACGCCCGAAGAAATCCAACAAATTGATCACTATTGCAGTGAGAGATTTATCGAACTCGTCCCCAACTTAAACTCTTTTGGTCATTTTGAAAGGTGGCTCTGTCACGATAACTACAAACAACTGGCTGAATGCCCAGATGGCTTCCAAAGAGAAGAACCGTATATGGTGCGTGACCACGGCAGCACGCTCAAGCCAAACCAGGCAAGCCTAGACTTTATTAATTCTCTTTACACAGAATACCTTCCCAATTTCTCTTCAAAAAAATTTAATGTCGGTATGGACGAACCCTGGGAACTGGGTCAAGGGTGGAGTAAAAATCAGGTAGAAGAAAAAGGAAAAGACAAGGTTTATCTAGCCCACCTTGAGGGAATTCGAAAATTAGTCGAATCTCATGGTAAAGAAATGCAGTTCTGGGCAGATGTTCTTCTGGAGAATCCGGAAAATGCAAAACTCCTCCCCCCCTCCGCATCTCCTATTATTTGGGGTTATGAACCAAACCACCCCTTCCCCGAGCAGGCACATATTATTTCATCCTGTGATCTGTCTTACTGCCTTGCCCCTGGAACAGGAACATGGAGAAGTTTTTCCGGACGCTGGCCCAATACCCGTTCCAATATTGATGCAGCGATTACAAATGCAAAAAAATATTCTGCGGATGGTATTCTTCTAACCAGCTGGGGGGATTGTGGAAACCATCAACCATGGGCAACTCTTTACCCTCCTCTCCTTTACGGTGCAGCCCAGTCGTGGAATAACCAACCAATCGATGACACCGCACTCGCTGCCGGCATGGATTGGCATCTTTTTAATGGAGCACTAAACACTACTCCGTCTGACTCCCTTATTAAATTGGGTAAACTCGACCAGTTACTCCAGTCCAATATAGAAAATAACAGCTTATGCTGGTTTATTTTATTTGCCTCACAACCAGAAAAAACTTTCCAGCACCTCAAAGATAAACACTCGATTTCCCAATTAGAAAATGGCCTTAATTACTTAGCATCCATTGAGAAATCTATCTCCGCTTATAATCATCAATCCCGCAACTGTCTTGTCGGTCTTGAAATTGCACTTGGAGTTCAATTATCCACTATCGCATTACAAAAAGGAATTTCTCTTATCACAGAAAAACCCTGGTCTCCAATAAATTCTCAAAATCGTATATTCTCTGACTATAAATCTATCTGGTTGTCAAGAGCACGTAATGGCGGGCTTTCCGAAAGTATGGATATCTTAAGGAAGGCCATTTCTTTATAGATAATAAGAGTTAGATCGAGCGAGCAAGAAGCTCAGGCATCTCGGTTGCTATGGCATCACAGCGTATCCGACCATCTCTATTTAGGCTATAATGTTGCCCCCGCCTTTCTGCTAGATTCTCATTCACAAGGAGATCCAAAAATATAACCACATCCTCAAATAAAGCTCGTTCAAGATTAAATTGAGATGTGACCGATTCAACGCATACTCCTTCATTCATCCTTAATCCAAAGATAATTGCATCTCTAGCCAACTCCAAACCACTTAAACCTGAATACTCCTCATAGCTCTGTTCTTCCCCAATTATTAAAGGCTTTGCCCATTGCTCAATATTAGCAAAATTTTTCCTGCGCTTCCCCTCATACTGACTCGATGCAGATGGGCCATACCCGAGCCAGTCATTCATTCTCCATGTATTCAAGTTATGCCTACACTCCATTCCGGACTTTGCATAATTGGATACCTCGTACTGCTTCCATCCCTGAGATGGTAAAAACTCCCACCCCCATTCGTAAAATTCAGCTTCCCGGTCTGGATCAATTTCAATTTTTCCTTCAGATAATTTTGCATATAACGCAGTATCCTCTTCAAAAGTCAGGCAATATGTGGAGATATGATCCGGTTCTAAATCCACTGCTTTTTTTAAATCATCCTGCCAATCAGACAATTTTTGTCCGGGAGCACCAAAAAGTAAATCCATATTAACACTATCAAATCCCGCGTTACGAACCAACTCATAGGCACTCAGTGCGGTGGAAACATCGTGATTGCGCCCAAGTCCATCCATAAACTTTTGATTAAATGTCTGAACCCCCAAAGATAAACGATTCACTCCTCCATTTAGGAGTGCCTCCACTTTTTGAGGATTAATTTCATTGGGGGCTACTTCCACGCTCCATTCACAATTAGGATGTAATCCTGCCCGCTTGATAAGATCGCATAATTTTTCAATTTGCGGGCCAGAAAGAATCCCCGGAGTTCCACCCCCAATAAACGCGGTTGAAAACTCCTGATTACTCGGATGAGCCTGAAAATCCTTCTCTAATGCAAAAAAATACTGTTCAAAACCCTTTTTGCTTGGTCTCTCTTGGTAAAATGCGCAAAAGTCACAGGTGGTGGAACAAAATGGAACATGAACATAAAGACCCAACTCTCTCATATTTGATACTTGCATATTTAGCCCGAAACTTATCTACAAATTTAGATTACTTTTTAGAAAAATTACTATAATGAAAAAATTGAGCACCATACATAAACATATCCTGTTGTCTCTTACCCTTGCCCTTTTGGCAAGTTGTAACCAACCCACATTTATTAACCTGACTTCGACCAATATCAGTCAGAATCCATCCGGGATTTATACCCTTCAAACCGAAGTGGATATTCAGGATCGAAAAGTGAATCCCGAAACAATTCAAGTTTTCGCTGTAGTGGGTGGAGATTCGATCTCCATGGTACAGGATCCGATCAACCCAAATCTTTGGAGTTGCGATTACAAATTACCCCAGGGATTCGACGAAGCTACCTATTACTTCCAAACCACATACAATGTCATGAGTGAGGGTGGTGGTTCATACCCAAGAGAGCTTAAAAGCGATCTTCAAGTATTCCGTTTGGAAAACCGCTATGTGGGAAATCTTGCTTCCTACCGTGGTCCAGTTGGGGTGGAAATTGCCGTTCAAGGTCGCGGGTTCACCAAATATGACTCCATAAATATTGGAGAAAAAGAAGCACCCACCAGATACCTTTCGGAAAACGAACTTCGTTTCACGATCCCCGCCCTTCCTTCCGGTGTGGATTATCCCGTACAACTGATTGGCGGTCCACATGGAGCACTGGATATTGGGAATTTCCGCATTGACGAAAGTGTTCTCGCGGTCATCCCATCCTCCCTCGAGATTAAATCAGGAGATAGCAACACTCTACTTTTTAAAATAGACTATGAAGCCCCTGAAGGCGGTTTAAAAGTTTCAGTTAAAACAAATATCCCCGAATCTGTTATCATGCCTGAGGCTGTTATTACACAAGGTAATAAAACGGTTAACATCATGGTCAAGGGTGGCGTGCCCGGTGAAGGCAAACTGGTCATCTCCGCCCCCGGATATCAGGGTATACAGGTTCCCATTCGAGTCTTCTAGAGTATATTTCATTTAATCAATTCAGACTACGGTCATGCCGAAAGCTTCCAGCGGGCATGAAATTTCAGTGGTTATACCCACTTACAATCGAAGCCTTTTTCTTCCAAAGGCATTGGATTCTGTTTATAACCAAACATCCCCCGTCCTCGAAGTAATCGTGGTGGACGATGGCTCGTCCGATAATACCCTCCCCCAACAAGCACTTCAATTCCCTCAAGTTACCTGGGTTTCACAGGGCAATCACGGAGTCAGTCATGCTCGCAATCAAGGTATTCAGAAAGCCCGGGGAGAATGGATTGCTTTTCTCGACTCCGACGACATCTGGCATCCCCAAAAACTCGAACGTCAAATCGATTTTCTGAAGAAAAATCCAGGTTTATCCATGTGTCATACCGATGAGGAATGGATACGAAATGGTCAAAAAGTTAAAACTCCCTCCTATTTAGATAAAACAGATCATCAACTCTTCAGCAGAAGCCTTGATCGATGTATCATCTGCCCATCCTCTGCCCTTATACAAAAAGCAATGCTCGTAAACATTGGCACATTTGATGAAAGCCTTCCCGTTTGCGAAGATTACGATCTTTGGCTCCGAATACTCATCAGTCATCAAGTGGGCTACCTGCCCGAAGCATTAGTAACCAAGAATGGTGGACACGAAGATCAATTATCAAGAAAACATTGGGGCATGGACCGCTTTCGGGTTCAATCCCTAAAGAAACTTATGACCCAGCCTTGCCTTTCACTGGACCAACGAACTGAGATATTGAAAACCCTAATTAAAAAACTCAACCTTCTCGCAAAAGGTTTCATAAAACACGGCAAGATTTTAGAATCTGAAGAATTCCAAAAGGAAATCAGATATTTTTCCAAGCAACTCCTATCCTATTCAACCAAACAGACAACCAACCCGTGAATCTTATTGTTGCCCTATCTGCGGAAGCCAAACCCATCGTCGAACACCTTGGCTTACAAAAACATTCCCTGGATTCTCCTTTAACCCTATTTCATAATGAAAAGTACCAATTGGTTGTATCCGGAATAGGGAAACAAAATATGGCTCATGCAGTCTCTTTTCTTCTTGGACGAAAAACATATAAAAATGCACCCTGGCTTAATATTGGACTCGCCGGCCATGGAAATGCTCCATTAGGGAAAGCTTTTCAAATAGCCCAATTTTCTGACCAAGAAAATGAACAAAAAGGATACCCGCCCCAAGTTTACTCAACTCCCATAGCTAAAACTTTTTTAAAGACCTGCAATCAACCATCCTTAGAATATAAAAAGGATACCGCATACGACATGGAAGGATCAGCCTTTTTTAAATCCGCATACCGCTATTCTGTAACCGAGCTTGTCCAGTCGATCAAAATTATTTCTGACAACCCCGAACAACCCGTCTCTCGCTTTGATAAGTCACTCGTTCAATCCCTCATTTCTCAAAATATGAAGACAATCTCAAATTTCGCCTTGGAAATGATGCAAATAGCTTCTGAAATTGCCCCTTCTCCTAGGAATGAAAAAATTTGGGAAGAAATCAAACAAACTTTTCCCATAAGCGAAACCCAATCGCATCAAATAAAAAAGGCAATCCGTCAGTCATCTGCATTAGGAATACCCGCCTCCCAGCTTCTTCAACTCGTTCATTCAACCGAGGACACTAAATCGCTCATATCTAACCTTAATCAAAAACTGAAAGAAAAAAATCTCTTTTCATGATCGATACGATTTATTACGAAGAATCCATCACCGAACACCCCCGGGCTCAGGAAATCATGAAACGTTTTCCCAAAGCCTTGCAAATCCCATGCCAGAACCACAAAGAAATCTTCAATCCGGGCGGGCAAAACTTTCGCATTCAAAAGAAAAAACCTTCTCTCATTCTTGCTGAAAAAAAAGGGAACTTTGCACTACCCATACCTGAAACTTATGGCATTGGAGGAAAGCACAATTTTTACTTCTCACATATGCTCAATTGTCTTTATGACTGTCGATATTGCTTTCTTCAGGGAATGTACCCGTCCGCGCATTATGTACTCTTCGTCAATTACGAAGACTTTCTCTTCGAGATGGAATCCAAAACAAAAGAGGAATCCGCAGAACCCACTTGGTTCTTTTCCGGTTATGACTGTGATAGTCTAGCCATGGAAAGTATATCGGCCTTCTTCGAATCCTTTCTTCCTTTCTTTAAAAAACAAACAAAAGCCCATCTCGAATTACGGACAAAGAGTGTAAATATTAAACCTCTCCTTAAACACGAACCATTGGAAAATATTATTACCGCCTTTAGCTTCACCCCTCAGGAATTAAGTATTCAACTCGAACATGGTGTCCCCCCGGTTTCCTCGCGTATTCAAGCAATGAAGAAAATTACAGACGCAGGTTGGCAGGTTGGCTTGCGAATTGACCCGCTTATTGACTGCGATGACTTTGAACAAAGATACCAGTCCCTCTTTCGCGATATTTTCTCCTCTATCCCCGTAGGGAAAATTCATTCCGTCTCACTGGGTGCCTTT
>TARA_B110000008_G_scaffold10612_1_pt1 | contig 12659 bp, 10 predicted proteins | sample TARA_B110000008 | Tara Oceans TARA_B110000008 (sample SAMEA4396496) | marine metagenome | biome: Westerlies Biome; feature: [DCM] deep chlorophyll maximum layer (ENVO:01000326); material: water (ENVO:00002006), including particulate matter (ENVO:01000060) such as... | depth 40 m
ATAAATGCTAGTAGAATCCATTTAAATGGTAAAACAACTGGTGTATTTAGAGCGAATGCTAACCCATTACCTACCAATAAGCCCACGCATATCCCTAATATCCCTCCAACAACGCTAACTAGTATTGCTTCTGATAAAAATTGGGTAATGATGAAATTTTCACTTGCTCCAAGAGCTTTTCGTGTTCCTATTTCACTTGTCCTTTCAGTAACTGAAACTAACATAATGTTCATTAGTGAAATTGAAGCGCCAAGAAGGGTAATAAAACCAATTAATGCAGCCCCTATGCTTACCGAACTTAATGATTCAATAAGTATCGAAGAAAGATTATCAGCGCGTCTAATATTAAAGTCATTTTCTTCTCCGGGACTGAGTTTTCTAATTGATCGCATTGTTGAGATTGCCTCATTAATGGCGGCATCTATTTTTTCGGGACCAGGTGCAAGAACACTTGTCACTATTGAAGAGGATGAGGACCCAAAATCTTTAAGGCCTGTCATTAAAGGTAAATAAACCAAATTATCACTTGCCATAAACGAGCTGTTGCCTTTTTCTTTGGTCACTCCAATGACTCGAAAAGGTTTGCCATTTATTCTAATGATTTCACCGATAGCAGATGTATTTGGAAATAATTTATTTAAAATGTCTGGAGCAATAATTGCAACAGATCTTCCCTCTTTTTCTTCTAATCCTGAAAAATACCGACCATCTTTTATTTCTAGTCCATTGACAGATGCAAAATTTAAGTCTACAGCTTGGACTCGTACATTCGGATTAGTTTCTTTTTCAAGATGTCGAATTATTGCTGTAGACAGAAGATCATCACTAAGGCTTGCGTCAAGCCCTTTTATTAAGAGGTTTTCTTTAAGAATTTTTGCAGTTCTAATTGGAATTTGGCCTTGTCGTTTTTCTCTTTTCCCGTTACGTCCAATTCTAATCATCTGTCCGCCGCTTTGAATACTGAAGGTATTTGCTCCCATTGTGGTGAATTGGTTAGAGATACTACTCTCCATAACAGATGTTGCTGTCAGCATTCCCACTAATGCAGTTATTCCGGTGGCTATGATTAATGCTGTCAGAGACGCTCTAAGTAGCTGTGAACGAAGAGATTGAGCTGCCATAATAACAGCTTCTAGGATCCATGTTTGACGTATTTTAATCATATATTGGTAAAGGTAGTGCTCGGTTGCGAGGACTTTTGCAAATTTGCATCACCATGAAAATAAAAAAAAATTATTTTACTTCGTTAATTATGCTATTGACAATGACTTCGGTCCATGCTCAATATGTCTACATTGACATCCCTGATACTACTCTTGAGTTTAATGGTGATTATTTCGATCTTGATCTAAATAACGATACAATACTGGACTTTAGATTTATCCAGTATCAAGACACTGGAACGACAGGATTAATTGACCATTCAATAATTGCCCCTATCGACTCAATAACCTCTAAAGTTTATGGGAGGCAAAGAGGATTTTTTTTCTATGTGGATAAACTTAATGTTGGGGATAGTATCTCTTTTTCATCAAATCCTTGGCAAGGAATTTCATCAACAGATTTTTATGGTACAATTGAATATCGATTTGATAGTGTTTCGGACCCATACTCTCAGTGGCAAGACGATAGTGAAGGCTTTGTTGGCTTGAGATTGACTAAAAACGATTCGTTACTTTATGGTTGGGTTCGAATTATGATAGAGAATGGAGAAAAGTTAATTATTAAGGATTTCGCATATCAATCAAAGCTGGATAGCGCCATAGATGCGGGGCATTTATGGATTTCAATTGAGGAGAAATATCTATCAGGTCATAAGGGTTTTGTTTCTCAGGATAAATTAATTTTAACTCGTCCTGAAAATTCCTCGATAGCGAAAACATCGATATATAATTCAGAAGGTAAGCTGCTTATCTCTGGAAATTGGGTGGAAGCGAAATGGTCCATGCCTCTTCATATATTAAAAACTGGTTTTATAACTGTTGTATCTGAATCAAAAGATGGAATTTGGGTGAATAAGATTTTTATTGCTGATCAATAAATTCAGATTCTCTATTAGTATTCGGATTAGCCCCTTTAATGAATGCTCTGCTAAAATACACTCAGTATACTAGTTAGATTTTTGTAATTTTGGTAAATTAAAGCATGAATCATATCAGTTATATGAACAAAATGTATGATTTGTATTAATATCATTGCTATTTATGAGTTTCTATAAAGATTATTGCAAAGACATTGAGGAGCGAAGTATGCAAGGGCTGAAACCCAAGCCTATTGACGATGCGGACTTATTAATTGAGATTATACAAGATATCAAAGATGAGAATAGCTCTTTAAGAAAAAAATCTTTAGATTTTTTTGTCTATAATGTTTTACCAGGAACAACTTTTGCGGCTAGGGAAAAAGCTAATTTTTTAAAGGAGATTATTCTTGGTAAATATTTTATTGAAGAGATTAACGTCACGTTTGCTTTTGAGTTGTTGTCTCACATGAAAGGAGGGCCTTCAGTTGAAGTTTTAATTGATCTTTCTCTTGATGGAGAAGTTGATATTCAAAAACAAGCTGCCGCTATTCTGAAAACTCAATTTTTCCTGTATGATGAGGATATGAATCGTCTAAAGAAAGCATATCAAAGTGGTAATAATATTGCAAAAGAGGTTTTGGAAAGTTATGCTTATGCTGAGTTTTTCACTGAATTACCGGATGTAGATGAGGAAATAAAAGTTGTTACTTATGTTGCTGGAGAGGGAGATATATCTACAGATCTGCTTTCTCCAGGTAGTGACGCTCATTCTAGGTCAGATAGGGAGTTACATGGTAAATGTATGTTTGAACATAACTTAGAAAAACAAAACGAGCTTTCACTTCTGCAAAAGAAACATCCTGATAGACGGGTAATGTTAATAGCTGAAAAAGGTACTATGGGTGTTGGTTCTTCACGGATGTCTGGAGTCAATAATGTGGCACTTTGGATTGGAAAGCAGGCAAGCCCTTATGTTCCTTTCATTAATTACGCACCAATAGTAGCTGGGACAAATGGTATTTCTCCTATTTTTTTGACAACTGTCGACGTAACAGGGGGTATTGGTATTGATCTAAAAAATTGGGTAAAGAAAAAATATCCTAATGGTGCGACAGCGCTAGATAAAGATGGAGAAGCAATTCTAGAAGAGGTATATACTATTAAAACAGGTACTGAACTCACAATAAATACAAAAGATAAGAAGTTGTATGACGGTGATTTGGAGCTGTGTGATATTTCTGCTTCTTTTACCCCCCAAAAATTAGAATTTATGAGAGCGGGAGGCTCATATGCGATTGTTTTTGGTAAGAAGCTTCAAACATTTGCTGCAAAAACTCTCGGAATGGAATCTCCTACAGTATTTGCTTTGTCGAAAGAGGTTTCAAATCATGGACAAGGTCTGACTGCTGTGGAAAAGATATTTAATAAAAATGCGGTGGGATTAAGCTCAAATAAAGTTTTACATGCTGGTTCTGATGTTCGGGTAGAGGTAAACATAGTGGGTTCTCAAGACACTACTGGCCTTATGACTTCTCAGGAACTTGAAATGATGGCTGCCACTAAAATTTCACCGATTGTTGATGGTGCATATCAATCTGGATGTCATACAGCTTCAGTTTGGGATGCTAAGGCTCAAGAAAATATTCCAAGGTTGATGAAGTTTATGCACAATTTTGGTTTGATAACTGCTCGTGATCCTGAAAACATGTATTTCCCTATGACTGATGTGATTCACAAAGTTTTGAATGATATAACAATTGACGATTGGGCTATAATTATCGGTGGGGATTCACATACAAGAATGTCAAAAGGGGTTGCATTTGGCGCGGACTCAGGAACTGTTGCTCTTGCCCTTGCAACTGGTGAAGCAAGTATGCCAATTCCTGAATCTGTGAAAGTTACTTTCAAAGGGAAAATGCAGAGTCATATGGATTTTAGAGATGTTGTTCATGCCACTCAATCTCAAATGCTAGATAATTTTGATGAGAATGTTTTCCAAGGTAGAATTATCGAGGTCCATATTGGAACTTTACTTGCTGATCAGGCATTCACATTTACAGATTGGACTGCTGAAATGAAAGCAAAGGCGTCTATTTGTATTTCTCAAGATGATACTCTAATTAAATCTCTGGAGATTTCTAAGGCACGAATTGAGATCATGATTAAAAAGGGAATGGATAATAAATCGCAGGTTCTTCAGGGGCTTATTGACCAAGCAAATAAAAGAATTAATGAGATTAGAACTGGAACAAAACCGGCTCTAACTCCCGATAATAATGCCAAGTATTATGCCGAGTTTGAAGTAGATCTAGATATTATAGGGCAACCTATGATTGCTGATCCAGACGTTCATAATGAGGATGTTTCCAAAAGATATACTCATGATGCTATAAGGCCACTGTCTTATTATAAGGGAAGCAAAAATATTGATCTTGGCTTTGTTGGTTCTTGTATGGTACACAAAGGTGATCTTAAAATAGTTTCCCAAATGCTGAGAAATTTAGAAGTACAGCAGGGATTGGTGGAGTTTAATGCTCCTCTAGTGGTTGCTGCTCCGACATATAATATTATTGATGAACTAAAAGAGGAAGGAGATTGGGATATCCTCTCAAAATATTCAGGATTTGAGTTTGATGATGATGCTCCCAAAAACACTGCTCGTACCGAATATAAAAATATGATGTATCTGGAGAGGCCAGGATGCAATCTTTGTATGGGAAATCAAGAAAAAGCCGAAAAAGGTGATACTGTGATGGCCACCTCTACGCGTTTATTTAAAGGACGTGTAGTTGCTGATTCGGAACGCAAAAAAGGAGAGTCACTACTTGGATCTACACCGGTAACTGTGCTTTCTGCAATACTTGGTAGAACTCCAACTTTGGAGGAGTATCATGATGCCGTTGAGGGTATTAACTTAACTAAATTCGCACCTCCTGGTAAGAAAATGTGCTCCTAATATCTTTTTTTGTTGTGGTTTGACTTGATAATGTATTCATTGTTCTTTTTATCTCGTTCTAGTTTAATGTTTTGTTATTTTTTGTAATTATTGAGAAATACAAAATCGAATATTTGATGTTTTAGTCATTTGCTTTTTTATACCTTGGTCAAAATTCCATTTATGGCTTTATCAAGTGATTCCAAAACTCAGTGGGGTTGGGCAATGTATGACTGGGCAAATTCTTCTTACAGTCTTGTTATTAGTACGGCAATTTTCCCAATTTACTATGCTGCTGTGATGGATGGAGCAGGAAAGATGAATTTCCCTTTTTTTGGTGGTGATATTTCTACTACAGCTGCATATACTTTCGTGGTTGCTGCAGCTTTTTTGACAATTAGTTTGATTACTCCCTATCTCAGCGCTCTATCTGAAATTTCAGGAAAGAAAAAGTCATTTATGCGAGCTTTTATTTATTGCGGTTCAATGGCTTGTGCCGGTATGTTTTTTTTTACTGAAAGCATCATGTGGTGGGGTCTTTTATCACCATATTTAGCCTCCTTATGTTTTAGCGGAAGTTTGGTTTTTTATAATTCTTACTTACCTGAAATAGCAAAAATAGAAGATCAAGATTCTTTAAGTGCACGAGGTTTCGCTTTAGGGTATTTGGGTAGCTCTTTAGTTTTAATAGCTTCTTTAGTCTTTATTCAAAATCCAGATTGGTTAGGAATTAGTGATGTTGCTTTGGTTACAAGATTGAGTTTTGTTTTTGTTGGTATTTGGTGGCTTTGTTGGGGAGAATTTGCTTTATATCGGCTCCCTCAAGGTGTTTCAATTTTGATTGAAAAAAATAAAGGCTATGTCCGAGAGAGCTATTTAAGGTTGTTTTTGGTTTTTAAAGAATTCAATAAAATTAATGGGCTGAATAGATTTTTACTCGGTTTTTTCTTTGCATCTGCAGGTGTTCAAACTGTAATACTTATTGCCTCTTTATTTGGCACAAAAGTTCTAGGATTAGATTCAAGTTCTTTAATATTGACCATTTTATTAATCCAATTTGTTGCTATTTTAGGTTCATGGCTTTTTGCTAAGCTTTCCGAAACATATGGAAATATTCGAAGTTTGATATTGGCTTCGGCTTTATGGGTAGTCATTTGTGTACTTGCCTTTTTTGTAAATTCAGAATTACAATTTTATCTTCTTGGTGCTTCAGTAGGACTTGTAATGGGTGGGTTGCAGTCCTTAGGTCGATCTACATTTTCTAAAATGTTACCGTTAGAAGATGAACACGTGACCTATTTTAGTTTTTTTGATATTGCTGAAAAATTGGCTACGGTACTTGGAATGGTTGCAGTTGGATGGGTAGAAACAGTAACGGGGGACCTAAGACTATCACCATTAGTTCTTTCTGTCTTTTTTTTAATTGCAATGTTTTTATGGTTCGGAGTTAATAAATTTTATTATTCAAATAAAAACTTAGTCTAGTTTTATGTGTTACATGATGGTGTATATCTTCAAATTAATTCAAAGTCATACTAGGGTATTTTATTTATTCATTATTCTATGTTCAGGGTGCACTTATGATAATGTTCAAACTAAGTACACTCAATCTGAGTGTGATTTGCTCAATATCACTTGGTCTGTCGATATCGAGCCACTAGTTAACCAGTTTTGTGTTGGCTGTCACCAAGGATCATCTCCTGCAGCAGATCTACTCCTAGATAGATATGAAGTTGTAAAAAACTCTGTTCTTCAGGGAGGGTTTTCAATACGAATTAATAAACCTATTACTGATCCGTTAAAAATGCCTCCAAATGCTACCTTAGATTCTTGTGCAATCGACAAATTAAATATGTGGATCGCAAATGGTGCACCTGAAAATTAAACTTTTATGAAAAACACTCTTGCTTTAGTTCTGTTCTTCTTGTCATTTTCTAGTTTGTTTGCTCAAAAGATGCTAAGTAAAAATAGTTACGTACATATTTATTCATACACACCAATCGAAGATATCGAAGCTTCATTGAATGATGGAATGGCCATTTTGAATATTGAGACAAAAGAGATAGCTTATATTTTAAATATTCAATCACTGACTTTTAAAAACGCATTGATGCAAGAGCATTTTAACGAAAATTATATGGAGTCAGAAAAATTCCCAAAGGCTACTTTAAAGGGTGCTCTTTCTGGTAATATAAATTTTTCAAAAATAGGAAAATACACATTGACAGTAAAGGGGAAATTGAATATGCATGGAGTAGATCAAGAAATATCCGTACCAATAGAACTGAATATATTTAAGGATAAATCAGTGATTCTAAAAACAGATTTTTTTGTAAAATGTGAAGATTTTGGAATCAAAATACCTAAACTTATGTTCACACGAATTGCGCAAGACATTAAGGTCTCTGTTGAGTCAAAATTTTTAAATCAATAGCTTATTTATGACAGGTAATTTACAAATCACGATACGTAAAAGAATCTTTTTTGTAGGATTCATATTATTTGGATTTGCAGCAAATGCTCAGGATGATTTACTAGCAGAGTTAAATGCTATAGATTCTGATCCAACAAAATCGTATGTATTTGCTACTTTCAAAGGTACTCGGGTTATAAATATGCAATCAATTGAATTACCTGGTGAGGGTGTAGGTCAATTTATTGTCGGACATAGATTTGGAGCGTTAAATGATAGGCCATTATACAATCTTTTTGGTATGGATATTGCCCAAATTCGATTTGAATATAGTTACTCTCCAAAAGCTTGGATAAACATAGGGGGCGGACGTTCATCTGGCGCTAAGACATATGATTTTTTCACCAAAATAAGGCTGTTGCGTCAATCTAACAGATCAAAATGTTCACAATGTATAGATTTTCCTATTTCAATGGCATATTACGGTTCAGCTACAATTGTCACTACTCCATATTCGGATGGAATTGATCATGATCTTTTAGACCGCGTAGCATATACTAATCAAATAATCATTGCGAGAAAATTTAACAAAAATATTTCTCTGCAATTAGTTCCAACTTTAGTTCATTATAATTTAGTGCCTACCGTTCATGATAATAATGATTTGCTTGGACTGGGAATAGGGGCAAGATATAAACTCACAAATCGTTTGGCCCTGACCTCAGAGATTATGTTAAGGCAGCAACAGCCATCTAATACATTTAATGCCCTAAGTATAGGTATTGATATAGAAACAGGAGGGCATGTGTTCCAGTTTCATTTAACAAACTGTAGATTAATGGCGGACAATCAGTGGATAACACAGAACCCTGGGAGTTGGGCGAATGGTGACATATTTTTAGGATTTAATATAAGTCGGGTGTTTACACATTGATTCTTTTTACTTCAATTTAGATTTGAATACGATAAGGTACAATTGAGAAATAAAAATTACGATTTTATAATAGTAGGAGGGGGTATTATAGGAGCATCAGCAGCTTATAAACTAAAAGTTAATTTCCCGAAGTCCAAAATATTAGTGATTGAAAAAGAAGTTCAGTCATCTGCCCATCAAACAGGACGAAATTCTGGAGTTATCCACTCTGGACTCTACTATACTCCGGGATCACTTAAAGCAAAAACATGTATAAACGGATATCATCAACTGTTAAAATTTTGTCTTGATGAAAATATCAAGCACGAAATATGTGGGAAATTAATAGTTCCAAAGAATGAATCAGAATTACAAAAGTTAGAGTCTATATCAAAAAGAGGTCTAGAAAATGGTTTAGCTGGTATTCGTTTTGTGGATAAAAAAGAAGTGAAAAAAATTGAGCCATATATTCATTCTACAAATGCACTTCACGTTCCTCAGACTGGAATAGTTGATTATCGAGAAATGACAAAAAAACTAATTACAAGAGCAATAGTAGATAAAGGATCTTTTAGAACAAATTCCAGGGTTGTAGATATGGGAATTACCTCTAATAAATCATTTATTCGGTTGTCAAATGATGAGGTTATTTTTTCGGAAAAAATAATTTTTTGCGCCGGTCTGCAAAGTGATCGTTTGGCTAAAATCGATGGACTTTCTGATGGTATACAAATAGTTCCTTTCAGAGGGGATTATTATCAATTAAAAAATGAATCAAGATTTAAGGTAAAAAAACTAATTTATCCTGTTCCCAACCCTGATTTTCCTTTTTTAGGTGTTCACTTTACAAGAATGATTGATGGAACTGTAGAGTGTGGACCTAACGCTGTTTTTTCTTTCTCTCGTGAAGGTTACAATAGAACCTCATTTAACTTTAGAGATTCATGGAGCTCTCTGAGTTTTGAAGGAACAAGGAAGTTATTTGCATCAAATTGGCGCTTTGGACTTGAAGAGTATAAGTTGGCATTTTTAAAAATCAAATATTTGGCTGAGCTTCGAAAAATTATGCCAAATTTAGAAGCTTCCGATTTAGTACGAGGAAGGTCTGGTATAAGAGCTCAGGCAGTAGATAAAAAAGGCAATCTAGTTGACGATTTTGTTATAAAAAAAGGTAGAATAGGCATTCACGTTTTAAATGCTCCATCTCCGGCAGCAACTGCCTCATTAGCTATTGCTGACGAAATCATGAATCATTTATGATTTTTTTATCTAACGTCCAACAAAATTATGTGGAGAGAGCAAGATTAGTTCATCTTTAACTAATTGAGGAACGTTGAGAGTGTGAATGAAATTAGAAATAGTTTCTTTGTTAATTCTATTATTTGTTCTAGTTAAGTCTTTTAATGCCTCATAAGGTTTGGGATAGCCCTCTCTTCTCAGGATAGTCTGTATTGCTTCCGCTACAACTACCCAGTTATTATTTAAGTCTTGATCAATCTTCTTTTTATTAACAATAAGTTTTTTTAATCCTTTTTGGAGATTATTTAATGCAATTAAGCCGTGTCCAAAAGGTACTCCGATGTTTCTTAGTACCGTTGAGTCCGTTAAGTCTCTTTGAAGTCTTGATATCGGAAGTTTGATGGACAAGTGCTGAAAAATACTGTTTGCAATGCCAAGGTTTCCTTCGGCATTTTCAAAATCTATAGGGTTTACTTTGTGAGGCATTGCAGAGGAGCCAACCTCTCCATCAACAATTTGTTGTTTAAAATAATCCATGCTGATATATGTCCAAACATCTCTTGAGAGATCAATTAAAATTGTATTAATCCGCTTAAAATTGTCAAAGTAAGCAGCAAGGTTGTCATAATGCTCAATTTGAGTTGTAGGATATGACCTATCAAGTCCTAAATTCGAACAGAACTTTTCTGCAAAATCATGCCAATCAATATCAGGGTATGCGGCAAAGTGAGCATTGAAATTGCCTGTCGCTCCTCCAAATTTAGACGAAAAAGGAATAGTTTTCATTAATTCCAATTGAGCTTCTAATCGGGCTATAAATACTCCCCATTCTTTTCCTAAACGTGTTGGAGATGCAGCTTGACCATGTGTTCTTGCCAAAATAGTTATTTCATGCCATTCTTGGGATTGACTCTTTAAGGTTTCAATCAGATTTGAGATGCTGGGAATAAACTGTTCAAAGTGAAATGCTCTCAAGGAAAGAGGAATGGCAGTATTGTTGATGTCTTGAGAGGTTAATCCAAAGTGAATAAATTCGGATTGAGATTCAAGGCCCAGGCTTGAATATTTTTCTTTTAAAAAATATTCTACGGCTTTAACATCATGATTTGTTGTCCTCTCTATTTTTTTTATTTCAAGTGCATCTTCTTCAGAAAAGTTTTGAACGATTTCTCTAATCAGTTTTTTTTCCTTAAGCCCTATGCCCTCGAGTGGAGTAATCCCAGTTTCTGAAAGAGCTATGAAGTATTCTACTTCAATATTTACTCGATATAATATGAGTCCAAACTCAGAAAAATAAGTCGAAAGAACATCAGTATGTTTTTTATATCGACCATCTAATGGTGACAAAGCTTTGAGTGTAGAATTCATTTCTGTATTTAAAGCTCAAAGGTACCAAATACAGGTAGTTTAGCATCTACTTCCTCTCCATTAGAGCGAAAAACTCGCCATTGTTTTCCATTTGTCAGTGCTCCCCAATGTGCGTTAAGAGTAGTATTGTAACGCATCCACTGATCACAGACTTTGTCATCAAGAGGAATTTTATCCGCCTTACATTCAATAAGCATCCAAAGTTTACTATCGGTATAAATCGCAATATCATATCGCCTTAACATTCCGTTAACCTGGATCCCTTTTTCAACCGAAATAGATTCTTTGGGGTATTTGCCATCTATTATTAATCTTCTTAATGCATCTTGTCGTACCCACTCTTCAGGTGTTGCCTTTACATTTTTCTTTCTGAAAGCATCCCATAAATCCTCAGAGTGAGGATCCATCATCGACATCGTTGCATGAAGCCATTTACGTTTTACCATTATGCAAGGTTATGTACTTTTGTCGAGATTATTGTGAAGAAAAAAATATTAGCTTACCGAGATACTTTAGGTCATTCTATTTTTGCGAAAAGAATTGTTCTCTTTTTTTTTGGTTTAATTGCCTGGTATAGATGTAATTATGTTAATAAAACAACAATAAAAGGTGGTAGGTTTTTAAAAGATCTGCCATCAAAAAATGTTTTATTTGTAAGTAATCATCAGACATACTTTATGGATGCTGCAGCACTTATTCTGATTTTTAGCCACGTTAAAAACAAAGTTTTTGATCGATCTGATAGATTTTGGCCTTTAGTTGTTCCTCATGTTAATGTTTTTTTTATTGCTGCCAAGGAGACCATGAAATCAGGTATTCTACCGAGACTTTTGGCTTTAGCAGGCTCAGTTTCCATAAAAAGAACTTGGAGAGAATCAGGTAAGGAAGTTAACCGCAATGCGGATCCAAAGGATTTAGATAAAATTAGAGATGCGATTACTTCTGGTTGGGTAATTACGTTTCCACAAGGTTCTACAAAACCGTTTATTCAGGGTAGGCGAGGTACAGCTCATATTGTGAAAGAATTAGACCCTATAGTAGTTCCTGTTGTTATAGATGGTTTTCGTAGGGCTTTCGATAAAAAAGGCTTACGAATAAAAAAGGCCGGAACGCAGTTAAGAGTTGAATTTAAAAAACCCATTCAATTCAAATCAGAAAAGAGTGTTGACAATATTTTAGATGAAATTATGGATAAAATTGAGCAGTCCCAAAAGTATAATGCTTTTTGTAAATTTAGCACACTGAACAAAATACCGAAAGAATGAAACAGACTATATTATTTCTTTTAATAACAGGAGCCTCTTTGAGTTGCTCTGACGGTATTTTACCGCAGGAATCTACTTTTGATACACGTAATGTGGTTTTAAACCACTTTTTTTATTTCAACGACGAAGTGATTGATACTTCGAAGATATTCACACTTGGTAACTCGAGAATTGTTTTGAAGGATGTTTCAATTGCATTCGGCGGATATTACTTTACTGATCATTTAACGGATACAGTAACACCGAGTGGCATGGATACAACAGGATACTACTTTGATCCAAATGTAGCTTCTTTGAAAGGCGGTACCGCATCCAGGATTTTTAAATTGGAGAAGGGAGTATATCAAGGTGTTCATCATTTTAAAATGGGTTTAGATTCTTCTATCACATCGGATTACAGTGAATGGCCTGAAGGTCATCCTATGACTAGCCCTGCTCTTTACAGGGGTAAAGGTGAAGGATATAATTCATTGTATATTAATGGATTGTACAAAGAAATAGGA
>TARA_B110000008_G_scaffold153852_1_pt1 | contig 12654 bp, 11 predicted proteins | sample TARA_B110000008 | Tara Oceans TARA_B110000008 (sample SAMEA4396496) | marine metagenome | biome: Westerlies Biome; feature: [DCM] deep chlorophyll maximum layer (ENVO:01000326); material: water (ENVO:00002006), including particulate matter (ENVO:01000060) such as... | depth 40 m
TAGTCATCTTCGTATTTGAACGACACATTTTTAAATTCAATTTCTGAATTAAAATCTTTTTTATGAATAGCACTTGGGCTGTCTTTGAGAACGTCCTCTGTTTCTAATATGGCTAAAATTCTTTCTGCAGCTGCATTTCCTTTTTTAATAGTAAAACTAGCCTTAGAGATTGATTTAGCAGGTGTGATGATGTTATACGCAAAGCCTAAAAAAGGAATGAATGCTGAGGGTGGAATCGATTTTTCAATTAATACTAATGAACCTCCATACCAAATTAAAACACAGAAAACCATAATTCCTAGAATTTCACTTACTGGAGCAGCAAGTTGGGTTCTAGTAAGTAACTTGTTCATTAATTTTTCAAAACGTAGTGTAGAATTTTTAAACTTAGTACCAAAAACATCCTCTGCATTGAAACCTTTTATTACTCTTAACCCAGATAAAGTCTCTTCCAGAAGTGATAAAAAATAGCCTTGTTCTCTTTGAGTTTTATCAGATGTTTTCTTCAGATTTTTCCCTAAAATATTGATAATAAAACCTGCTACAGGAACAAAAACGAAAATAAAAATAGTTAGTTTAACACTTATCGCTAGCATAGAGACAATGGTAACAACAATCATTATTGGATCTCTAAAGATTAATTCTAGTATGGATAAAAAAGAATAATGTACTTCAATAACATCTGGCCCAATTCTAGCCATAATATCTCCTTTCTTTTTTTCAGAAAAATAAGAGATTGGCAGAGAAATTGTTTTGTGATATAAATCGTTGCGAATATCTTTTAAAACTCCATTTTTTAGAAATGTAATGGCGTAAAAACCTAGATAACTAAAAATGTTTTTTAAAATGATGATACCCAGTATAAGAGCTATTACTATTAACAATTTCTTTTCTTCATCATTTCCAACCTTACTTATCATGAAGAAACTGAAGTAATCATTCATATATTCCCCCAAGGATGTAAAACCAGTGTATACAGGTTCAATGATTTTTTTATTTTGATCTTCACCAAATATCACTTGTAAGAGCGGCATTAATACATAAAAAGATAGTGCCGAGAAAATAGCGTAAAAAATATTGAATATGATGTTTAAAACCGCATATAATTTATAGGGTTTGGCATATTGTAATATTTTTTTAAAATAGATCATTAAATTGCCATTTCAGTTATGATTCTATTAATTTTAGCATCCAATTCAAGTTCTTTCTCAATGGCATCCTCAACTGAGTCTAATTTAGATTTAACACTAAAGTAAAATTTAATTTTAGGTTCTGTTCCACTGGGTCTAGCAGCTATTTTGGTTCCGTCTTCTGTGTGATAAATTAATACGTTTGATTTAGGGAGATTCATGATTTTTACTTCTCCAGTAGTCATATTTTTTTGAGTAGATGCATCATAATCATTCACAAAATTAACTTTTGAACCATCAATGTGAGTTAAAGGATTATTACGTAAGTCAACCATGATTTGCTTGATTTGTGCTGCTCCATCCATGCCTTTTTTTGTAAATGAAACTAAGCGTTCTTTATAGAAACTATGTTTTTTGTAAAGTTCTAGCAATGTATTGTAAAAAGAGCTTCCATTTGATTTGGCAGCTGCTGCAATTTCACAAGCTAGCAATGCAGACGTTACCGCATCTTTATCTCTAACAAAATCTCCTACCATATATCCAAAACTTTCTTCTCCACCACCAATAAAATCTTGGTCTGGGAAATCTTGAATCATTTTTGCAATCCATTTAAAACCGGTCAATCCAATTTTAGTTTCTACACCATAGCTTTTTGCAATATCATTTACCATAGAAGTTGAAACTATAGTAGAGCCAATAAATTGCTTTCCATTAAGTTTTCCAAGTTTTTGCCATTGTTTGATTAAGAAATCTGTCATCACTACCATGGCCTGATTTCCGTTTAATAATTTAATTTTCCCAGTAGTATCTCTAACTGCGATTCCAATACGATCACTGTCAGGATCTGTACCTAAAACAATATCTGCTCCAATTTTTTCAGCAAGATTTATGGCCATTTCTAGGGCTTCAGGTTCTTCTGGATTAGGTGATTTTACTGTTGGGAACTCTCCATCAGGTATTTCCTGTTCTTTGATACTATAAACTTGAGAATAGCCAGCTCTTTTTAAAACTTCTGGAATTAATTTTACAGAGGTTCCGTGCAATGAAGTGAAAACAATTTTTAAATTTTCTCTTCCTTGTATATTAAATGTTCCATTTTTTATAGAAGCTTTCCAAAACGCCTCATCTACCTCTGAACCAATCTCAGAAATTAATGCAGGTTTTGCATTAAAGTTAATATCCGAAAATTCTAAAGAATTTACTTCTTCGATAATACTCTTATCTTGTGGAGGAACAATTTGACCACCATCTGTCCAATACACTTTATAGCCATTGTATTCTGGTGGATTGTGGGAAGCTGTTAATACAATCCCAGCATGGCAGTTTAATTCATTTACAGCAAATGAAAGTTCTGGAGTAGGACGAAGGTCTTCAAAAAGAACTACGTGGATATCATTTGCAGATAATACTTCTGCAACCAATCTTGAGAAGGTATCACTATTATGTCTACAGTCAAAGGCAATTACAACCTTTAATTTTTCACCTGGGTATGATTTTTTCAAGTAATTACAAAGACCTTGAGTAGATTTTCCTAATGTATACTTATTAATACGATTAGTCCCTGCACCCATCATTCCGCGCATGCCACCAGTACCAAATTCCAAATCTTTATAAAAACGATCTGTTAAATCATCTGAATTAGCAGTAATTAATTCTTTTATTTCTTTTTGAGTTTCATAGTCAAATGTGTCTGAAAGCCATTCTTTTGCTTTGTCTAAAATATTTTCCATCTTCTTGTATTAAGGGGTTTGTTAATTAATTTTTTCTTTGATTGTATAGTAGTTACCTACCTCTTTAGTTTTTAAAATAAGTTCTCCAATGAAGCCAGCTAAGAAAAGTTGTGTACCCAATATCATACTCACCATAGAGATGTAAAACCAGGGGTTGTCTGTAACCAAAATAGCCTTCATTCCTTGTGATATTTTATAGAGTTTAGAAACTCCTAAATATCCAGCAGAAAAGAATCCAAATATAAACATGAGTGTTCCCCATAGCCCAAAGAAGTGCATGGGTCTTTTACCAAATTTTGATAAAAAAGAAATGGTGATGAGATCTAAAAATCCATTGATAAATCTACTCATGCCAAATTTTGTTTCCCCGTATTTTCTTGCTTGGTGTTGCACAATTTTCTCACCTATATTTATAAATCCTTTATTTTTTGCTAAAACGGGTATATATCGATGCATTTCACCACGTACCTTAACGGTTTTAACAACAATGTTTTTATAAGCTTTTAATCCACAATTAAAATCGTGTAAATCTAAACCTGATGTTTTTCTTGCTGCCCAGTTAAATAACTTAGAAGGAATGTTTTTCGCAATTACATTATCATATCTTTTCTTTTTCCATCCAGATACTAAATCAAAATTTTCATCAATGACAAGTTTGTATAATCCTGGGATTTCATCAGGGCTATCTTGTAAGTCAGCATCCATAGTAATCACTACGTTTCCAACTGCAAGTTGAAAGCCAGCATGTAATGCCTGTGATTTTCCAAAGTTTTTTTGAAAACGAATACCCTTTATACTGCTTGATTTTTGTGAAATTTCTTCAATAACGTTCCATGATGAATCCGTGCTGCCATCATCTATGAAAATGACCTCATATAAAAACCGATTGGACTGCATCGTAGATGCAATCCAATCGTATAGTTCTTTTAAAGATTCCTCTTCGTTAAATAAAGGTATGACAACCGATATGTCCATGTATAATTATTTATTATGCAAAGTTAAACTATTCTTTACACTAAAAATAATTTCTAGTATTGGTCTTCTTCTGTTCTTTTCATAATGGCTCCTGCAATGGCAGAAATAATAAAACCAAAGAATGCAGCAGCTACTATACCAATTGCAGAGGTAATCGCTGGACTAGAGAATGTTTCCATCATTGATTTCGAGGCTTCAATTTGTTCTTCAGTCATATTTAATTCTTCCCAAGCCATAACTTGTTTTTCCATCAGAAGATTCATAAAGTCAGGTTCAATAAAATTTATAAAAATTAAATTATAAATTATCCCTAACAAAGCACTTATAATAGAAATTCCAACTCCAATCTTAACAGATTGTCCCCAAGTTATGATGTTGTTATTTACAGATTTAAAATTTTTGATTCCTAAAACTATTATTATAATCATGGCTATAAAACCTAATAAACCAATTCTCCAATCTTGATCTAAATGAATACCTATGGCATAGGCAATTAAGTTGATAAAAATAGTTGTTAGACCTAAGACAAGTCCATAATTTAACATTGTGCTTTTACTCGAAATTTGATTTTCCATAATCTTTTAAATTTTAGTTAAATTTTTTACAAATATATGGCTTTCATCGTAGTAATCTTTGTTCTTGATGAAGTCATAACAATGAATTAGTATTCAAATGGTTATAAAAGTTACATTAAAAAAGGATAAAGTTTCATTTGTTTAAATAAAAATTGGTTGTAAATTTGCGTTCGGCAAGTCCTACACAACTAGCTCCCTCGGAATCTCCCAGGGCGGGAACGCAGCAAGAGTACTTGGTTGTAGCAGTGTGATGTAGGTAGCTTGCCTTTTTTTATGCCTTCATTTTTCAATTACTCTATTTATTTTATTCATAACTCTGTTAATATCTAGCAATTAAATTTTAAGATTTACACCCATACTTTTTAGATATTTGTTTAATATTTAATTTTTATGTCTAAAGTAGTTTTAATCACAGGAGCCTCATCAGGAATTGGAAAAGCTTCAGCTGAGTTTTTATCAGCAAAAGGCTACAAGGTTTATGGTACTGGAAGAAATCCAAAAAATAATGAAAACAATGGGTATTCTTTACTTCCTTTGGATGTCACAAAACCCGAAACGATCTCTTTAGCTGTAAATTTAATTTTAGAAAAAGAAGGTCGTTTAGATGTGTTAGTGAATAATGCTGGAATGGGAATAACTGGCCCAATAGAAGATACTCCTACCACTGAAATAAAAAAAGTTTTTGATACAAATTTCTTTGGAGCTATAGACATGATGAAGGCAGTATTACCCGAGATGCGAAAACAACAATCAGGAACCATCATTAATGTCACATCAATAGCTGGTTACATGGGCTTACCCTACAGAGGTGTGTATTCTGCAACAAAAGGTGCTTTAGATTTAGTGTCAGAGGCTGCTAGAATGGAGGTAAAAGAGTTTGGTATTAATATAGTTACTATTGCTCCAGGTGATGTTGCTACCAATATAGCTGCAGGAAGATACCACACCCCAGTCTTTACCAACTCTGCTTATAAAGAAAAGTATCAGATGAATTTAGATTTAATGGACTCACATGTAGATAGTGGAATGAATCCAATCAAAATGGCCGAAAAAATACATCAGATTATAAACCTAAAGCAACCAAATGTTCACTATAGAGTTGGTGCATTTATGGAAAAATTTTCGATTTTATTGAAGAAAATATTACCTAGTAAACAATACGAAAAACTATTAATGAATCATTATAAATTATAACTTACAACCAAACAAATCATATGAAATTTTTTATAGACACAGCCAATTTAGAACAAATTAAAGAAGCTCAAGCACTCGGTATATTAGACGGGGTAACTACTAATCCATCTTTGATGGCTAAAGAAGGGATTACAGGCGAAGCAAATATTATTAATCATTATAAAGCAATTTGCGAAGAAGTTGATGGACATGTTTCTGCTGAAGTAATTTCCACTGATTTTGAAGGTATGGTAAAAGAAGGGGAGGCTTTAGCTGCATTAAACCCTCAAATTGTTGTAAAACTACCTATGATCGCTGATGGTGTAAAAGCGTGTAAATATTTTTCAGATAAAGGAATCAAAACCAATGTTACTTTAGTTTTTTCTGCAGGTCAAGCCTTACTAGCGGCAAAAGCAGGAGCAACCTATGTATCACCTTTTATTGGACGTTTAGATGATATTTCTACCGATGGGTTAAATTTAATTTCTGAGATTCGTTTAATTTATGACAATTACATGTATGATACTCAAATATTGGCAGCTTCGGTAAGGCATACGATGCATATTATAGATTGTGCTAAAATAGGTGCAGATGTGATGACGGGCCCTTTAAGTGCGATTACGGGTTTATTAAAACACCCTTTAACGGATAGTGGTTTGGCTAAATTTTTAGCTGATTATCAAAAAGGAAACTAAGTTTTTTAATCCAACATCATTGTTAAAATCAGAAAATAAAAAGTAATTCACTTTTTATTTTCTGATTTTCTGATTTTAATAATTAAATCCTAGATAAAGGCAGTAACTTTGTAAATAAGAAATCGAACAATTTTTTGTATTTAAAATGTATCCGAAGAAAGAATTAGCTCAAACTATCATTGCTGCCTGTCGCATATTTGAAATACAAACTGTTGTGATTTCTCCAGGATCTAGAAATGCACCCTTAACTATTGGTTTTTCTAACCATGAAGATTTTGAAACTTTAAGTATTGTAGATGAGCGTTGTGCTGCTTTTTTTGCCCTAGGGATTGCTCAACAAAAACAAAAGCCTGTAGCATTGGTGTGTACTTCAGGGTCTGCCTTGTTAAATTATTATCCAGCAATAGCAGAAGCATACTACAGTCAGATTCCTTTGGTTGTTATTTCTGCTGATAGACCCTCACATTTAATTGATATAGGTGATGGCCAAACTATACGTCAAGAAAATGTATTTCATAATCACATCTTATTTAGTGCCAATTTAAAAGAAAATGATTCTAATAGTAACAGCATAAAGTTATCAAAAGCTTTTTCATTACTTCATAAAGTAAAAGGTCCTATTCATATTAATGCTCCTTTTGATGAGCCACTTTATGAAACAGTAAATAAAATGAAAGATTTTTCATTTAAAATTGAAAAATCAGCTACTGAAAGTACTATTGATTATAACAAATTAGCTCAACTTTGGAATAGTGCAGCTAAAAAAATGATTTTAGTGGGAGTTCATTATCCCAATGCAGCATTAGAAATCTTACTGGATAAAGTTGCAGATGACCCCTCTGTATTAGTACTCACAGAAACCACCTCTAATCTACACAACAAAAGGTTTATTAATTCTGTAGACAATCTAATTTTTAATCTAACAAAGGAAGAATTTATTTCACTTCAACCAGATATTCTGTTAACATTTGGTGGGTTGATCGTTTCAAAAAAAATAAAAAAATTTTTAAGGGAGTATTCGCCCGCAGAACATTGGCATATTAATGAATTAAGAGCTTTTGACACCTATCAGGTTTTAAGTAAACATATTAAAACTGATAGTTTTACTTTTTTTAAAAATTTCCACAAACTTGTAGATTATAAGAATAAGAGTACTTATGAATCTAAATGGACTCATTATAAAAAACAAATTAGAGCAAAACACAATCACTATATAAAAACAGCACCCTATTCAGATTTAAAAGTTTTTGATTTGGTTTTAAAAGTTATTCCAGATTTTTCTGAGGTACAATTTAGTAATAGTGCTATTATTCGTTATTCTCAATTATTTGAAATGAATTCAACAATTACTGTTTTTTGTAATCGTGGAACCAGTGGAATAGATGGAAGTACCAGTACTGCTTTAGGTGCTGCTTATGCTACACAAAAACCTACGACTTTAGTTACTGGTGATTTGAGTTTTTTTTATGACAGCAATGCACTATGGAATAATTATATTCCAACAGATGTAAGAATCATAATAATTAATAATTCTGGTGGAGGTATTTTTAAAATTATTCCTGGTCCAAAAAAATCCTCTGCTTTAGAGTACTTTGAGACACCTCATTGCTTAACTGCGGAGCATTTGTCTACTATGTTTGGATTTGAATACAGTACTGTACATAACTTAAACTCTTTAGAAAAAGAAGTAGTCAGTTTTTATGAAAAATCGGATAAACCAAAAATCCTTGAGATCTTTACTCCCAGTGATCAAAATGATTTGGTCTTAAAAGCATATATTAACAACTTAAAATAATTATGATGGAGTTTGAAATAGGACAAAAAGTTTCAATAATTATCGGTAAGGAAACATCTCTTGGTTTTATTGTTTTAATAGAGGAATCTATTGAGGGGTTGGTTTACAAGAGTGAAGTTTTTTCGGATTTAGAAGAAGGAATTACTACAGTTGGCTATATTAAAAATATTAGAGAAGACGAAAAAATTGATGTCTCTCTGAGACCACTAGGTTATAGAAATACGATTGAAGATGATAAGGCTAAAATCTTACATCAACTACTTCAAAAAAATGGAGTAGTACAACTTACAGATAAAAGTTCTCCTGAATCCATAAAATTTCATCTTCAAATGAGTAAAAAAGCTTTTAAAAGAGCTTTGGGTGCCCTATATAAAGAAAAGAAAGTACTTCTTCATCACGATAGAATAGAAAAAGTTTAATCAGTCTTATTCATTAAGCGTTCTACATTTTGATAAAACAAATCAGCGTTTGGGTCTCTAGGATTCATTTTGCCATAACCTAGTCGATACTGTTGTAAAGCTCGCTTAAAGTCTTTACCACTCTCATAATATTTACCCAAGTAATAATGGCCCATTTCTGAGGTGGGGAAAAGTTTTAAAATCATTTTTCCAAAATCATCTAAATAATCTCCTCCTTCTTTATCTAAAATAATGTCCTCTATAGCAAAGACATCTGTTTTTCTAATTCCAATATTAGCACCAAATAAAAACTCAATATCTAAATATTTAATTTCTAGGTAAGATATGGCCTCCGGAGGACTTAAATTTTTAACTTTTTCATTGTATTCTGTTTTTGTTATTCCAGAATAAATTTCAAAAACTTTAGCGAAAGCCCTAAATATTCCTTCACCAATTGAAGAGGAGGAACTAGGAGAATTCGTTAGTTCATCAAAAACTACGTTAAAATTATCTATTTCAAGGGATTTTAAAGTTTTCCCAAATTTTTTAATTTTATCTTTCTTTTTGGTATTACTAAATGGATTACTCGAGAGGTAAAAGTAAAAGGTATTGTCTTCAGAACTTAGTTCTTGAAGCTTATAGGATTCTATTTGGTTATTGATATTGTCAGACAATGTTGGATTTAAACAGACATAGGCATTAAAAATAGAATATTCCTCTTGTAAAAAGTAAGTTATATAATTAGCGGTTAAACTTTCTCCTACAATTGTTAGGAAAGGTGAGGTTTTAAAAGTGGCTTCTATGTAAGGAATCATTTCATCTCTAATGAAACGGTAAAAATTCTCAGAGTTGTTATCTAGGTTACCGCTATTAATATCATATCCAGCATCTTTATTTCTTGAGTCTTTCATGTCTATTCCTACAACAATTTGTTCAGGGGCATTGTCTAGTTCAGCATAGTAATTTGATGCTCCTACATAGACATCAAATAATTTATGACCATCTAATACAATTGCTAGAGGAAAGTTTGAAATAGAATCTTTGTCATAACTTTTTGGGAGATAAATAGAAAGATCTCTTGCGTCATTCAATATCTCAGAATTATATTCTTTATAAATTGTTTTTTGACCAAAAGTCAGTGAAATAGAAAATAAAAGTAAAAGCGATACAAGTGTTCTCATAAATAAGGAGATATTTTTTGTTAAAGATAAATGATTTAAAAAAATAAGAGTATATAAATTGGTGCAATGTTGCTTTTGTCAATTAGGAATGTTTTATTTTTACATTCTTAAGAACTATTTACTTTTAGTAACGAAAAAAATCTTTAATTATGATAGAGCCTTCATGGATTACTGTAAAAAAATACGAGGATATCACGTATCAAAAATCAAATGGTGTTGCTAGGATTGCCTTTAACAGACCTGATGTTAGAAATGCTTTTCGTCCAAAAACTACTAGTGAATTATATGATGCATTCTATGATGCAGGAGAAGATACCTCAATTGGAGTTGTTTTATTGTCAGCTGAAGGCCCCTCCTCAAAGGATGGTATATATTCATTTTGTTCTGGTGGAGATCAAAAAGCAAGAGGGCATCAAGGCTATGTAGGTGACGATGGGTATCACAGATTAAATATTTTAGAAGTACAGCGCTTAATTAGGTTTATGCCAAAAGCTGTGATTGCTGTTGTGCCAGGTTGGGCTGTTGGTGGAGGACATAGTTTACATGTAGTTTGTGATCTTACATTAGCCTCCAAAGAGCATGCAATTTTTAAACAAACAGATGCGGATGTTACGTCTTTTGATGGAGGATATGGCTCTGCATACTTAGCAAAAATGGTAGGGCAAAAAAGAGCTAGAGAGATATTCTTTTTAGGGAGAAATTATTCTGCACAAGAAGCTTATGATATGGGTATGGTAAATGCCGTAATTCCACATAATGACCTAGAAAGCACAGCCTATCAATGGGCTCAAGAAATATTGGAAAAATCACCAACTTCTATTAAAATGCTGAAATTTGCAATGAATTTAACTGATGATGGTATGGTAGGGCAACAAGTTTTTGCTGGTGAAGCCACACGTCTAGCATACATGACAGATGAGGCAAAAGAAGGAAGAGATGCATTTTTAGAAAAAAGAAAACCTAATTTCCCAAAACAATGGATTCCTTAAAAACTAATCACAAAATTTAATATTCAAACCTTTTATGAAGATAATTTGTATAGGACGTAATTACGCCAAACATATTGAAGAACTTGCGAATGAACGTCCAGAAAATCCAGTGGTGTTTTTGAAGCCTGATTCTTCTATTTTACCTAGAAAAAATCCTTTTTTTATACCACCCTTTTCAAATGATGTTCATTATGAAGTTGAGGTATTGGTGAAAATTAATAAAGTAGGAAAGCATATTGCTACAAGATTTGCTCATAAATATTATGATGAGATTGGTTTAGGAATTGATTTTACAGCAAGAGACATACAACAACAATGTAAAGAAAAAGGTTTACCATGGGAAAAAGCAAAAGCATTTGATGGAAGTGCTATTATTGGAAAATTTTATCCAAAATCAGAATTTGATTTAGAAAATTTATCTTTTCAATTATTTAAAAATAATATACTTGTTCAAGATGGAAATACAAATGCAATGCTATGGAATATTGATGAATTAATTAGCTATGTATCACAATATTTTACTTTAAAAAAAGGTGATATTATATTTACAGGAACTCCAGCAGGTGTTGGGAGTGTATCTAAAAATGATAATTTATTAGGGACAATAAAAGACAAGAAAGCTTTTGAAATTAGGATTAAATAATACATTAATAATTTTATAATTAATAAGTGAAATATTTTTTTTGAGTCAATTTTTTTTATGAATGCAGAAATTATAACAATAGGGGATGAGATTCTTATAGGTCAAATTGTAGATACTAATTCACAATGGATTGGAAAAGAGCTAAATAAGATTGGTGTTTCTGTTTATCAAATTTCTTCGATACAAGATGATAGACAACATATTTTAAATGCATTACGGGAAGCACAGAATAGAGTAAATATTGTAATTATTACCGGTGGTTTAGGACCTACTAAAGATGATATTACAAAAAAAACAATTGCTGAATATTTTAATAATTCAGAAATAATTGAATATCCTGAAGTCATTGAGCATATTAAGAGAATGTTCAATAAATTCAATATTCCATACAATAAAGTTCAACAATATCAAGCACAACTTCCATCAAATGCTACCCTATTGATGAATCGTCTAGGGACTGCTCCAGGAATGTGGTTTTGTGAGAATGATACTATATTTGTTTCGATGCCTGGTATTCCATATGAAATGAAAGGCTTAATGAAACATGAGGTAATTCCAAGAATTCAACAACAATTTAATCTTCCTTATATAATTCACAAAACTGTTATGACCTATGGTCAAGGTGAAAGTGTTATTGCTGAAAGAATTGAAAATTGGGCAAACAAACTACCTAATTTTATCAAACTTGCTTATTTACCTTCTTTTGGAAGAGTTCGTTTGAGACTATCAGCTAAAGGTCCCATAAGAGAAGTTTTAGAAGATAAATTAGAAACTGTATTACAAGAATTATATCTCCTACTTTCGGATATTATTACAGGTCATGAAAGTGGAGTAATTATAGAGGAGCATATAGGTAATCTTTTAAAAGATTCAAAAAAAACGCTATGTACAGCAGAAAGTGTTACGGGAGGTAAGATTGCTTCAACTATAGTTTCAGTTCCTGGATCTTCAGTTTATTTTAATGGTAGTATTGTAGCCTACAGCTCTAAAATGAAGCAAGACCTCTTGCAAATCTCTGCTCAAACCATAAAAAAATATTCTGTAGTGAGTTCTAAAGTAGTTGAAGAAATGGCAATTTCAGCAAGAAAAAAAACAAATTCAGATTATGCTATTGCTGTTACTGGAAATGCTGGGCCTTTATCAGATAAAACCTCAACAGCTATTGGAGTAGTCTTTATTGCTATCGCTTCAAATAAAGGGGTTCGGATTGAAGAGTTTAACTTTGGTTATCCAAGAGAAAAAGTCATCAATAGAACAGTTAATAAATCACTTCAAATGCTACAGCAAGAAATTCTAAAAAAATAACGAAAATTGTTTTTGTAAGATTTTAAAAAAATTGTAGATTTGCACCTCGTTTAGAGAGAAAAAAT
>TARA_B110000008_G_scaffold194896_1_pt1 | contig 12581 bp, 9 predicted proteins | sample TARA_B110000008 | Tara Oceans TARA_B110000008 (sample SAMEA4396496) | marine metagenome | biome: Westerlies Biome; feature: [DCM] deep chlorophyll maximum layer (ENVO:01000326); material: water (ENVO:00002006), including particulate matter (ENVO:01000060) such as... | depth 40 m
AGAGCGGTTTTTTCAATATTTGATGGCTTCGATACTTTTGAATTAGGCACGAATCCATGGTCTGAGTACATGCCAAGTCAATTATGGGTAAGGATAAGTCCTCTTGATGATCGTACTTTAGCATGGGTATTATCTGAAGGTAAAATTCTATGTGGAGATATAAATGAACAAAAGACACTACATGATTTTTATGAAATAGAAATTAGTATTCCTAAACCGATTGAATATCTACGTCTCCCCCCTCCTCCAGATAGGCCATATAACTTCTTTGATGAGTTCTAATTAGAACAACATTGATGTATATTCTATTTTCCAATATAATTTATGACGCACAGCATGCAACAAAAGCTAACTACAGAATTCATAGGTACTTTCTTCCTTTCCCTAACAATTTGTACAGCAGCAGTTTATGAATCAGCAGGTGAATTCGCTCCTTTCGGTATTGCCGCAACTCTAATGGTGATGATTTATGCTGGTGGCTACATATCAGGGGCTCATTATAATCCTGCGGTCACAGTTTCGATTTACCTTAGAGGCGCATGTGACAAAGATGAGGTTCTACCATACATTGCTTCACAAGTTGTAGCAGCAGTTTCTGCTGCATTAGTTGTTGAGAATCTTTTGTATCCTGATGCTTTATCTCCAGTAGCCGTAGAATTAGGTAGAGATGCGATAGTTGCTGAACTTCTCTTTACATTTGCATTGGCATATGTGATTCTTAATGTTGCAACAACTGAATCGACATCTGGAAACGGTTACTATGGTGCTGCAATCGCTCTTGTAGTCCTCGCAGGTGCAATAACTGTTGGAAGTATTTCTCTTGCATCATTCAATCCTGCAGTAACTAGTGCACTGATAGTTTCAGGCAAATTGACTCTTGCAGATTCATGGATGCACTTCTTACCACAATTTGTTGGAGCAGTTTTAGCAACATATGTTTACAAGTCGACCCAATGAGATAGTTCATAACAATCCCCCTATTTCCAATTTCATGGTTACTACTAAACGTAAGAAGTGGAAACTTCGCACTCGTGAGAATTCGATGTATGGTAATCCAGAATCTAAAGACCCATTTCCAATAAGCAGATCAAAATTGGAACAACACCACAGTTGTCGAAGATGCTTTTGGCTAGATAGAGTGAAAGGAATTGGCAAACCTGGAATTCCAGGATTTTTACTCAATACCTTGGTTGATACTCTACTAAAGAGAGAGTTTGATGCTTATAGAAAGACAGGTACTCCACACCCATACATGATACAGAATGGATTGGGACATATGGTTCCTCTAGATCATCCGATGATGGACGAATGGCGTGAGAACTTCAAGGGAGTCAGAGTTCCTAAGTATGGTTTGATGCTTACGGGGGCTGTCGACGATATATGGAAATCCGGAGAAGGTGACACTGAAGAATGGTATGTTGTGGACTACAAGTCTACAGCTTCAAATGCAGAAATCACCGCTGAATTATTCATGGAGGATATATACAAAGGAGGATATATTCGTCAAATGGCAATTTATCAGTGGTTACTGAGAGAACTTGGATATCCTGTTTCAACAAGAGGATTTTTCGTTTATGAGAATGGAAATAACGATGCAGAATCACTCTTCAATGAAGGAACTGATGAAAGTCCAAGAGGTATACCTCTGAAACCTGCTTTAGTTATTGAAATTGATATAGCAAATGATGATGTAATTATTGAAGGCGAGCGTATAAATTTAGATTGGGTTGAAAAACTGGTAATTAGTGCTAAAGAATGTTTAGATATGGAATCATCACCTAGTTCTGGAGAGTTCTGTGAACATTGTGCATATGTAGATGCAGCATCAAAAATATAATTCCAAAATAACCGATACTCACCTATTCCTAAATTATTTACTAGTTTTATATGCTGTTAATGTCTTATAGTTTTATTAGCAGTAATCAACTAATTATTGTTAATCTGGTGATTATATGGTAGATGAAAATTCAAATTCGGCAGAATGGTCTCTTACTCTGGTAAGGTCGGGCGGGTATAAAATCGACAATGAATTAAATGACGCATTATTTTTATACGGGCGAACATCAAAAGAAATTTTGCTTTCAAAAAAAAATAATTTTAAGCAGCATCTACCAAATGGAGTAATACATTTACTTGAGAAATCAAATCTGACAGATCTAGCATTAGAAACAGGTTTTGTAGTAAATATTTCTATAAATAAGAAAAATAATAACATAGAAAGTGGCTGGGAAAAATTTGAAAAAGTTATTACAAGTTCTTTGAAAAAAAATTCTCCATTACAATTGGATGAAGCAATTTGGGGTGTTTATTCCTTATACGAGGGAGATAGATGCTTTGAGATGATTGGAATTACTCCCGAAAAGTTACCCTCCAATGTTTGGATTGAAGTCAAACCATTGGATCAAAAAACTCTAGCCTGGGTTATTTCTCAAGATAATATTCTGACTAGTGACGACAAAGAGCAAAAAACTTTAGATGATTTTTTTGAACTTAATCTATCAGAATTGAGTCGTTCTTACCTTACTTTACCAGGTCCTTCTAATTGTAGAAATAGTTTCTTAAATTAACAAAACTTACTTCTTTTAAATAGAGTCGAAGACTATTATAGTTGTATGGCATCTCTAAGCATGATGGCAACATGCTCCGAATGTGATTCTACAGATATAGAATACTCTGGAGAATGGCCATCTTCATGTAATTCCTGTGGATTTCAATGGAATTTTGTGCCAGATAATCTACCTCCTATTTACACTGAAAAAGATTGGATTACTTCTCACGATGAAGGTAAAAAGTCCAATAGAATTAATTATTTACTCCAGAGACAAAGGAAAAATGATAATAGGAAATCTCCAGCTCACCATGAAGGGCTTAATTACATCAAAGAATATCCTGAAACATTACCTGGACTGTTGGATCTATCTAAATTATTTTTCAATAAGGGCGTAAAAGCTCAGAGTAACAAACTTCGTCAATCAAATGAGACAAGTAAAATGTTTATGCCTTCTGGCAAGGCAAATTCATCGTTATTTGCATCATTTTCTTGTATATTATACGCTCATCGATACCTTACAGGAGAATGGAATAGCCATTTAAATAATTACAGTGATTATATCAAATCAAATTTCAAACCAATGAAAAATGGTAATTTGATGAAGAAATCCCATATTAAGACAGATTTATCTTATTCATATTCAAAAATTAGGGTATTAGTCTCGCCACCTAGAAAAGTACCGGTAAAAAGATCTAAATCCGCAGAGTTTTCTAAAGAAATAAATAATGTCCAGACTTTATTCATCGATAATAATCACAATATTCCCAAGGATTGTGTTAATATGATTGAAGAAATTGTGTATCGTATCAATAGTAGTTCTTACCAACAAAAATTAGAGCAAACCATCCCAAATTCTAGTCTTGATTTATTAGCCGCCGAGACTCTTTGGCAAGTGTTAAGTCTATCTGAATCAAAGATTTCTCGTGCTTCTCTTTCCAGAATAATATTTAATTCTGAGAGAAGAATATCGGACAAGAAATCTATGGTTAAAGAAATAATTTCGATAATTGAGATAGATATAAATAAGGAAAATAGTGATTAAAATGGTATGGAATGATGAAGAATTATCCCTCGATGATATGGATGAATATGAGAAGAATGAGTATAAAATTAGAAAGATTAAATCTAATGATTATTTTAATTTGAATAAGATGGAAAATAGAAAAAATAGGTATATCCGTATTCAAAAGTCAATGGGTAATGATAACATAAAACTCGCCCCCTCAGATGAAGATTTTGTGAATAATTATACAGTTCATAGAATAGTTTTTGAAAATTTGCTTACTGAGTTGGGTCATCCCCCAGAGGGTAATGATCGTTCACTCTCGATACCTTTTGATGGTAAAATGAGACCTGTTTGGGCTCCAAATGGATATGGTAAGACCTTTGCATTCAAAATTTTATCCTTCCTAAATGTTAATGCTAAAGATATATGGAATCCTACAGTAGAAGATACGGTAAAATCATATTGGTATGATTTTATTAAAAAATGTAATGATTACCTATATCCTAAAAAAGAAACATTTTCTGGTTATCAAGAACCTGGTAATATATTTACAAGCTTGATTAATGAAGATTTTAATTTAGAACATGATAATCTTATTAAAAAACACCTAATTCCTTTCGTTGAAATGAAAATTAGATTAGTCGGAACTAAAAAAGGATTTAATGGAGAAGGAATAAAGCAGGTTGTAGATATTTCTATCAAACCAGAATGGGATCATTTTAAACTCAATGATTTTTATAATATTCCCGATAATTTTGCTGTAATAAGGAAAAAATTCTGGACGGCTGAATCGCTCAAATCTCCTTACTACAATGCTTATCCAGATAAAGAATTAGAAGAGATTCTTCTTAATACTAAAATTAATTCAGAAGGCTCTTTTTATCAACCGAATTTTATTAGTAATTCCTTCAAATTCCCACAGGCGTTTGTCGAGTTCTCTGATATGTATCCAGATTTTATTGAGTTATATAACTGCCAAGAATGTGGGCAAGTTGTATCTTATTCACATGGGAAGTGTAGTGAGTGCGCTTATAATTTGGATTTAGATAATTATTACGACACGGATTACCAAGATCCAATAAATTTAATCGAAGAATCAATCCGTTCCAATCTTTTCTTATTTTCTAGTTTCTTTATAAAATACAGGGAGGATGGAAATAATACTGAATTTACAGAAGTTAGAAATCTGTTGAATCACCAAGAATTAGAATTAATCGCTAAACTTCTTGATATTGATGAAATGGATGAATCAGAGAAAAATAATTTACTATTAGATTTCATTATTTTGTCGGAAAAAAGACCTAACTTTAAGGCATTAGATAAAATATACGGTTCTACAATATATCCCCCTTTTGAAAAACAAGGTGGTTCTGATTTCGGAGTTATTTGTGTTCTTCTTGATCTTTTAATCAATGGTGTTTATAATCAAAATCATGATTTTGTTTCGAAAGAATCAGGAAGTAGGGTTCATAATCATTTATTCCAAAGATTTAATTCATATTTTCAAATTTCCTCTATTTCATGGAGAACTTTTGATGTATTACTCCGTGAAAATGAATCAAATTGCATCGAGGATGAGTCAATTATCGAAGCTGTAAGGTCACTTTCGACAATTTATTTTGAAATCCCTTCTTTAGTAAACTATTCTTCAGAATCTAGCCTAAATTCATCTCAAGAGAAACTTAAAAATATGTTGTCAGTTATTAAAAATGAATTTGTAGAGATTAATTTAGATTATCCGAGGTCCCAATACAGTGAACTTTGGTGTCAATATTCTACACCTGTAGGTACTGTTGCTAATTTCCCATATTCCCTGCATGAATTTCTTCAAATAATTAATGAGAGACTCGGAAGTCTTGATAATTTCTTTAGAGTATTAGGAATTCCTTGTTCTCTGTCATATGAAAATTTATTAAATATGATGAATAACGGAATGACTTTTTTAGAAGAGGAACAGGTATATACTTACACGGGGACAAATGAAGTATATGTTTTGGATTTTACAAGGCCAGAGATTGCAAAATTAACAATGTTGATATGGAATTTCTCTGAAATATACTCTAATATCAACCGAACTTTAGATCAAGGAGATTTAACCGCATGGTCAGCCCAATGTCGTTTCTTTTCATTTGATAAACCATTGAAATTTAGTGATCCGCAGAATGATATTGACATAAATGAAAAACACTTATCTTTCGGTCAACGTTCTGTAGTTGTTACCGAATCTTGTTTAGGTTTGAGCGTATTTATGGACCCGAAACAAGGATTACAAAACCAAGGTCAGTTCGCCGAATTCCCTGCAATTTCAAATCTTAAAATATGCTATATTTTTGATGAACCAGAGATAGGAAGATCTGAATATTGGGTAAATTTAATTGCTAGAAGAATTAAATCTACTTGTGAAAACCTTGATGGTGAGAAGAGTTTTATGATTGTCTCACATAGAGAAAGCCTTCTCCGAAGTTTTAATTTTGAAAATAAATATTATGTAATGCAGCCACAATCGCCTAGCACCGAGGAAGAATAATGTCAAAAACCAAAATCAAGTTATATTTTGAAGATAACATTTGGATTGGAGAATCCGGAAATGTTATCGATAATTTATTCTTTCAAGAGATAAAAAATAAATACTCTGATAGATATGAAATATCTAATGAATTAGGGAAAATAGGTTTAAAAAGTGGGCGTTTATATTTCAAAGAATCACCGAAAAGGAAATCTGAAGATTTTTTCCCCTCTGAATATGTTTCAAATACTAATATTTCTTCTAATTATAATTATGTGATGCCAGGCCTAAGAGAAGATGAGATTCCATTTTTTGTTATTGATACTGATGGTATTGAACCGCTCAACCTTTCCTCTAAAATATTAGGTCTTGAGAGCAGCGGTAAACAAAAAAATTTACCAATCCATTGGATTTCTGGATATAATAATCTATTGCCAGAATTATTACAAAGTATTGTTGATGAAAAAATATTATCTCAATGGGGCCTAATTCTTGTTAATCCAAATAAGGAAGGATTTGAATATTCTTCAGTCATAAGAGAAAATAATTCTGGAGACTTTAATGATATTTTGTTTGGGAAAAAAGCAAAGAATGGTAGATATTATGGTACACCACATATAGGTTTTAGTTACTTCAATAAAGGAGGAGTAAATAATCGCTTTCTGAAAAAACCATTTACTGTTAACAAATTTGGGAGTTTAGGTGATGATATTCTTATGACAGCTTTTTATGATTCCAATAAAGTAATTTGTAAGGAGTTAATATCTATAATCCCAAATCTTTTTTCATTTAGTATTTCTGAAGATATTTCTGAACATTACAAGTTAATTGTCGATGAAATAACTAAATCTAATATCGAACTCACACATGATAACTACAAAAACGCCGAAGCAAGTGTCTTCGGAATCTATGTGAGGAAAGCAAAAAAGAAAAATTTTTCTTCGTTACCTATTGAATATTTAGACAAAGGCATAAGTCAAAATCTTTCTATCGAATTATTTGATTTTAGTGAACTAATGATATAAATATTATCTATCTTCTAATTTTTTAATAATAGATTGATACCACTCTTTTAATGATTGTTCAGTCTCAGGATCTGCTTTCCAAATTTTCTTATAATCTTCTTTTTTTTCATCGAAATCTATTCTATTTAATTCACGTAGATATAATTTATTTAATTCAGGATATTGAAAAAGATTTACTACGTTTATTAAATCACTTATATGCCAAGGGTATTCTAAGATCCATTTCTTTATTACTGAATATATATCCTCACTGAAGACATTAGGTAATTCAATAATCTTTGAATTATACAATCTCATTAAGATCGAGAACATCCACCCTTTAGGTGCGACTTCAATCATTTCCCAAACTCTGTCCACACTATTTCCGTCCGATAATAGCGCCCAAAACTCTGCCAAATGCAAGTTTCTTTCATCAATAGATCTTTTACTAGAAATATGTTTAATATGAGAAATTTTCCATTCTAACTTTGGTTCCCAGTTATTTTCATCATTAAAACTAAAATCAACCTGATTATGGTTCAATCCGATAAATGGAGAGAACTTTTTTTGATAAATAGTTTCATTTCTCAATTGCATAATCCTAACTGTTCTAAGGCCATCAACTCGTCTAAATTTCTGTCTATCTCTGTTAGTATTATCTTCAATATATCGATTAATTAATGAAGAAATTATTTTTTCTCTTTCAGAATCGGTTAAGATTTCAGGTAGTTCTTCAGATTCAATTGCAATAAGCTGTGAAATGAAGAAATTTGGAAGAATGAAATTCATTTCATCATATTTTGAGATTAAGTTTCTTATTTCTCTTCTTTTTGTTCCCATATCTTTTCTTAACTCATAAAAATTAAAATTTCTTATATTCTTAATATCTAATTTATATTGTTCAATATCTTCTTTTAAGAATAAATTATTTGTTCTAGCATTATTTAGATAATTACAAAGTAACATTAAATCCTCTAATAATCTGTAAATTTCTATTTTTTTGAATGAGTTTACATTATTCTCATCGACATCTTTAATCTCCTGGTCAAGTTTTCTCAAAGAGTATCTTGCTTCACCCCATTCATTAATACTCATTTCATAATCTATCTTTTCTAGCAATTTTACTATTTTTTGTTTAAAGATTTTTTGAGCATGATTTTCGCTACCAAGAATTATTTCTATGAGGTCTATTATTTCAGAATTAAAGCATAAAAAATTGTGATTATCATAGATTTCTAGATCCTCATATCTCTCATTTTTTCCTAGAAAATTATATCCTGATATAATATCTTCTACTTGAATTGACTTTGCTCTCTTCGTGTCTTGTTTACTAATTATTCCATTTCTACTATGCCGATATCTAATTATATCTCTCAATCCTGCTGAGAGAGCTTGTGAAGATGTCTCACTATTCCTTCTTAGAGATTTTCTCCAATAATTAAATGGATGGTTATCTAGTGAATTATTACTTGATTTATTATCTATTTCAATGAATAGAAAGTGCCCATGTATACTAGTTCCATATTCGCGGCAATTATTCAGTATTTCTTTCATTACGCTACCACTCATTCTCCCATCGCAATCCACAATTAGTACATCAGTAGCATTCAAAATATTTTTCAGAGAGTTTCTGTTAATTTCATTAATTATATTTGAAAAAATTATCGCTGTGTGTTTTTCATTTTTAGTATTCCAATAGTATTGTAAAAATTTTTCAACTGTGTTAACTACGATAATTTTTTTCTTCAATCCTATTCTTTGGTCAACCTTTACATCTACTTTCAAATCATTAATTTTCATAATTTTCATTAACCTAGATTCTATCTCTTTATTTTCCGTTTGGTCTAAATCCGATGTTATCGAAATCCGAGCTTCAAACTCGTCCTTATGTCTTTGAATTGTCGCGTTAACATGCCCTATTTTCCCGGTCCTCTGAGACCTCCTCAAGTTAATCGTTTCATCAGATATTGAAAAAATAGCACCTATGATATCTTTTCTTTCTAAAGCTTCCCGATAACGAATAACTACATTAATTCCATTCCTTTTTTTTCCTTTAGATGTAGAGAAAATATTTGAATAATGAAGTGCTAGTTCTCTAACCGATTTCGTAGATTCTATGTTCTTCTCATCAATATCATTCAAAACTAAAGCCAAACTAGTTTCAATATTTTTAGATTTATTTTGAGAATCCACAGTGATTTTTCTAATATTGTTCCATTCTATTTCTTTTCTTTCTGCCCTTTGCTCTGTTAGTTCTTTTTCAATATTCTGCAACTCGTAATGAAGATACGCGATCTTTTCTTTTTTGTTTTTAATTTCAGAAGAAATCTTATCATTTTCCAAATCGTTCATAAATTCTCTTTCAGATACGAGTAGTTCTTCTCTTTGTCGATTTAATGCTTTAAATTTAGAATCTAATATTAATTCTGTAGTTTTTAGTTCTGATAACCGCTTTGACTTTGATTTATTCAATTCTTTTAAATTTCCTGAAAGAACCCTATTAGATCGTAATAAAACTAACTTTATTTGGTTAATTATTTTATAATTATCATAATCTCTAGTCTTTATGTTAATATTTTTTTCTATTTGTTCAGTCAAATATACGATAGTTTGTTTTATGACCTCATTATCAGTTTCACTGTATCCTTGTATAGAAATTTTCTCCAGTAAATTATTATTTTTTTCGGGTATTTCCATCACATTAAATGAAATAATGTTTGAATAAGTACTACAAATATTTCTAATCGCTTCTGATTTAACTTTTCTATCTCTTCCCATTTCCAATTCGATATCAATCAACTTGAAACTAAGTTTTTTGTAATCTCTCATTTTTCTGATCATGCTTCGATAATCTTTAATTGCCCTTCCATACAAAATCTCGGAAAGTATTTCACTTTCATCTACCCCCTCATATGATATATCTTCTTCAAAAACCACTCGCTTTACGTTTATGTCCTCTGTATTTCTTAGTAATATGATTTTATTGTGCATTTTAAATAATTTTTTTCCTGCTCTGTAAACATGGGAGAATATCATATTATGTACAACAGTTGCATCTAGAGATGTAATCCCGCCCATCTCATGGGTTTTGGTTAATCCAGTATTAATATTGAATATGAAAACTGTTCCAATTCCTTCAGATTTATTTTTCTTAATTTTATCATTTAATGATTTAATCATTTTATCGAAAGCATTCATTGTAATTTCTCTCGGACTCAAAGCCCGCAGATTCTCTTTTTCTATCTCTTTAAAACTCTCAAAAACTCGATGACCAATATACTCAATCTTAAAATTTTCAAGTTCAGTATTATCTATCTTTGAAGAGATTTTATCATGAATATCTTTTACCAGCCTTGTCTTACCTGATGCGTTTTCACCAAGAATTATGATTTTATCTCCTTCACATATTGATATATCTCTTTCTCCAAAATATTTTGTAAATGATCGCTCCTTTTCCCCCACTTCTAGAGATTTTTCTGTAATACTGATTGAAATGATTTCATCAGTATTAGTTTTTTTAACATTCATTATGAATCCTCGAATTAGTAATTGGATATTATTCCTTTTCTATCATATTAGATCAAACGTTAGTTTATATTGAATAATCTATTAACGAGTAATTAAGAATTTTAGTAACCACCCATCTCTTGATATTATCTTTAATCACTATTGACAGTATATAAAGAATGTAAAGTTGTATATTTCGAATAGGAAAAAATATAATTAGATACATATCATTTAATCATCTAGTCCAGACAAGAACTTCTGATCATCATTTTCAATTTCTTTAATTGCTGGTAGCTCCGTTGCGATTGTCTTTACGGTACCCATGAAATCTGAGAAACCTTCTAATCTAGCGTTTGCGGCTTTTTCTCTACCCTTCCAATGTTTTTCCATAGCTTTTCTTTCTTTAGCAATAATTTCTATATCTGCAATGTAGCTATCATTTATCATCCGCATAGCGTTACCAAATCCTTGACTCGACATATAATCATACAATAATTCCATTTTGGTTCCCTTCCCTTCTTGACTTTTTATAGCATTCGACTCCCGAATTAATCCCGATCTGATGGATGCTGCTAGAACCAAAATATCAGTATATCTACAGATCCAAACATTATCTTCAATCATTTTTGTTTCAGGTATCTTCGAGCCTTTCGATACATCTGAGACAATTATCGAAATATGTCCATTAACTCTAACGGTGTCTTCTTTGATCTTTGAAATCCATTTATTGTCCCAAGTCTTAGCTCTTTTCCCTTCCCAAACAATTACTCCTGCTACCATTGCTGAACCGAATCGAACTTTTTGGATTACATCTGCACCTTTTTGACCTTTGGCAACTTCTTTGACATCATCTTCAGGAAATGCTTGTCTAAGTAAATTCTCAATGTATATTTCTCCACCTTCGCCCTGAGTTTGTACTGAACCTTGCTCAGCTTTTCTCAATGCTTCTTGATGGATTTCTTTCTGTTGCCTCATTTGATCTTGTAGCTCATTATTTTTGATTTCTAATGTAGCATATCTTTGCTCAATTACAGCTGTTTTCTGTGTTGCAATTTCTTCCGCTAGATTCTTAAATTTTTCTGCCTCTTCTTGTCTCGCAATTATTGCTGCGTTTTCACTGGCTATTTTCACTTGTTGTTCTTGAGTATCCAATAAGTATTGCATTTTTTGTAATTTTATTCTATTTTCTTCTACAGAAGTATTTTTTTCCAGAATAGTCTTTTCCTTTTCATTCAATTTTGCTTCCCAATTAGCAATTTCTTCTGAATGAGATTTATTCAGTTTTTCAGTTAATTCAAGTTCAACTCTTTTCTCAAGATCTAAACTCTCTTCTCTTAATCTATGCGAAATTTGTTCATTAATATCTATAATTTCTCCGCATCCTGGGCATTCTATATCAAAGTTTTCTGTTCTCATTTAACATCCCTCATTTTTACCTGCATCTGCAAGGGGTCGGTGCATGACAAGCCTTGCCAGAACATCTAAATATTTCTGGTTTTACTAATTTTTCTCCAAATTCCTTTTCCCATAAATCAGATGTTTCATTATAGAAATTTCCCATGTCATCTTGACTCTCTTCACTAAATTCTCCAAAGTATGGTTTGTGATGTAAAAATCTGCCAAATAAATTCTCACAATCTGCTGCATAATTTTCTGTATCTAAGATATGTGTATGCCAAACAAGATCAATATCTTCTGTAGGAACTAGATTCACTTTTGGATAACGTATTTTCAATGTTAGGAATTTCCTGTATCGATTGATTGCCATTTTAATCTCTTCTTCACTCATTTCCGGTTTGTGTGAACTATTCTTAACTTTCCAAGAAATCCTTTGTAAATCCAGACTTTTTACTGATTGGGGTATATTGTAAATATTTTCTCGCAACACAATCCTACTAGATTTCAACTGTATATAAAAGACGTAATATAGAATTTTTTCTTCAAATTACATATTCCTTCTGAACTTTCCACCAGTCTCGAATAGTGCTTGTGTAACTTGTCCAACAG
>TARA_B110000008_G_scaffold25547_1_pt1 | contig 12547 bp, 9 predicted proteins | sample TARA_B110000008 | Tara Oceans TARA_B110000008 (sample SAMEA4396496) | marine metagenome | biome: Westerlies Biome; feature: [DCM] deep chlorophyll maximum layer (ENVO:01000326); material: water (ENVO:00002006), including particulate matter (ENVO:01000060) such as... | depth 40 m
TGCACCGTAGTTGCCTCGGTCAGGACGAGGAAGAAAAGACAGATAAATAGGCGCATGGTTGCTTAGGAAAAGAAAAAAATGCGTAATATAAGGGAATCCATTAAATATCAATTGAACAACTCGTAGGCTGGTTACTGTTAGTAGTAGTTTTATTGGAAAGAAGAGAGGGCAAAGAAGGGCATACTTACGGGCCTGAACGCGATGGCATGTAAACTCCGTGAGCCAGAACACGCCGATCAAAAGCGTCATGACAAGATCGTCTTTTGCGCCCTGTGATTTTCCGGTATAGATGATTTTTGGTAGCGAATAGCCTCGCTGCGGATGGCAAATAACCCTTTTAAAGCTAAAAAAAGAGACTTGTGTTAGTAAGGTTTTTGGTAGACAAGAAGAGAAGGTAACGTACCCCATAAGTTGTTTTTTGAATTCTTCGAGGCATCGCTTCTCCTCGTTTGCCGTCCCGGCAGGGTTTGCGACGACAAGATCACGCCAGAAGTGCACCGACTCCTGCGTCATGTACTTGACCGTCTCCATCGCATAGAGTTCTTTGCGAGTATTCGTCGTGACGACTCCGGTGCGAGACTTGTCGCGAATGGTCCAGATCTTGCGATAGTCGCGAAGCATGTACTCCATATGGTCCGCCTCGTGGCCGAGATTCGCCTCTGGGATAAAGATAAACCATGCGTCCTTCAGCTCTGGCTTTGCGCGCAGCCTTTCGATGTGTGCCGTCAGAAGCTTGTGGATTGCGTCGGCGCCCTTGCAGCAGAAGGTGTCCATGCCAACGACGACGATGCTATTGTACTCGACGACCAGCGAAACAAGGCCCATCTCACTGTCTCCGCCGCCGTTGGGGTCACAGGCGACAAATACGAACAAGGGTGTCTTGCGGAGCGTATAGCGCGGCCTGTCAAAGAGCGCATTGACAAACTTCTCACGGAAGACCGACTGCATGTCTTCGGTGATGACCCCCATCGACTCGCGCTTGAGGAGCTCGGTCTTGTCGCCGTATATTGCCTTTACCATGTCAAGCTTGGCAAGCGATTTCCATGGCGGGATCTCATCGGACATGTGAGGGCATCGCTCCGGGTTTTCGCTGGCTTTGCATGCGGCGCAGACAAGCGATACTTCGAGCGTGTTGAATAAGGGCTTCCCGTCCGGCGTCTTGAGCGTGAACATTTCGCTGTAAAAGTTCATCGAGTCCTGCGGCGTAGAGATACAGATCAGCGCAGTATTCTCAACCTCTAGGAGCGGCACGATGACTTCGTAGAAGACCTTTGCTGCGAAGAGAGTTTTGGTTAGTCGATATGATCCATGAATAAAAGACAAAAGGGGTAACGTACTGTCCATAAAGGCGGCCTGCGGAAGAGAAAAAAAATTGGATGTGTTGTTAGTGCATGATGTTTTTGTTGCCTTGGGGGAGGACCATTGGATAAGTCTAGGGGGGTTTATAGGAAAAAAAATACTATAGGAATATTGCTTACATTTCGTGCCTCTCTGGGATGCGGATGCTTGGCAAGGCCGGAACAACACCGTCAACGCCCTCGAAGTCTTCAATGCGCTCCATAAGGCTGCGACCTTGGGATTTCTTGATGGCTGCTATTATGTCTGTCCCTTTACTGTTTCCTTTAACACCATAAGCTTTACCGTTTTTTTTCGCCCATTTTTGCAATTGTTTGTATGTCATGTTGTCTGGATCTAACGAACGTTTTCCTGAAGTGGACGATTGTCTGGCAGGCGTCGTGTCAACAGGCGTGGATCTTGTCGATGCAGCTCCTGATCTCGTCGATCTTCGGACAGTGGTCGTCTCAACAGGCGTCGGGGCAGCTCGTGTCGGGGCAGCTGGCGCGGAGGGAGTCTGTTGCCATTTTGCAGCTATCACAACAATTTTCTCAAAGGTGCTCTCTTCGTCGTCCGTCTTTATTGATAGTGGGTTATCGTAGTAACCGCCCGCACGGCCAGCTGCTGAGTTTCTTAATTTGGACTTAATATTAGAACTTCTAGTGAAATTCCCTTTAGTTGTTTTACTGGGAAGTTCAATTGTGTCATTCTCTGGTCTGTAGACGTTTCCATTGTAAACTACCCAGACTAGATTTCCCTTTATGTAGTTCGAGAGCTTGTTTAATTTTGTCTGTAAGTCTTTCTCAGGTACTTCAGACAAACGAACGAGCTCTTTTATTTTTGGAAGGTCGGCTTCAGGAAAATAATCACCTGATGGGATGTCCATGTCTTCCTCTTCGTCGTCACTGTCAGGGGCACTGTCGCTTAGATCGTCTTTGCCTTTAATGCCGGCAAAGCGGTCGACTGCCCCAGCCCTCTTTGCCGTTCCGACTGGCTCTGGTGGCGTGTCTTGTGGCGTGTTCCTTGCCGATCGTCTGACAGGCTCCGTGGCAGCGGGTGCAGAGTAATATTTCTCGCGATATGTTTCGTAAACATTTTTTGGAACGTAGATGGAGTCAAACTCTCTGGCACCAAGTTTTAATGCCTCTTCTGTTCTCGTACCACTCTTGTCAAAAGTAACAGTGCCTTCGTTGTCAATGCTCTTTATGGGACAATACGTGGAACGCCCTCCTCCGCCGAAGACATTCAAAGTAGAAAATCTTGCATTCCAATTCAACAAAACGGTTTCCTGAGGATTTTCGGTCATAAATCGCTGAATTTCGGCAATAAAACGCATTTTCAGTTGTTCTCGCAGTGGTCCTACCTTTGTTGCTCTTGGTTGTTCTCCATATTTGCGTAAAAACTTAATAATAGCACTCGCATCTTCAAGACCACCCTGTCCAGCTGTTGCACCAAGTGCCGATTTTAAAGCTTTTGCTCTTTCGGGATCTCCTTGAACATCTGCTAGACTCACGGTTCCTTCTGGGGTACCATATAGAGGGGTTGTGCACTCGTCGGCCTTGGTGTCCTCCTTGGTTTCTTCTTCGTCGTCCTTGACCGGAACGCTCCCAACTCGGTCAAAGTCAAATCCCCGTCGGACAACACCATCGCTTTTCTTTTTTCCTCGTTGATCGGCCGACCGTCGTCCGGCTTCCAGTCGTCCGGCTTCCAGTCGTCCGGCTGCCAGTCGTTCGGCTGCCAGTCGATCACGAACACGCGTCGTTACCGCTGCGGCCTCTTGTCGTCGCTGTTCTTCTGCAGCTCGTCGCAGGTCTTCCAGTCGTTTTTTCTCCCGTTCTTTTGCCTGTCCCTCAGCCGACAACTGTCTCGTTAAGCGTTCATTTTTAGCCCGTTCTTCCTGCAGCTTCTTGTTCAAGTCTTCAATTCTCTGCGATAGTTGTGTAACTAACTCTTCACACTCCAGCAGCTTTTGCATGGCTTGCTGGAGTTGTTCTCTGTTATCAGCAGTCTCGCATGCCCTTAGATCATTTTTCAATCCTTGAACTTGTGCTCTCAAGGTATCAATGTTTTCAATTGGATCGCCACTGTCGGCAGGAGGCCCCCCTAAGCCGACGGCGGAGGAAAGGGTTTGTCCCCAAGTCCGACCGGAGCCTGCTCGGCCGGCCCTTAGAAGACCCTTCAATTCATCCGAGTCCATGCGCATGCTTTGCATACTGTCGGCTAACTTTGCATAGCGTGTTATGTCTTCTAGGGAAACACCATCGGAGCGGATGGCCCTCGTCAGTTGTTGCACGGAGGCTGGAATTTGTTTGTTGCCGTTTTCTGGCCGTGACCCGATGGCACCGGCCAGCCTTGGCGTGTTCAGGAAGACTACGAAGGGCCTACCGTAGCGAAGGGTCAGCTTGTAGATAGCCCGTTCTTTCAGTTCTCGGATTTTACTGATCGTGCTCATAGTTGGTGTCATGGGACAAGTTTCATAGCACATATATAGGGAGTTTTTTTCTACCAACAGCATGCTTTTTCCTGTGCAAGTAGAATGATCAAGTGTTCTGGCATGCGAATGGCCTCCCTGCCTCTTCTTCTAGAGCGCATCGGCTTGACGGCAGAGGAGTGGTCTGCACGCATGAACAGCGCCTCGGTGCCATTGATGATGCTCTTGTCTCAGGGAGAAGTCTACATGGAGGTCGAGGCCGTCGGGCGCATCCTTGCCGGCAGCTCCTCCGGCCAGTCATGGTCGAATTTCATCGCCCGCCACGGCCTTCGTCGAAAGCTTACGAAGACGGAGAAGATCAAGGTTGCCGCCTCACAGAAGTGGCTCTGCATGCGCTGCCGGACACTTCTCGACGAGTGCTTCGAGGTCGACCATGTCGAAATGCACTCCCTTCGCGGCAATGATTCTCGCAGCAACATGCAGGCGCTCTGTCCCTCTTGTCACCGCAAAAAGACCTACGACGACATATATAGGGCAAGCCCTCACTTTGGTGTCGAGGCACTGCAGAACCTGCAACAAGATGAGCGCAACCGCAAGCACAAGTCAAATGAACGAGAGCAAGCCCCCGCCGCTGAAGTGGGAGTTCGACATTGTACTCCAGAGGCTGTTCCCTTTTCTCGATTCCGTCGACCAGCGGCGCTTCTCCATCGTGAACCGAACGATGCGGGCGTGGTCGGAGGAGGCGGCCAAGGTGCACTTAAGGCGGCACCACATCCCCGACAATGAGCTGAAGCGTTTCTTTCTCTTTACGAGCACCTGCAAGCGGAACCTGACCAGAAAATTAATGTTTGACAAGTACAAGGAGCTGCGGCTGCGAGGCGTCAAGAATACTGCCTCTCAGCTGCCTGTAAACCGGGCCTCGCTCAGCGTCTTGATCTTTTTCCTTCATGTGAACAATCGGAGGGCGCTCGAGCACCTCGTGCACTGTTCGAAGCACTTCTTTCCAGCCCTTCGGAAGGCCTTCCTGCAGACATGGTTGCGCATTCAGATGTTCGCTTGCAGATACCCTATAAATAGAGGCAGCAATCCTACGAACGTAGACAAGACCATGAAGCGCAGCACCACAAGTCAACTGAATGATAAAAAGCGGCCTCTTCTGTCGTGTGACCAAGAGGCCGCAAAGCGACGCCGTATTGTGCCCCGACGCGTCGTCCCAAGGCGTCAGCGCAAAAGTGTTCAGCGCTTCCAGCCAGAGACCACCAAGCTCATCGACGACCACTCCGACGACGACTGTGAGTCCTGCGGTGATTCTGCAATCGAGGAGCGGTCCGAGGACAGCGACTCGGAAGGGTCGTTGAAGGATTTTATCGTCGACTCGGACGACGACGAAGACGAGTCCCACGATTCCGGCGACAACGAGAAGGAGCTTTCGTCCTACGAGACCAGCTCCGAGTCTGGCTTCAGCGTCTACAGCGACGAGGACTAGGCCAAGGTGCATTTGAGGAGGAACCACATCCCCGACAATGAGCTGAAGTGATTCCAATTTTTGTTCCAACCACCCCTCTACTGCATACTCTTCTCTCCCAACAGGCCATGGCAAGTCATTCCATCGAAACCCGAACCACCCGAACCCGCATCGAGCGCTTCTTGCGCACCTTTGCCCCCTCTGCCCTCCCCGAGGTCGACGCCTTGGCAGAACAGTACAGCGGCCTGAAGGGCCTCGAGCTGACGGAGAAGCTCGAGGAGGCCTACATCGGCAAACGCTTCATACGTCTGAAGGATCAGGAGGGCGTGCGCTTTCCTTCTCAGCGCAGCAAGGAGTGGTTTGCCGAGCGCAAGAAGGTCAAGGGGACCATCACCGGGTCGCGGCCGTCTGGGTGGTACTTTGGCATGAAAAACAAGGAGTCCTACGCGGACCAGCTTGCCTACATTCACTATGGGAAAAAGCAAGTATTTGACAAGGAGGCGCTCGCTAGAATGCGCTGGGGTGTACAGTTTGAAGATTTTGCCGCTTTGCGATTTTTGGAGTGGAGCCTTCGCAATGGCATAGACGCCTGCATCTTCGAGACCGGTTTCCAGAGAAACAGCACCTACGAGCACCTTGGCGCTTCCCCCGACGGCCTCGTCAGCATTACCTACACGGGGACCGTCGTCGGGCACCGAGAGACGGCAGACGGGGAGGAGGAGGTCCTGATGGCCTACTTTGATCTCGTGAACGACCGCAAGACGCTCGTCGTCTCGGGCTTGGACAAGATCGAGAAGGGCCTCCTTCACCAGCCAATGACCGGCGACTACAAGCCCTGCACTGCCGACGGCCTCGACCTGACCGGCTGGGGCACGGCTTCGGATCTTGTCGGTGAACGCATCAGTTCTGTTGCGCACAGCATCCTTGAGATCAAATGTCCGCAGAAAATGTATTCAAGTATACCGGCCTACTACATGGTGCAGTTGCACATGGAGATGTCGGCGTACAATTTGAAGGAGACCTTCTTCGTATGCTGGTCGCAGAAGGATGGCATAGAGCGTACGCGCGTCTGGAAGTTGAACTACAACGCTGGCTTCTTCGACACCTTTGTCAACGACCTTGTCGAGCTCTTTCGTGCCCCTCGTGGCAACGACAAGTATGGGACGGAGTGGGAGACCTTTCGCGAGCACTGGTTCCAGTTCAAGCGCACCTTTTCGTCCGTAAAGACGTGGCAGCCGTTCATGACGAAATTCTTCGAGACACGAAAGTATTCGCTCGAGAAGCCCTTCAAGAAGAAGGATGCGGTGGAAGACGAAAGAGACTAAAATATATACATTATAATGTTAGGCGTTTCAAGTAAAAAGAATGATGATTTTATCGTAAAGCAATTCTGCAGGACACGGCGGCCTTCGGATTGTCTGGAGGTAAACTTCAACCAACTCCGTGGCTGTGTCCGTCTGAGCGAGAAGCAGATGAAGAATTTGCTCGGCAACTACCTGCGGATGGGCCTTTACCGGAACGACGGCAACGACCATGAGCGGCAGAGGCATGCGACACTCTTTGAGGAGGTCTGTGCCTTGTGGGTCGATCGGTTCGGGGTCGGCTACTCGACCGACGAGTGCCTGAAGCAGAAGAACAGGGACAGGCAGGCAGAGGGTCTTCCTGCCCTTCCTACGCCGGACTTCCTCCTCGACGAGGCAGTCGTCTACGAGGGCGAGCCGGTGCACTGGGTCGAGTGCAAGAACTACTACGCTACGACGGAACCAAAAGTTAAGCGAAAGCTTGGCTTCATGAAGACTGCCGACAAGTACCTCAAGGCCTACGGCAGTGGACTGATGGTGTTTCGGCACGGTTTCAACAGCGACCTTTGCATTCCCAAAGGCGTCCGCTTCATCGATTTCAATTCCATTGCTAATTCTGCGTCGTCGTAAATACAATATTTCGTATCGTTACCATTCTCTTCCCTTCCAAGTGGTGCTGTAGGTAGAAGGCAATCTGCCTTACCGCGCCTCCTCTGGATATCTCTCCTGTCAGGCGGTATCCGTCGACCTCCTCTTCGATCATCGTCCCTTGCATCCCCGACATCTCTGCCAGATGCCTCAGGGCCTCCATCTCGATCGGTTCCTTGTTCTCGTAGTAGGGTAGAAAGTGCGTCCGGAAGAGAAGCAGGTAGGGCACCTCGTCGAGCTCCGAGCGGTAGCTCTGCATGTTGAAGTTCGTGTGAAACTCTTGCTCTACCAGCAGCGGGATGGCGGAGCGTTTCTTTCCCGCCTTTTTTGCGTTGCCGGGCTCGTTCGGCAGGCTCTGCTTCTTCTTCTGCGCGTACCCCAACAGCTTCTTCCTCACGGCCTTCCTTTGCTGTTCCGTGAAGATGCCCTTGACGTCGGTTTCATTCTTTTGACTTTCGTACATCGATCCGTTCGTCAAGTGAAATAATTTATATCCAATCCACAACCCAGAATGCCAGAATCAAAAATAGAGAGCGTCGTGAAGCACTACAAGAAGGGCGTCTGCAAGATAACGGCACAGAACTGTGAGATCTCTGCCGCCGAGCCCTTCACGACGACAAGCGACGAGATGGTCTGTGGCTCCGGCTTCTTGATACCGTGGCGTTACCTCTACTTGCCCGAGAAGACCGACGAGGGAGAGCGCTGCTTTTACTTTGTCACCAATGCGCATGTCATCGAAGGTTGTGCTTCGATGCGCGTCACGGTCGAGTTCCCATGGCTCGGTTCGACAAAGCTCTACGGCGAAGTTGTCATTGCCTGCCAGCAGTTGGACTTTGCCGTCGTGCGCCTGACCTCTCAATGGAACGATTCCCTCGAGCAGCAGATCGGAAAGACCTTTCAGGAAATCATGCGCGGTGTCCCATTCCTTCGACCGATTGCAAAGACCTTGAACACGACCAAGCAGGCCTACCACTCCTGCGCGACGATCGGCTACCCGCTCGACTCTCAGGACGCTCACCTGAGCACCGGAAAGATAAGCGGACGGCACGAGGTCTTCCTGCAGCTGAACCAGAGCATTTCCAGCGGAAACTCTGGCGGCCCGCTCTTCAACGAGTCGGGGCAGGTCATCGGCATCACTAGCGCGAATTTCGAGGACTCTGAAGGCGTCGCTCTGGCAATCCCGTGGTCGGTCATCGGCACGATGCTCCTGCACTACAAGCAGGACGATGAGGTTATCCTGACGCCCCCGCACCTCGGCTTGGCCGTGCAGAACCTTATCCACGCCTACTCCGTGACGGTCCTGAAGAGCAATGTCAAGGGCGCGCTCGTCAAGACGGTCTTCGACAAGTCTCCGCTGAAGAAGAAGGGCCTCCGTGCCGGTGACATCATCTGCAAGATCGGCGACATGAACTCCGAGTACGAAGTGGATTCTCGCTGTCTTGTGCAGTCGCCCTACCAGCACGACAAGGTAAAGTTCTCGACCCTGAACTTTCTGATGCTTCTGGACCGCCACACGACCTACTTGGACGTTTTCCGGAAAGGCAAGATGATCCGAATGGACTTTGAGATGTCGAACAATGTTGGTCGCGTCCGAACGCTCATGCCAGCGATAGAGGAGATCGACTGCCTTGTGTTTGCGGGGATGGTTTTTAGCGACCTCTGCGCAAACCACCTTGAAGATGTCGAGGACTCGTCGGACCCGGCGATTGTGTCGTTTCTGAACAAATCGCACATGGCCCGCCACGCCTGCGTCCTGTCGGCCTTCAAGACCCCCTGCTCCGTCCTGCAGCAGGGCTACGAGCACTTGCGCCCGATGACCATCGTCAAGAGCATCAACAAGAAGGAGGTCAACACGATCGAAGAGATGCGAAAGATTCTGTCGAGGCTTGTTGCCCGCTACGCAAAGGACCCATGGAACGAGAAGCTCCGTTTCATGACCCTGAACTCCCACGACGACTCCTTCATCATCGACCTCATGCTTGCCTTCCAGCTGGAGCCTTTGCTCTGCGCCACTCCCGGATTCCCGACGGAGCTGTCGGTACTGGAGAAGCACACGGAGACCTTTGCAAGTGCATTTGTGGAGAAGCCCACCGACCGGAGCAGCAAGAGGCGTCGTCTGAATTCCCAGTAGAATGGGAAGCGCGCTGGACCTTTGTGCTTCGCACAGGGAAGAGACCATTAAAGAGTCCCCAAAGCTCTGTGCCATCGACCGCAAAGACTATGCCATGGACGAACTAAAGCTAAAGTCGCTCTTTCCGATCGAAGAGATCTATCGTAGGAAGCACCGTCGAGGTAGGAAAAAAATTAAACTATAGTCTATACGTATGTGTATATTATTCTATTCATCATCTGAATCGCTGTCGCTGCCTTCTGTCTGCCTCTTCAGCTCGTCCTGCAGGGTCATCGTTCCGTGCTTCTTTGGATCGCGGTAGGGCATAATAAAACGTCGGTTTCTGGTGCAGAAGTGTTCGTCTGCAAGTTTCGGCATTGCCCCCTTTCCGAGCTTGACAAAGTAGCAGTGCCTCATCTTCTTCTGTCGTTTTCTTAGGCCCATCTCCGTCTCGTTATGCCTTCGAAAGTCTTGCACGCCGTCTGCAAGGTGCGCCGACGACCCAAAGGGCATGTTGGCCTCCATCTCTTTCATGATCTGCTCGGTGGCCTGCAGGTCTTTCTCCTCGATCGCCGTCCGTAGCATCTTCTTGATCGACACCATGTAGCTGATGCCGGCAAGCTTCTTCTTCTTCCTCGTGTGCTTTCGTTTCTTTCTTCTCCGCGGAGGTTTCCAGCGCTCGGCGCCGTCGAGGGCCTTGTCACTGAGGCGTGCAAAGCTGAGCGAGGGCATAAGGCGTTTCCAGAGGTTCTTCTCGACCCCCGCAAGTTTCAAGAGGTAGATCATCTGCTGGAAGGCCCTTGGCTGCGCCCTCAGGCTGCTGTCCCAGTGCGTCGTCACACTCTCGATGGCAGAAAAATTAAGCTCCAAGATTTCGTTCAAGCTTTCGATCACCTCACAGAGGGTCTCGGCGTCGTTGGCAAAATCATCGCTGCCGTCGCTCAGAATCAGTTCTTCTACCGTATTTAGGAGCTTGTCGAACTCGTCATGATGCGCTGGGATGGGATCTGCACCGTCGGTAGACTTTCCTGTAGAACTCGAGGCCATTGCGGAAGAGGAGCACTGCTACGTCTGTTGGGAGAAAGGGGAGGGGCTGATTCGTTCACCGTGTCCGTGCAAGGCAATCGTTCATGCACACTGTTTGATCTCTTATTCGACTTGGAAACATTCCGTCAGCTGCTCCATCTGTCTGGGCCTGCTCTACGAAGAGAAGAAACGACGACGGATGACACGGAGGAAGAAGATGAGGCTGCTGGTGGAGAGCGTCGAAGCCCAGCTACCACCGGAGTGCCGGCCCCACCGTTCCCCCAAGTGCCTCTCCCCGACCTGCACCCTATTGGCCTGCTTCAGGCCGTAGGGTGGCCTTTCCCGCCCAGTCGTAGAACTCGATCTCAAACCCCCCTGCTGGGACTTGTTTGAAATTGACCAGAGCACCTACGAGGCCAGTGTCCCTAGCGTAGGCAGAGGTCTGGAGGGCGTCTTTCCCGCCAAATTTGGCCAAGGCCTTGACCTCTACAAAGAGGTCGTCGGCTACGAGAAGGTCCAAGTAGGAGACCCCAACGCGCTCGTTTTCGTAGAGGATGGGAACAGGGTACTCGAGCATGACAGTCTTCTGAAGGTTGGCCTGCAGCTCGTGCTTGAGGGCGCACTGATAGACGGACTCCCTGCGACCGGTGCCTAGCGTTTCTGCGACCTTACGAGTACACGTAATCAGTATCTGTCTGACTTTTGGCAACTCGAAGCCTCTCGGAGCGTCTCGTTGGACGAGAACCGGGCTTTCCATGGCGTAGGCTAAGCAACACTTCGACGGCTATGATCTCTTTGTCTCTCAATTGTTTCACTTGTTGTCTGGTTTGGGGCATGGGGATGCAGTCCGTGTATATAGCCACCTTCGCCAACAAAGGCACAGACACGCAGCGATGAAGAAGGGCCTGAAGCTTTCCCTCTACCGTCCGAGCGACTGGATGGTCTATGCCCTTTGCACCTCCCTCGCCGTTGGGCAGATCGAGCAATGGTCGGGCTTCTACAACATCAATGTGTGGCTGGTGCACTTTCTGTTCACGCTCATCGCTCTGTCCCTCTTCGTCATCATGGCAGAGAAGGAGTTCCTTCTTTTGACACAGACGGAGAGGAGGGCCCTCTACTACCTTAGCGTCGCCACGACGGTCTGGTATTTTCAAAAAATCTACAGCCTGAAGATGGACGGGGACAGCGGCTACGCTATCAGCTGCAAGAGGGACCTGCTCCTCGTCACGACCGTCGTTGGTCTGAGCCTGCTGACAATGTCCGTCCTCTCCGTCTTTACGACCTTGGTCTTCTTGACATAGAGACAGCATAGGATTAATATTTTCCCGCCTTTTTTCTTCTTCGTGGACCGGCTCTGCTGGCCCTGCTTGGCCCTGCTCGGTCCGTCCTCCGGTTCTGCATCCGTCGTCCTTCGGTCCACCGGTCCTGCTCGGTCGAGAGAAAAAAGTACACAAAATGTTTCCGGGTCGATTTGGAGTCTCTGACTATGCACAAACGACAATAACCATGGAACTGAACCAATACGAAGGGTTGTCTCCCTTTCAACATTTCTATCACGACGGCAGCTCAGGCTTTGCCTCCTTCCTGACCTACGATGGTAGTCTCCTGCCTGCCGCGATGACGGTCTCTTCTGTACTCGTTCGCCTTGACGATAAGTTACATGCGCCGCATGGAATGAAGAAGCATATTGCCTACACGGACAAATATGCGCCGCTGATGAATTCCAATGCCGATCGTTTCTTTCGCATCGATCGCACGGCGCTCGACCTATCGCACCGGTTTGTTGGTGTGCAAGGCACTGACATGTTGCAGTCTCATGCGACGGTGTCCTTGATGGACAACCCGCAGCACTTTCATGCAATGCCTTCCTACGAGGCGTTTGTGAAATCGCGATTGGTGTTCTATGCGCACCAGATGCACTTTGTCTATGCCAACCAATCCGACCTTGCACGGGCAGAATTTCACTCGTTTCAGCCCTTCGTTCATGCCTTTGACGATGGCACAGCCCTCTACGCCTACCTTCCGCTCGGACAGCACAGGCGCGCCTTCTTCGTCGTCACGAAAGACGATCGCAGCAAGGTCCTTACGATGGACACTTCGCCGAACGATCCCGTCTGCCACATGAACCATTGGAGTTTCTTTGTCAAGGAGGAGGTCGAAGACTTCTACGACGAGGAGAAGACCATCACCGGCGCCTCGTTGGTCATGACGAACCTCTGCAAGGGCGACGA
>TARA_B110000008_G_scaffold79183_1_pt1 | contig 12469 bp, 12 predicted proteins | sample TARA_B110000008 | Tara Oceans TARA_B110000008 (sample SAMEA4396496) | marine metagenome | biome: Westerlies Biome; feature: [DCM] deep chlorophyll maximum layer (ENVO:01000326); material: water (ENVO:00002006), including particulate matter (ENVO:01000060) such as... | depth 40 m
TTTTAGAAATAAGTAAATGTGACATTACCTATTTTGTTATCCGCATTTATCCTGCAACCTTCCTGCATTATTAGATCTTAACTTTCTTGTCTAGACGGAGTTGTTTATACTAAAAGCAATGAAATAATATACTTAGGAGTTAACCATATGATTAATAAATATTCTTTTATAGCAGCATTATTGTTTTTTAGCAGCTGTTCTAGCCTCCCCGACGTATCTGTTCCTAATATACCTTTTTTAGATTCAAATGAGGCTGATGCAAATTCAAATGCTGGTGCTGATGCTGATGCTGATGCTGATGCTGATGAAGAAGTTGTGGCTCAACTAGTAGGATATGAAAGTCGCGGTGATGGGTATTTATCATTTACTTACAACAACGGTCATCTTGAAACAATTATAGTTAAACTTAAAAAGGAACAAATTGTTTTATCAAAAGGTCAAAGTGTTATTAAAAAACTTCCCGTTGGCTGGCATTCTTTTGATGTCTCAGGATCTCAAATAGATGCTAGAAGTTATTCAACCGAATTAACCTATGACGGTGATACAGATGAATTTATATTTGATATTCCTTCACAATACTCGGAAATAGAACGCAGAAACATCAGAAATGACAATTTAGATCATAGTGTTGGTGTATTAATTGTAGGTTCTAAATTAGTGAACCCTGTAATTGAACTCAAAAAGTTAGATCAACCATTAGATGTACTTTTATTAGTCTGCCGTATTGTAGAAAATAAAGATGATCCATTGAAAGTTGGAGACAATGGTTCATGGGTTTCAGGCAATGGCATAACGAAAGGCAGGATTACTAAAATCGTAAAATTTTTTAAAGAAACATGTGCTTATTCCGATAATGTCGAATATAGAAGTCCATTAAGAATGGAATTGCCTGAAGGAAACTATTTGCTAAATGCCTCTGGAAGATCAAAGGAGTTATATGTAGATGGTAACAGCGTCAATACAATAGAAATAAATGAAAATAGTTTTGAAGTAAGCATAAAATAAATATGAAAAAACTGATTGCCCTTCTCCTGCTCTCGCCTTTGTCATACTCAGGTGAAATGAATTCTTGGGAATGCAATGAGTTCAAGGATGCAAAAATTATTGGTGATGATGGAGATTACCTCGGTAGACTGGGACCAAGTTATATGACTGATTCCATATACAATTCCTCTTCAAATTATAGCTCAACATATAGCTCTAACAGCATTTTTAATACATCTTCTAAGTATGGGAATAGTTATTCAAATACATCTGCATTTAATGATGGGGCTTCAAGTCCTCCAATTATTTTATCAATCGATGGAACCTCATTAGGAAAATTATCTATCGGTCCAGACTATTATTCTGATAGATATAATCCATATGACATTAAATATACTTGTGACTGGGATTAATACACGAATATTTATGATTGCTGGGGCTATTCATTGATTAGAATATAGAAGAGTAGTTAACCTGCTAATTTGCTTTCAATGAATCAAATAATTACCAAAGAATTCTATTTAAAGAATTCTTTGTATCCTTAATACAGATACTATATTTTGTAATATCTCTATTGTTAAAAGAACTACATTTTTTATAAGAACTTCGTTGATAAATTGCTCTTTTGACCGCATGGACAAAGCAATAGAACAAAAATAATTTCTAAAAAGCCTTTATAAAAATTAGTCATTTATTTGAAGAGATATTAATTTTTTTTACTAATAAAATAAGCCATGCAAACAAAAATGATAAATTAAGCTTTACGAAAGAAATGAAATCTTCTTCATGCCATGATTTTTTTATTTTTTTAATCATGATTCGATAATTAACATTATTTTCTAATCTTCGATATGCATTTTTAGTACTTCTGTGAGTTTTGTTTCTTTGAGTAATATCTCTAAGAAAGTTAAACCTATAAACCAAAGAAATAAAAAATGATTTTATGTAAGCTCTATAAATATGCAATAAATATGAAACTTTAAAGAGCTGTAGCATTCTTTGACGAAAATTAAGCTGTCTAGAGGGAATAAATCTTGTAAAAATCATAGTTATCTACAGATATTTGCTGGAATTGTATATTCTTGTTGTATTGTGCTGTTAACATATTCACCATTTATTTTAGCAGGTACTATATTTTTTCTTTGCTGAATAATTGACTTTTTGAGATCTAAAGCGACCAATCTATTATTTCTATTCGTTTTTTCAAATTCATAACTCTTAACTTTAACCCTTTTATTAGATGTAATTTCAAGATTAAGTTGAATTATAAATTTACTGTTGGTTCTTCCGCTGGCCTTATCGCATATTAACTTTCCATCCCATGCAAATGATGCTTTTGATGATTGTGTGTTATCAATAGAATCTGAAAGATTTAAATTATCAATAGATTCGCTAGAAGGTCTAAAACCCGGTTTATACAAACCATCAATAGATTCAAGGGGAATGTTAATATCCGGTTCATTATTTGTAATTTCTTGAAAATAGGAACAAGCATTTTTTGGAAATCTATCAAGAATTTCCTCATACTTTTTTTCAAAACGTGTTGTAGGGATAAAGTTCATTTCATCTCCAATTGCTTTTCTTGGAAATTTGGAAACGTCAGTATCAATTAATTCTAAGTTAATCAGTCTTGCAACATGTTGTGTCTGCCCTTCTTTGAAATCCAAAGACTTGTCATGAATAAGCGACATAAATTCTATAATTTCATTTCTTTCAATATACAACTTGTCAGTTATAATCGAGGCTCCGTCAACTAAAATAAAATCCATCTCTTGTTTTCTTTCCCAGTCTGACTTTATAACCACGATATCGCCTGCGCTACACATCCCAATATCAAATAAAAAATCAACGGGGGGAGTCCTCTCAATCTCGATAGGCCATGCCCATTCTGCACATTGCCTCCAGAAAGTTTTATCAATGCAGTTTCCTGCTATTAATGATTCATTATCTAAATCTGATATGGGCTCAGAAGTCTCTGGGTCTGAATTCACTTCAGGGCTTAGCTTTGCTATCTCTCTCTCAAGCTCTTTATTTTCTTTTTTTAAATCAACAATTTGCTGAGATAGCTCTATATTTATTGGCCCCAAGGAAGAAGGCTCACTGCTTGCTGCTATGATATCTTTAATAGTCTTATTTCTATCTATTAGAATATCTATATCATTAGATAACACATCAACCTCACTACCGAGTTCTACATTTTCTTTATTCACTTTATCAATGTTATAGAGAGCGAATAACATCAAAACAAAAAACAGAATTATAATAATTTCAGTTAAAGATGTGTTGAATAAGTCTCCATGCTTATTCTTGCTCATTTTAGTTCATTGTTGATGTACTCAGCATTAGCTCTTAGGGAATGATTCACTTCATTGTATGTTTTTTTAGTTTCCTCTAAGAGGCTTCCTAATGATCTATTGTAGTCATCAATTCTTTTTGAACTATTTGCAAATGTTTGATTTAAATTTTCTATATTTAACTCCATAATGGGAATTAGACGCTCAAGAATAGTATTGAGTGATGAGAATTTAGCTGATAAATCATCAAAATATTTTAAATCTATTGCTTTTACTTGATTATTTAGATTTGCCAAATTAAATTTTAACTCATCTGCATTTGATGAAATTTCATGCAATGTGGCAGATAGTTGACTGGGCACATCAAGTGTTTTTGAAAGATCGTTTAAATTTTTTGAAAGAGGCGTTGCTACTCTTTCGGCATCAACTGCTAAAGTTGTAAATGCGCCAGTAATCCTTTGGGTTTGAGTTTCTAGCTCTTGGGCTTCTGCTATTAATTTTTCCCTAATTGTTTCCTCGCCATCAAATGCATTGCTAGACTCAAGTTGCAACCATATTATCCTAGCAACTAAGCCAACTATAGTTGTAACAAGGGCTAATCCAAAATCTCTTACAACAGTGTTAAAGATACTTCCTATATTCTCAACATCTAATGTAATTAATGTATTAATCATTGCTATTAAGGTTAAGATAAACCCTAGGTAGTAACAGCTGTCAGCTTTTTGCTCTTTTGAAATAGATAGATTCTTATTTTTGTAAATAAAAAAAATATAAAATGCCATTACAGCAATCATTACAGCAACATTAAAACTAATATTGGTTCCTGAAACCCATATTAATAAAGAGCCAGCTGCAAGAGTTGCACCAAATAAATAAGATGGTTTTACAGTATATATATTGTTTGACATATGAATGCTGTAGACTACCTTACAATAAATCTACCCTGCCCAGCATATAAAGATTTTCTAAAATAATTCTCCCAAAATATTTGATGCTCTCTAGTTTGAGCTCCTGCAAAATCTGGGTCACCTTTTCTATTAAGATAAATTACTTGCCATTCAGTGCCTCTCAGGGTGCCAAAAGTTTTTTTATGATCTTTCGCCCATTCATCATAATCAAGGGTAAAATTTCCATACTTAGGGAAATGAGAGTACATACCTTTGCCTCCGTATTGGACCATGTCTGAAACCATAATTAAATAATGAGGTTTGTTCATATCTTTCGAGAATTCTGTAGCGGATAATGCAGAGATAGTTTCTATAATTGGAGAGGTATCCTGCTCATGCTCTACTAGAAGTTCCAGAAGCTCATTATCCATTCTCTCTACTAATTCTTTAAGTTTTTTATCAAGCAATTTTGTGTTTATAAAAATTGATTGGGCTGAATTTATATCATCAGGGAGCGGCCCTCTGCAAAGTGAAATAACAGGTTTAAGGCCGTCATCTGTATTTAATTGATTTTTACTCATCACGAATAATTGAATCAATACATCAGAATCAAATGCTTTTTTATTAAATTGAGTTGGGTCTTGATCAATGCTGCTTTCCAAAATATCTTCAGTTCTTCCGGCTAACCAAGCCCCAAACATACTTCTGATTTGTTGAACCTGATTTTTTGGAAACCCTTCAGATTGATCTATAACAATTGCAGTATAGGCTGATGGACCGCCAATTGGACAGTTCGTATGAATATCTCTTGAAGCTGTTAAAGATTCATCGCCGCTAAAAATTTGCTTGTAGCTATAAAATGCTAATGCAATTAAAAGAATGATCACAAAACCAATACCAATAGCTTGGTTTTGTTGGGTTTTTTTCTTTTGTTTAAATGTTGCCATCTAGAATATATATTAAAACTCTTTTCTAATATTCCTAATGTTTGACTGTATATCAGGCCAGGATCCTAACAACATTTCTGCGCTTGTTCGTACTTTTATAAAATTTTCAGACTCGCCTATCATTCTCTGAGTTTGAGTATCTAAAGCCCTCCAAGTAAAGTCAATCTTATCTTGAAAATATCTTGGGGCTTCTGAATCTCGTGCAGCAATATTAGATGTTCTATACTGCTCTATAACTGCTTGAAAACTTCCAGCAAGATTCTCAAAGTAATCACGATATTCTTCTTTTATTCGCAAATCGATAAATCCTATTGTTTGCTGGAGATTAGTAATGTGGGAAGAAACAGACTTAATTAGTTTATTACCCTCTAATACGAATTCAGAATAAATACTTTCTTGCTCAGAATTAGCATCTGATTTTAAGCTAAGTAAATTTTCTTCAAATTCGTCCAATTGAAGAGATTTCTTTCCATATTCTGGATAAGTATCAGCATGAAAAAATGAATCCAAAAGAGCAATAAGGGCACACAAGATTCCAAGCGCAACAAGAAAATATGATACTGGTTCTGCCAAGGCAAATGGGCTTATTGCCATTTCTTGTAGGGCGTTAGAAGCATCGGCCATTCCTTGACCTTCTGGTGATGTTATTACATCTCTAAAATGTCCAATTAAAAAATTGAATGGAGTTACTATTGACAGCCACACCAAAGAAATGAAATAACCAAAGAGTTTTCTACCTGGCGCAATGTGATTAATATTTCTAATTAAAGGAGCTAATATCAGCCCAACAGAAACATTTACAACTGAGAATGCAAATGCATATGTCATACCAGCAAAAGAGCTCCCAATAAGATTTTCTCCAAGAAAAACACCATTCAGCAGAGTTTCTGCTATCAGGACGACAAACAATATCATGACAAATAATAGTGTTGAGCTCATAGGCTTTGCTGGTCTTGTTAATTTATTGCTTCGCTTGAAATTACTTAGATCAGCTTTTGAAGCCTTAACATCCTCGTAAGCATTTTTAATTCTAATGTCATATTCTTGTTGAACAGCTTTAATTTTGTCTTTATATTTTTCTTCGTGCTGCATAAATTTATCTCTGTTGTCTTCAAGCCTACCTAGCGTGCTTTCTAGGGACTTAACCTGAAGATCAATCTCATTTTTTTTGGTTGATTTAAATCTATCAAACTCTGTTTTTACATGAGCATGAAATTGATCTGGTGTTGAGGAATCAGATAAAGGCAAGTCTAGGGAGCCATTGGCTTGCGCCTCACTTTCTACATTGAAATGATCCATCCAATGGGATGTAGTTTGAATGGTCCAGTTAGAATATATAGAACTACCTAAACCGACATCGGGCTCTTCTGTTTTGCTAAAAAAATTTTTAAGCCACTCAATCATTTTGTTAAAAACTTATAAATTTGAATATTCAGCATAACAAAAGTTGTATTTTTATCAATTTTAATAAGCCGCATAAAATATGCAGAACTATTTATTATGAAGCTACTTTTTGGGTATCGAATTTCAAGATGATCTAACTGATTTGGTATTGTAAGGTTTAATTTCACTTCTTAAAGATCATAATGTGATGGAAATATGTTTGACAGATAAAGACTATATTTGTTTAATGTAGGCATCGTTCATCCTATTCTTGGGACGGAAGTAAGTAATAATACTGAAGGAACGCATCTTATTGCCAACCGGCAGGAGATGGAAAAATGACTAAATGGGAATATAAAATTGTTGATCACAGTAATTCAACTGCAATGGGATACACCAATGAGGAAACAGAAGCATTTAAAATTGAATATAAAGATGCGGTACATTGGAAATATGAAATGTCTATGATTGAATTAAACAAACTTGGTCAGGAAGGCTGGGAACTTGTAACTCAAGATGGAGCCAGCCAAATATATTTAAGACGCCCTATATAAAAATGACTTTAGAGGAGTTGAGGGTGATAACAATTCTGTATGTTAGCGCCCTCCTTCCTCTAATCCTTTATTTTTTTAATTACAAAAAAATACCATCATGGATTCCTAAAGTTTATATAGGATCTTTTTTTCTTTGCGCATTAGGTTGGGAGCTCTGGTTTACCTATGGGTGGATTGAAGGTGATCCTGTCAATATTAGAAGATCTGATGTACTAAACAGTTGGATTCCTATGCATATGAATTGGCTATTAAATTCAATGGCAGATGCTGGAACAATCTCGCTTGGTGGCTTATGGCTTATGTGGCAATTCAGCTCAAAGAATTTACAAGTTTTTCATCAGTGGAATTGGTCGGCCTTTAGCATTCTATTTATTTGGTGCATTAGTCAAAATCTTTTTGTGGAACTATTTTTATATCACGATCAATTATCTGAAGGTAAGTCACTATCATGGGCGCCTTTAGCCCCAACTGGTCAATTTTTTAACCCATTACTGTTTGAATTCAGTGGGAGAAGCGTAATGTTTCAAACGCAATTGCCTTGGTTAATAATGGCGCCAATCTTGTATAAATTAACAATCTCTGAAGCTAGAAGATCTTCGGTTTAAAAAACCTTAAATATTGAGTGTATTATCTGTAGATGAGTTCTAATCAACATAGAGTCATAGGGTTTTGGAGAGGCTGGTCAATAGCTGTTGGTTGTGCAATAGGTTCAGGGATTTTTATGATGCCAACTATGTTGGCTCCTTATGGCTTACTCGGTTTTGGGGGCTGGCTTGTAGCTGGCGCTGGATCAATTTTAGTAGCCTTAACAATGGCTAGACTGGTTAAAAGGATTCCAAAAACTGGCGGGCCTTATGTCTATGTCAATGAAGGGCTTGGTGACTTTTCAGGTTTTATAATTGCCTGGACCTACTGGGTAGCATGTGTATCTGCTATTGCTGGAATATCAATTGCATTTGTTGGCTACCTAGGATTTTTTCTTCCTCAAATTGCAAGCTCTCAAATTTATGCTTTGCTTGCCTCGCTTATGCTAATTTGGATTATTGTTTTTCTGAATATTAGAAGTTTAGAAAATAGTTCTAAATTTCAATTAATTTCTACGTTATTAAAATTAGTGCCTCTTATGTTGATTGTTTTACTTGGCGCATCAAACTTTGATACAAGCAATTTACCAGAGCTCAACCCTACTAACCTTCACCCAATTTCATTAATCGCCACAGTTACAACTCTAGTAATGTGGTCATTTATAGGAATTGAGACCGCAACAGTTCCTGCGGACAATGTAATCAATCCACAAGAAACGATTCCAAAGGTCTTAATCGCCTCTGTTATAACAATTCTTATTCTTTATATCCTGGTAAGTGTTGCAATTGCAGCTTTAGTTCCAGCAAGTGAATTACTTGACTCTTCTGCTCCATTTGCATTAGCTGCATCAAAAATTTTAGGCGTCACTGGAGGCGCAATAATTAGTATAGGTGCACTTATATCCACCCTAGGCTCGTTAAATGCAAATACGCTGACTGCTGGTAATCTTAGCCTTGCCGCTGCGAGAGATGGATTGCTTCCGTCAAAATTTGTAATCTTAACTAAAAACGGTACGCCAATTTTTACTTACTTGCTAACAGGAGTATTTGTCAGCATTCTTTTGATGTTGAACTATACAAAAGGAATGGTAAACGCATTTGTATTTATGGCTATGCTCTCAACACTATCAACTTTAATAGCTTATGCATTCTGCGCAATTGCAGAATTTAAATTTGCAAAAGCAGATGCAAAAAATTTACAGAGGAATAATGCTCTTTTGCTTTCATGTATTACATTTTTGTATGCATTTTTTGCTATTTGGGGAGCTGGCATTGAAATGATAATTTATTCCCTTATCCTTATTTTGATTGGTACACCAATTTACTTACTTAAAAAATAAACTCATGTATGTGATGAATGAATACTCTCAAATAACAGAAGTGGCTATAAGGTCTCCACTTCAAAGTTTTATTGATGAGGAAAAACTCTCAAGTGAATGGGAGTCGTTAAGATTTCATGCAAAACCACATCTAAAGGAAGCAATTGTTGAATTTAACTATTTTAGAGGTCTGCTTGCAGATGATGGAATCACAATCATTGACTTACCCTCTTCTAGTCTACTAACCATTGATGGTATTTATACTAGGGATAGTATTTTAATATCTAAAGCTGGGCTAATACTTTGTAACATGGGTAGGTCCTCTAGAACACCTGAGGCTGTAGAAAATTATGCGGCCCTTTCAGATAAGGGTTACAAGATTGCCGGGCAAATCAAAGCCCCTGGAACGCTTGAAGGCGGGGATTTTATATGGATTGATAATCACCATGCTGCTGTTGGACTTGGGCCAAGAACCAATGCTGAAGGTATCAATCAATTAAAAGAAATATTAGGCTCAGAAGTTAATTTGCATGTTGTAGACTTACCAGATCCAGACCATCCAGACGATGTTCTGCATTTAATGTCAATAATTTCACCATTAGATAAAGATCTGGCTCTAATATATAGACCCCTCATCCCAGAAACTTTTATAACTTGGCTTAGCGATCTAGGGATAAGTTTTATCGAAGTTTCCGATGCTGAATACTCTATGATGGGATGCAATGTTTTGGCAACTTCACCAAGATCAATTATTATGCTTGAAGAGTTACCTGAGGTTCGATTAGAGCTTGAGAAAGCCGGTTGTAAAATTAGATCTTACAAAGGCCTTGAAATTAGCCGAAAAGGTGAAGGTGGACCAACCTGCCTAACAAGACCCTTGAAGAGAATTCATAAATGAGCGATTCATATAAAAGTTTGCCAGGTTGGACCTATACCAGCGAGGCATTTTTTGAGCTCGAAAAAACAGAATTAATTCTTAAGAACTGGCAATTAGTTTGCCATCTTTCCAATATACCAAATGCAGGGGATTTTTTTACATTTGAAATTTTCAATGAACGTATTTTTGTTATAAGAGATAAAGATGGAAATGTTGAGGCTTTTCATAACCTTTGCTCTCATCGTGGAACTAAGCTTATTAATGAAATTTCAGGAACCTGCAATGGGAAGATAACCTGTCCATATCATGCCTGGGGTTATGATTTTAAAGGAAATCTAATCAAGGTTCCTTATGAAGATCAATTTAAGGATCTACACAAACAAGATCATGGACTTCAAAAAGTTGAATTAGAAATTTTTCAAGGATTTATTTTTGTTAAATTACTAAAATCAGATGCCCCGAGTGTTCAAGAGCAATTTTCACCATATATTAATGAAATTGAGCAATATAGACTTGAAGAAATGAAGCCTCTTGGCAGGATAACAATGAGGCCTAGGAAAGTTAATTGGAAGCAAATCGCAGATAATTATGTAGATGCGCTCCATATACCTGTGGCTCATCCTGGGTTATCAAACTTAGTAGGCAAAAGCTATGGGCTTGAGGTTTCAACAAATAATGGATATGTGCATAAAATGTGGGGGGACGGAAACAATATTCGTAAGGATTCTATTTCAAATACTTTGTATGACAAATATCTACCGTACATGGATCATCTGCCCGATGACAAACAAAGGTATTGGCTCTATTTCAGATTATGGCCAAATCTCGCATTTGATATTTATCCAGAGCAAATGGATTTCATGCAATTCATCCCCATCGATGCAAATACAACCATGATTAGAGAAATAGCATACGCCCTACCAGATGAGCGTCGCGAGACTAAGGCAGCTCAATATCTAAACTGGAGGATTAATAGGCAGGTTAATAACGAAGACACTCAATTAATTAATTTTGTTCAGGAAGGAATGCAGACAAATAAATTTAAATCTGGTCCTCTTGCCTTTTCTGAAATGTGTTTAATAGATAGCGCCAATAAGATTAGGAAAGCCATCCCTATTTCAAAACAAGAGATCAAACCTGAAGAGTCTGAAATCTTTAAAAAAAATTCAAAACTTTAAGATAATCATAAAAAAACGCAATACCATTTCTGATATTGCGCTTTTGTAAATTCTTTTATCTGCTTAGCTTAAATCCAAGATAAACCATGCGACCGCGTGGGTCATGATGCTTAGGATCATAACTCCAGTTAGCAGCATCATAGACAAGTGGAACCTCTTCATCAAAAAGATTTGTGACTCCAACTGACAATTTAAGCTCACTATCACTCATCTGTATGGTGTATGAATCCATCAAATCTACCGTAAAGAATGAATCAATTTTTTGACTGAAGCCTCTAGACTTTGCAATTGCATCTAAAGGTCTTGTTGTCGAATAATCAGTGGTGTATCTTCCAAATAAAGCTAATGAATTATTCCCGCTTTCTAAGGCAGCATGAAATACAGCTTTAGTCTCCGGTAATGATCTAGCAAAATTATCATGGTTGAATTTACCAACTACATCAACAGTTGCTCCATTTAAAGGTATCTCATACTCAAACATTTGCATCATATTGACACCAACTTGAGCTTGTCCCCAAGGTGTATCAAAATCATATGTTGATTCAAAGTCTAAACCGCTTGTGTTTACATATGCAGCATTAAAGTACTTAGTTGTAACGCCTGTTAAAGTTCCACCAGTTGTTCTTTTGACGTCAGGGTCATTTGGATTAGCAGCTACTTTTCCTTGCGCACTTTCAATAGTAATAACATCGCTGTATTCGATGGCCCAATAATCTAATTTCATAGATAGTTTATCCGTTGGTTTCCATATAGCACCGATGTTCATATTATCCGACTCTTCGGGATCTAGGTTCGGATTATTTGCTTGGGCAATTCTTATAAATGTTGTGCCACCTTTGGGTGAACCGTCAGTATTGTAATCTTGAATGCCTTGCAACCCGATGGTGGTTGAGGTTAATTGAGCCAATGAAGCTTCTCGAAAAGAGGTACTAAATGAGGCTCTTAATGCAAGATTATCAGTAGCTTGATATCTAAATGATATTTTTGGATTGATAGAACTATCTGTCTCTAAGTCCTCATATCTTAAGGCACCATTAATCTCTAATTTCTCTGAAGGATTCATTGATCCTTCAATGAAAACAGCCATTGCATCTCTACTGGCATTGCTTTCAAGACCACCGCCTAAGAATAATAAATCAGCAGGAACTGTTATATTTCCTGATGCATCAAATTGAGCAATTGACGATGCTCCGCGAGCAACATTAAATGTCTCGTCTCTATATTGAAAACCGGAAGCGATATCTATCCCACCCCATGCTCCAGTTACAATAAAATCAAAGACAGCTAGTTCTGTTTCAGTCCATGTCTGTTGGGCGGTAGAAATCCATTCAATCAACTCGGCTGAATTATTTGTTGGAGTAAATAAATCCCAAGTTTGGTTACCGGAGTTTCCTCCATTGCCTTTGATAGCAGCGCTAAATCTTGAAGTGCTTGTGTCAGGTTGTTGACCATAAAAATCTTC
>TARA_B110000008_G_scaffold48315_1_pt1 | contig 12443 bp, 9 predicted proteins | sample TARA_B110000008 | Tara Oceans TARA_B110000008 (sample SAMEA4396496) | marine metagenome | biome: Westerlies Biome; feature: [DCM] deep chlorophyll maximum layer (ENVO:01000326); material: water (ENVO:00002006), including particulate matter (ENVO:01000060) such as... | depth 40 m
GGTTTGGTTACATGATCTCTGATATATTCAGCGGCTTCTTCTTCAGCTGTACCACCAATCTCTCCCACCATTACAATTGCTTTTGTTTGCTCATCTTCTTCAAAGAGCTTTAATGCATCAATAAATGATGTTCCCGGGATCGGATCGCCTCCAATACCCACACATGTGCTTTGACCCAAGCCTAAATCCGTTGTCTGTTTTACAGCCTCGTAAGTTAATGTGCCAGATCTAGAAATAATACCTACCGAACCTGATAAATGAATGCTGCCTGGCATAATTCCAAGCTTAGCCTCTCCAGGAGTAATGACCCCAGGACAGTTTGGCCCAATCAACTGAATTCCTAATTCATCTATACGTTTTTTAACAATAAGCATATCAAGAGTGGGGACCCCTTCAGTGATACAAATAATTAATTTAATGCCAGCATCTGCTGCCTCTAAAATTGAGTCTTTGCAGAAAGCTGCAGGTACAAAAATAATTGAAGCGTTTGGTTGAACCTCTTCCATTGCATCATGAACAGAATTAAATACTGGAGCGCCTAAGTGCGTTTGTCCGCCTTTACCAGGTGTAACGCCGCCAACAATATTTGTTCCATACTCAATTGATTGCTCTGAGTGCAATGTCCCTTGAGATCCTGTAAAACCTTGAACCAAAAGACGAGTATTTTTATTAACTAATATGCTCATTTGCTTAACTCCACCGCTTTTATTGCTGCGTCTTCTAGATTATTTAAACTTACTATTTCAGCACCAGATTCTGCAAGAATGGTGCTTCCAATATCAGCATTATTTCCTTCCAGCCTCACCACAACAGGAATAGAGACGCCAACCTCCTCTATGGCTGCTAATATGCCTTCTGCAATGAGATCACATCTTACTATTCCGCCAAATATATTAACTAATACTACTTTTACCTCTGGATCTGCCAATATAATTTTAAAAGCCTTTGAAACTCTTTCTTGGGTTGCTGTTCCACCCACATCTAGAAAATTAGCTGGGGCGCCGCCAAAATACTTTATTGTGTCCATGGTGCCCATAGCTAAACCAGCGCCGTTAACCATACAACCTATATTTCCATCCAATGATACATAGCTTAAGTCATGCTGTGCTGCCTCTGATTCACGAGGATCTTCTTGAGACGAATCATGCATTTCTTGGATTTCTGGCTGTCTGTATAGTGCATTTGAATCAATGTTTATTTTTGCATCCAAGCAATGTAATTTGCCACCCTGAGTTATGACTAGAGGATTGATTTCCAGTAAGCTTAAATCATAGGTTACAAATAAATCTGTCAGTTGAGGTAGCATCTTAGAAAAATCTTTAGATTGCTCTGGATTTAGCTCAAGTATCTTTGATATTTTTCTTGCTTGAAAAGGCATAGGTCCTGTCAAAGGATCAATTTGCTCATAAATAATTTTTTCTGGATTTTTCTTGGCTACTTCCTCAATATTAACTCCGCCCTCTGATGAGCCTATAAATACAATTCTTTGAGTGCCTCTGTCCACAACAGCACTCAAATATAATTCCTTAGCAATATCTGTGCATTCTTCAATGAGGATTGAATTGACTAGTTGTCCCTGAGCGTCTGTCTGATAGGTCACTAAGCGTTTACCAAGCCAGTGATTAGAAAAATCTACAGCCTCTTCGGGAGTATGAATAAGTTTAACTCCCCCAGCCTTGCCTCTTCCGCCAGCATGAACTTGAGCTTTAACTACCCATTTAGTCCCTCCAATATTTCGACAAGCAGTAACCGCATCTTCTGCTGACTTAATAACTTGATTTTTTGATACTGGTAAACCAAACTTTGCAAAAAGTTGCTTGCCCTGATATTCGTGAAGATTCATTTTTTTCTATTTCCTATATGTATAGCATTTCCATTTACTGCCATCGCTGCTTCGTGCAAAGCCTCTGAAACAGTAGGATGACTAAAGATAGTTAATTCTAAATCTTCAGCACTACCACCAAACTCCATAGCAACAACACCTTGCTGCACAATATCAGCAGCAGATGGTCCGAAAGCATGAACGCCGAGTATTGTATCTGTTTTTTTGTCGGCTATAACTTTTACAAAACCTTTGCTCTCGCCAGTGGCTAAGGCCCTGCCACTAGCCGCAAAAGGAAATGACCCTGATTTAAATGCAATTCCAGATTCTGATAATTCAGCTTCGTTTTTTCCAACCCAAGCAACTTCTGGATGAGTGTAAATTACCGATGGTACTAGGTCATAGTGCATTTCTGCATGTTTTCCAGCAATTCTCTCAACAACCATAACCCCTTCTTCTGAAGCTTTATGAGCAAGCATAGGACCCCTCACCACATCACCAACCGCCCAAATATTTTTTACTTTGGTTTCACAAAAATCATTAACCGGAATAAAGCCTTTTTCGTCTAGTGTTACATCACAGTTTTCATCAAATAAATTGGTGGTATTAGGTTTCCTACCGACAGCTACAATTAATTTATCAACTATTAATTCATTGCTATCACCCTTCTTCTCAAAGCCAACTTTTACATTTTTATTAGTTGCTTTAGCCGAGGTAACTTTGCAACCAAGGTTAATATTTAGCCCTTGTTTATTAAACTCTTTCAACACATCTTTTGATATTTTTTGATCAGCCATTGGTAGGAAATCATCCATTGCTTCAAGAATGGTTACTTCCGATCCAAGCCTTGCCCAAACACTTCCCAGTTCTAAACCTATAACTCCAGCACCTATAATTCCTAATTTTTTTGGAACAGATGAAAATTCTAGAGCGCCAGTACTATCAACAATATTTTTTTGATCAATGGGTGCAACAGGAATATTAATCGGTGATGAGCCGCTTGCTATAACTATGTTCTTAGCATTAATAATTTCAGTTTTATCTCCAATTAAGACTTCAACCTGACTGGAATTGAGTACTTTGGCTTCTCCAAATATTGCAGTCACCTTATTTGCTTTAAAGAGACTTCCCACTCCAGCCCCTAGTTGGGCAACAATTTTATTTTTTCTTTCCATCATCTTAGGAATATCAAGCTTTGGAATAGTGACCTCAATACCGTGTTCTGAAAAGTGATTAATAGCATCTGAGTATCGATGAGAAGAATCTAATAGTGCTTTCGATGGTATGCATCCAACATTCAAACATGTGCCTCCGAGCTGAGATTTTCCCTCAGAATCAAAAGATTTCTCAATACACGCTGTGTTCAAACCAAGTTGTGCAGCCCTTATTGCTGCAATATAACCTGCTGGACCGCTTCCTATAATAACTACGTCAAACATAAAAATACCTTATAAATTTAACAACAAGCGTTCTGGTGATTCAAGCTGGTCTTTTATGGCAATAAGAAAAGACACAGCCTCTTTGCCATCAAGTAACCTATGGTCATAACTCATTGCTAGATACATCATGGGTCTAATAACAACCTCCCCATCTAAAGCAACTGGTCGATCTTGAATTTTATGCATACCTAGAATAGCTGTTTGGGGTGCATTTAATATAGGGGTAGATAATAAATTGCCATAAATCCCGCCATTAGAAATTGTAAATGTGCCGCCTTGCATATCGCTAATGCCTAATTTGCCATCTCGTGCTTTACCAGCATAATCAATGATTGATTGTTCAACTTGCGCCACTGTAAGATTATCTGCATCTCGAATTACTGGAACAACCAGACCTCTATCAGTAGAAACTGCTACACCAACATCTTGATAACCATGATAGACAATGTCATTGCCGTCTATGGAAGCATTAACTAATGGAAATTTTTTTAAAGCTTGAACAGAGGCTAAAACAAAGAAGCCCATGAAACCGAGTTTAACTCCATGCTCTTGTACAAATTCCTCACCATATTTTGCTCTTAAATCTTTAATTGGTTTCATATCTACTTCATTGAATGTAGTCAACATTGCTGTTTCTTGCTTAACACTTAACAGTCTTTTTGCAATAGTGGCTCGCAATCGAGACATAGGAACCCTCTCCTCATCTCTTCCAGTTTTAGAAGGAGGGCTTAGTATTGATGCTTTCTCCGTTAAAACTTCAGATGAAGATTCTGATAGATGATTCACTACATCTGCCTTTGTTACTCTGCCGCCTTTACCAGAACCCATAACATCCGCAGAGGTTAAGTTATGCTCTTGTAATAATTTAGTTGCAGCTGGTCCATTAAGCCTCTCTTGCTCTATGGCAGGTAATGGCTCTGCTATGACTTCAGTTTTGGGTATTGATTTTAAATGTTGATCTTGTGACTTATCAATTTCTGACGAAGAGTTATCTTTAGGTTGATCAGAAGCTTTTTTAAACTCAGCAATTAATTCAGCACTCTGAACAATTTCACCAGCTGGCTTATGAATTTTTGAAATTAGACCATCAAATGGTGCAAGCACTTCCAGAACTACTTTATCAGTTTCAATTTCTGCTATCACTTCGTCTTGATGAACTATTTCTCCTTCCTTTTTTACCCAATTCGCAATTGTTCCATCAGCGACTGACTCTGGAAAAGTTGGTGATTTTACTTCTGTAGTCATATTCTCATTACCCCTATAATGTTAATGCCTCAGCAACCAAATTGTCTTGCTGTTGATTATGTAATTTATTTAAACCAACTGCTGGCGCTGCTGCTGCTGGTCTACTAACTAATCTAATCTGATGTTTTGAAACCCTATCAAGTACTCTTTGAATTCTATGGCGATGACTAAACCAGGCTCCCTGGTTGGCAGGCTCTTCCTGACACCATATAAAATCTTTTGCCTTCTTATACTTTAATAAAATTTCTTCAAGCGCGTCATACGGAAATGAATACAATTGCTCTATCCTAATTAACGCAATCTCTTTAAGTTCAAGTTCATTTTTCTTATTTAATAGATCATAGAAAACCTTTCCAGAACACAGAATAATTTTTGTTACATCAGTATTTTTTGATACTGTCTTATCATCAATTACATATTGAAATTTTCCATGGGTCAGTTCTTTAATCTCAGATGTAGCCATTGGATTTCTGAGTAAACTCTTTGGTGCAATTACAATTAATGGTCTGCGCATTTTTCTGATAGTTTGCAGTCGGAGTAAATGGAATATCTGGGCAGGAGTGCTCGGAACGCATACTTGTATATTTTCATCAGCACATAATTGCAAATACCTTTCTAATCTTGCACTACTATGCTCAGGTCCTTGACCTTCATATCCATGAGGTAGAAGCATTACAAGACCAGAAAGCCTCTCCCACTTGTGCTCAGCTGATACTATAAATTGATCAATAACAACCTGAGCACCATTTGCAAAGTCTCCAAATTGAGCTTCCCAGATAACTAAACCAGAGGGCCTGGTTGCTGAGTACCCATATTCAAAACCTAAGACAGCCTCTTCAGACAGAAGAGAATCATATATATCTATAGTGGTATTTGCTCGATTAGCAGCGTTAACCAACGGCATAATACCCATGCCATCTTTTTGGTTGTGGAGAACAGCATGTCTATGTGAGAACGTACCCCTTCTAACATCTTGGCCAGTAAACCTAATTGGATAGCCCTCCGTTAACAAGGTTGCATAAGCCATATTTTCTGCAAAACCCCAATTAATGGGCATGTTTCCATCTGCCATTTTTAACCTATCATTCAAAAGCTTCTCTACCTGTTTTTGCGGTTCAAAATTCTGCGGAAGGCTGAATATATTTTTAGCTAGATCAGCAAATTGATTTTCATCAAACGAGGTATTTGTTTCTTGCTTCCATGTCTGCTCTAAGAAGGGAGTCCAATCAAACCATAGCTTTTCATTGGGTTTGGTAGCTAAGTTATGGGCAACAGAATCACCCTGCTCAATTGATGCTCGATAATTTTTTTGTATCTCTTCACAATCTTCCTTAGATAGAACTTTGTTTTTAATAAGAAGTTCTTGATATATATCTTTAACTGATGGATGGTCTTTAATTGCTTGATACATAATTGGCTGAGTGGAAGAAGGTTCATCAGCTTCGTTATGTCCTCTTCTTCTAAAGCAAAACATATCTAAAATAATATCTTTCTTAAAAGTATTTCTATATTCACAAGCTAATTTTGCTGCAAACACAACCATCTCAGGATCATCTCCATTGACATGTAATATCGGTGCCTCAATAATTTTTGCCACATCAGTTGCATAAGGTCCAGACCTTGCATCTTCTTCATTTGAGGTTGTAAATCCAATTTGGTTATTAACTATTACATGAATACTTCCTCCAACTCCATAACCCCTAGTTTGAGACATTTGAAGTGTTTCCATTACTACACCTTGCCCTGAAAATGCAGCATCACCGTGAATTAAAATTGGTACCACTAGGTTATGATCTTGATCATTCAGTCTATCTTGGCGAGCTCTAACAGAGCCAACAACCACTGGATTGACAATCTCTAAATGGGAAGGGTTATTACCAAGAGATACATGCACCTCTCCATTTGGGGTGAGAATATTTGATGAAAATCCTAAATGATATTTTACATCTCCTGTGCTTGCCCCTTCTAACTCGAAATCTTCCTCAAATGCAGCAAATAATTCTTTAGGAGATTTACCTAAAACATTTACCAAGAGATTTAACCTCCCTCTATGAGCCATACCAACACAAATTTGCTGTGCGCCAAAAATTCCACAGTTTTGGATTAAGCTGTCTACCAATGGAATTAAAGATTCAGCTCCCTCAATTCCAAAACGTTTCATTCCTGGATATCTTGATGCTAAGAATTTTGCTAGCCCATCTGCCGCACTTATCCTTTTGTGAATATATATCTTTTCATCAGTCGTAAAATCAATCTTGCCTAGGCTGGGCTCCAATCTTTGTTGAAACCACTGTCTCTCATTAATATTAGAGATATAGTTATATTCGATGCCTAAATTTCCACAATAGATTTTTTCTAGGGACACAATTATTTCAGCTAAAGAAGCAACATCTTTATGAATTCTTAATGAATCAGTGCTAAATTGCTTTTCTAGGTCGCTCTCATCCAATCCATAAAATGATAATTCTAAATCCTCGCAGTGACGAGCAGGCTTTAAGTTCAATGGGTCTAATGTTGCCTTATGATGCCCTCGATTTCTGTATGCTTGAATAAGCTGAATTACTTTAATTTGTTTTTGATCTGCATCAATATTAATTTTCTTAGCATGAGGTTTAATTAATTTACTGTTTATTTTAAATCTCTCTATTACCTCTTGATGAGACGCCTCCACTCCAGACTCTGATGATGCTGGCAAAGAATTAAAATAGTGCATCCAGTCTTGCGGAATAGAGCTAGAATCTTTTAAATAAGATTCATACAAAGACTCAAGATATGAAGCTTGCCCGCCCCCTGCGTGAGAGGTAGAAATGAAATCTTCCATATCAATCATAAGCTAGCTTGTGTTGGAGGCAGTTGAAGTAATAATATTAGATTTTTTTTGTTTATTTGTTAGCAGCATTGATTTAATCTCTCCAATTGCTTCATTTGGATTAAGTCCCTTTGGACAAACGCTTACACAGTTCATAATTCCATGGCATCGATAAACACTAAAAGGATCAGATAGGTTTTGAAGTCTCTCTGCTGTTTTGGTATCTCTTGAATCAGCAATAAATCTATAGGCCTGAAGAAGAGCCGCTGGACCTACAAACTTATCAGGATTCCACCAGAAAGATGGGCAACTTGTTGAGCAACATGCACATAAAATACATTCATAAAGGCCATCTAATTTATCTCTATCCTCTGGTGATTGAAGTCTTTCACCAATATCAACCGGCGAATCATTCTGCAGAAAAGGTTTAATCTTTTCATACTGAGCATAAAATTCGGTCATATCTACTACTAAATCTCTTATCACTGGAAGACCAGGAAGAGGACGAAGATCAAGCTTATTTTTTTTAACTACTGAAGATAGAGGAGTAATACAAGCTAGGCCATTTTTCCCATTTATATTCATTCCATCAGAACCGCATACTCCTTCCCTGCAAGATCTTCTGTATGAAATTGTGGGATCTTTCTCTTTCAATTGATTAAGAAGTTCTAGAACCATAATATCTCTCTTAGGCTTTTCAAACTTATAGGTTTGCATATAAGGAAATTGATCCTTTTCTGGGTTATATCTATAAATATTTATGCTTATCATTTTTATTAACTTTGCTTTATTTAATAGGTTCTAATTTTTGGAGGAAATGCTTCAACTTGCTTAGGTTCAAAGTTTACATGCCTCTTACCTAAACTCTTATTTGTTGGATCATACAAGGAATGACATAACCACTTCTCATCATCTCTATCCGGATAATCTTCTCGAGCATGAGCTCCTCTACTTTCAGTTCTTTGAAGGGATGAAATAGCTGTAGCTTCGGCAACTTCAAATAAATTTTGAAGTTCAATTGCTTCTACTCTATTGGTATTAAAAGCCTTACTTTTGTCTTGTAAATACAGATTATCTATCTTCTCCCTAATCTCCGCTAATGCTGAAACACCTTTTTCCATATAATCTCCACGCCTAAATACACCAAAATAGTTCTGCATAACTTCTTGCAGTTCTCTTTTAACAGACGAAACTTCGTGACCAGAAGTTGATTCGTTTAATTTATTTAGACTATGAAGTGCTCCATCAATATCATCTTTATCAGCATCAGCTACGCCACCGCCAGACTTTAAAGCTTCATTAATATGGAGTCCCGTTGCTCTGCCAAAAACAATCAAATCTAAAAGTGAATTTCCACCCAATCTATTTGCTCCGTGCACTGATACACATGCAGCCTCTCCAACAGAAAATAGCCCTGGAATATAATCATTATTGGCACTACTTATTTTAAATGCTTGGCCATGAATATTTGTTGGCGTTCCTCCCATCATGTAATGACATGTTGGTACTACTGGAATTGGTTCGTAAACTGGATCAACGGCGGCAAATGTTTTAGAAAGTTCACAAATGCCTGGAAGTTTCTCGTTCAAAACATCTGCACCTAAATGATCAAGCTTTAAAAATACATGATCTTTATTTTCACCACAGCCTCTACCTTCAAGAATTTCTAGAACCATTGAGCGGGCCACAACATCTCTTCCTGCAAGATCTTTTGCATTTGGAGCGTACCTCTCCATGAATCTTTCGCCGTCTTTATTGATTAAGTAGCCGCCCTCGCCTCTGCATCCTTCTGTAACCAAGGAGCCAGCTCCATAAATTCCTGTAGGGTGGAACTGCCACATCTCCATATCTTGAGCTGGAATACCAGCTCTTAATGCCATACCTAGACCATCGCCAGTATTTATAAGAGCATTTGTTGTAGATGAATAAATTCTACCAGCGCCACCTGTTGCTAAAACTGTTGCTTGGGCTTTTAGATATGCGACTTCACCAGATTCAATTGAAAATGCAATTACTCCTGTAACTTCTTTTAGTTTATTCAGAACTAAATCAACAGCAAACCATTCATTTAAAAAATTAGAGCCTTCTTTAACATTATTCTGATAGAGAGTATGAAGTAAGGCATGGCCTGTCCTATCGGCTGCCGCACAAGTTCTAGATGCTTGGCCACCCTTGCCAAAATCTTTTGACTGTCCGCCAAATGGTCTTTGATAAATACGACCATTTTCTGTTCTAGAAAATGGCAAGCCCATATGTTCAAGTTCAAAAACAGCTTTTGGACCTTCAGAGCACATATACTCGATCGCATCTTGATCTCCAATATAGTCTGAACCCTTAACAGTGTCATACATATGCCATCGCCAATCATCTTGAGGATCAGCACTTGCAATTGCACAAGTAATTCCTCCTTGAGCAGAAACAGTATGAGATCTTGTTGGAAAAACCTTTGATACAACAGCTGTTTTTAATCCTGATTTTGCCAATTCTAGTGAAGTTCTCATTCCTGAGCCACCCCCTCCAATCACAAGAACATCGAATTCTAATGTTTTAATATTTGATGCATTTAAAGTATTCAAGATTTAGCTCCAGATAATAAATAAAATGATAAAAACAATTAAGCAACCCCAAAGGCTATAAAGCAGAAAATAAGCTCCTCTAATCAGATTTGCATATTTCCCAATAGCAGGACTAAGAAATCCAAGAGTTCTTGCGGTAAAGTAATCTGTACCAATTGTCCAAAGACCAATAAAAGAATGGATTACGATAATGAGAGCAACTGAGCTCGTTAAGACTAAGAAGAGCGTTTGATCAGTGAAAAGAGCCCAAGCGCTATATTCAAATGGTTGGTTTGATAGAAAAAAAAGGGTAAGCCAAATTGTGTACCCTAGCAAAAAGATAGCGGAAAGGCGTTGAGCATAAAATAATGTTGCACCTATCACAGGTAAACTCTCCACATGACTGCAGCAACTAATAAAAACCAAATAAAAAATACTACGTATGAAGAGACCCTAGATCCTTGGAGAGACTCTCCAATATGTATATCTTGAAGGAGATGGCGAATACCAGTTAAAATATGGTATATGAATACCAAGAAACTAAAAGAGACAAATGTTGAGAATAAAATTGAGTCTTTAAAAATATCTGAAATAAACATAAAGTCATCATAGCTTTTAGTTGTAAAGTGAAGAATATATAGTGATAGAGGAAGAGTTATAAAAAATATATAAATACCAGCCAGTCGATGGGTAATAGAGGATATAGCAGATACCGGGAGCTTAATCTGCAAAAGATTGATATAAACTGGACGAGTTCTGTTCTGGTTAATGGACATATGTTCTCTTCTTATACCTAAATATGTTAATTGTACCAATCATTTATCAATTTACCCAATTAGGTTATGTAGTGGCATTTAAATTTATAAACTTTTGAATGTCAACATTCAAATATATAAAGATATAGTAGTATTTTCAAAGGTATGTGCATGTAGTTTGACTACAATACATAGTATTACTTACTCTTTTTAATGTGCTTAACTAGTCGTTTTTTCTTTTTAATTTGTCGAGATGTTAATTCATTCTTTTTGCCTTCATAGGGATTACTACCTTTCTTAAAAATAAGATTTAACTCTATGCTTTTTAAATTTAAAGCTTCCCTAAATGAATTAATCAAATACCGTCTGTAATTTGCTGGAATTTTACTTGAGACATTAGAATGAATAATAAGTTTTGTTGGGTAAATACCTCCGAAATGTATATATCTCATTTTAACTGGGCGACCTCCAACACTTGGGGTATTAGTCGCTAGAACAAACTTTTCGAGTAATTTATTAAGCATACCAGTTGAAAATTTAGTTGTTGCTATTGTATGAACATCTGCCAGGGTATTAAAAAGCTTCTTAAATCCTCTTTTTTGTAATGCTGAAATTTGCGTAATTACTAGGTCACTCAGAACTGAATTATGATATTTTTTTGAAGATAAAAGATTTTCAATGTCTTTAGATGACAACTCATCAACTTTATTGAGAGCTATGACAACTGGTTTTCCATGCTCTCTAATTAAATTAAGAATTCGTAAATCTTGGTCGACTACCCCATCATTTGCGTCTATGAGCATTAAAACTATTTCTGATTCTGCAACTGCATGCATAGCACGCACATATGAAAAATACTCAACTGCATTACTCTGTTTATATCTTTTTCTGATGCCAGCAGTGTCAATAAATACAAACTCCTCATCATTAAATGTGAATGGAACATGGATTGAGTCAATCGTCGTTCCAGGAATATCTGAAACAATCAATCTATCTTGCTTTGTAAATTGATTGATAAACGTAGACTTGCCTGCATTTGGTCGACCAATAACTGCTATTTTAGTTCCTGGGATTTCGATAGCAGGAGTCTCTTCTAAATTATTGGCTAGGTATATCTGCAGGTCATTAATGCCTTTTGAATGCTCGGCGCTGATTTCAAGTATGTCTCCCGCGCCCATCTCTTGAAGATCTTGCTTTGCATTTGAGCGTTTTTTGATATCAATTTTATTTAAAACAACTACAAAATTTTTATTGAATTTCCGAACAATTTCAAAGAGATTAATATCATCAGAAGTTAGCTCTTGTGACCCATCAATAAGTAAAATAATAAGGTTAGATTCCTCTGCAGCTATAAGGGCTTGCTCGGTAATTGCTTCCCTAAATTCAGTTAGCTCAGAACCCACGCCACCCGTATCAACTAATAAGTATTGCTTACTCTTAAAAGTACTATAGCCAAAATTTCTGTCTTTAGTTAGGCCTGAAAAATCTGAAACAATAGCATTTCTACTTTTAGTGAGCTTATTAAATAAGGAGGATTTTCCTACATTAGGCCTGCCGAGAATAGCGATTGAATTTAACATTTTGATAAAACATTTTAGAGCGAAATTGCAACTAAATTAGAGTCCTGATCTAAGGTGTAAGCCAGTCCTCCAAAGGTTACTATGCTCTTAATTGGATTTCTCGAAACTTTTTTTCTACCGACAGTTTTTCCAGTCATTGGATTGATAACATGCAAGTATCCCTCTAAATCTCCAACAAGCATATAATTCTTAAATATTACTCCGTTAGATAGATCTCGAATCTTGTACTCTTCTGAAA
>TARA_B110000008_G_scaffold182040_1_pt1 | contig 12385 bp, 9 predicted proteins | sample TARA_B110000008 | Tara Oceans TARA_B110000008 (sample SAMEA4396496) | marine metagenome | biome: Westerlies Biome; feature: [DCM] deep chlorophyll maximum layer (ENVO:01000326); material: water (ENVO:00002006), including particulate matter (ENVO:01000060) such as... | depth 40 m
AGTAAACATGATGAAACCTATGTTATTGTAGGAATTTTAGATGCTACAGGTACCCCTGCTGATAAAGTAATTTGGGTTCCAATAAAAGGAATTCAATTAATGGAGGGGCATGCAAAAGAATATGCTTCCTCGGTTAGTGCGGTTCTAGTCAAATTAAGAGGTGCTGCTGGATTTGCCTTAGAAATGAAATATAATAAACAGGGTAATCAAGCCACTTTAGCATGGCCCATTGCGGCAACCCTTGCCCAATTTTTCGACCGTTTAATTTGGTTTGAAAAAGTACTTGAATGGATTGCTTACCTTGTTGGATTAGTTGCTGGCTTAATCATTTTAGCGGTCTTACGAAATTCTATGAACGAAAGAAAGCGAGAATTTGCTATTTTGCGCTGCCTTGGTGCCAGTAGAAGTTTTATAATAAGAGTCGTTCTCGGCCAATCTTTGATCATTTCCTTGTTTGGTGTGATCGGTTCATTATTAATTTATTTTATAATGAGTGGAGTTGCATCCTATTTTATAAGAGAGCAAACAGGAGTTCTTTTAGATCCACTATCCATAGACTTTACTTTTATCTATGTATTTTTGGTAATTTTATTTTTAGGGTTAATCAGTGCACTACCTTCCGCATTTCAAGCTTATCGAGTCGATATAAGCAAAAGCCTAAGGCCCTTAGCTTAATATAATTTTAATAAAATTTAAATTAGACTGCTAAGGACTTGCGACTTAACCTTTCTAAGGTAATCCTAGTTTTGTTATGCAGATTAAAACATATTTACTTTTATTTTTTCTGTTTCTATTTTCCTGTGCCCAAGAAAATAAAGAAGAAGTTTTAAAAAAATCACCACCGATTGGTGAACCAATTAAAGGTGAACCAATTGTATCGGATAGCTTGGATTCAAATCAAACGGAACCAACTCTCAATAAAGATTTACCTTCTATTGAACCTGATAAACGAACTGATCTAGGAGAGACAATTGAGGAGGGGCTGGTTATAAATGGTGTCCGAAAACCTCAGGATGAAAATTCCACTCAACCTACAATCATAAACAATTTACCTCCCTTGGAGGAGAATAGCGGGTATGAAAGATTGGATTTTCGTGATTTAGTAAATTTTACTTATGAAGTTACTTGGGAAGGGGATGGGCAAGAGTTTGATTTTTCTGCTTATTCAAAACGTGTCCCAAAACGACTAAGGGAAAAGTCGGGATTATCAATTGCAGTGGAGGGTTTCATGATTCCTACTATTGTTGATGAAAACAATAAAGTAAAAGAGTTCCTGCTCCTCCCCGATCAAATGAGTTGTTGTTTTGGGCAAAGCCCAGAAGCGAATGGATGGGTCGTAGTAAGTGCCAAAGAAGGCGTCGAAGTACTTATGGATCAAATAATACGAGCCACCGGAACACTAACTGTGGAGGAGCGTTGGGACGAAGAATTTTTTGTGGGTCTATACCACTTGGACTGTAATGAAATTACCGGCCCGTCCTTGTGAGAAGTAAAACTATTTCTCTTTGGCTGCTTTTTTAGGTTTCTTTGCCGCCCCGACAGACACTTTTTTCATAACATCAGGATCATCGACAGAACCATTGTCTGTTCTTGAACCTAATTTGATCTTATCAACAAACTCCATTCCTTCAACTACTTGTCCCCAGACTGTATACTGGCCATCCAAGAAGGATGAATCATCAAAACAAATAAAGAACTGACTATTGGCACTGTCTGGACTCGATGACCTAGCCATGGAGCATGTACCCTTGGTGTGTTTACGATCGTTGAACTCTTCTTCTAAATCAGGTAGATCTGATCCGCCTGTTCCAACTCTTCTTTTGCTAAAATCCTTTGAGTTTCCATATTCAACATCTCCCGTTTGAGCCATAAAACCCTCGATCACCCGATGAAAAACAACCCCGTCATACTTTCCTTCACTGGCTAACTTTTTGATTCTTTCAACATGCTTTGGAGCATCGTCCTTAAATAATTCAATCACAACTTTTCCATCTTTAAGTTCAATGATTAATGTGTTTTCTGGATTTAACTTTTCTGTTTTAGCTTCTGACATGGCAAAAGGAAGCAGGAACACGAGTAACGCGAAATACTTCTTCATAGTTTAATGATTATGGTTAGATTAAGGGTGAAATTTGAGTTTTTATATCAACTCAAAATGAGGTTTTGGTAAAGAGTGAAATTGAAAATTTTCTATTCAGTCGGTTTTAAACCTTTAAGAGAATAAAGACTAACTTAAATTAACTGTGTTATGGGTTGCCCTTTATCAGAGAGGGTAAAAGGCCGCCTTGTTGGGGAGTAAATGATTTCATCCAGAGGTAAACCTAGAGAAAAGGCAATTGTAGCATTGAGGTCGGGGATTTCTACCTTTTGATCAATTACTTCTCTTCCTTCCTTATCCGTTTTGCCCCATACCTGGCCTCCTTTGATTCCTCCACCTGCCAGCATGCAGGAGAAAGCCTTGGGGTAATGGTCACGTCCGTCATTTACATTAATATTAGGGGTTCTTCCAAATTCAGTCGCAAGTACAACTAATGTTTCTTCGAGCATTCCTCTTCGTTCCAAATCAGCCAGTAAAGCGGAAAGTGCCTGGTCTAAAATCGCACTCTGTTCAGGAACTCGGGAAAAGTTATTTTGATGGGTGTCCCATCCTCCAAGTTGAACTTCCACAAACCTAACTTGTCGTTCAACAAGGCGCCGGGCAAGCAATACGCCCTGCCCAAACCTATCTTCCCCATAAGACTCTCTTGCCTGCTGTGTTTCTTTACTAAGATCAAAGGCTGAGAGATCGCCGCTTTTCATTAAACGAATAGCGTCATCGTACATGTTGGCATAGGAATTTACTTTCGCAGATCCATATTTTTTTACGAAGGATTCATCAAGCTTTTGGGAAAAATCGAGTCTTTTCTCAAATGTATTATTGGTTAGGCCCGGGTGCATTTTACTATTTCTCAGACCGGCTTCTGGATCTCCGATCGCAAGAGGTTGATGAGATGATGGCAGAAAGCCCGCAAGGGGGTGACGGCTACCTCCGTTTACGACCACAGCACCTGGAAGGGTAGGGTTAAAGCGACCATCAAGCTTTGTCATCCATGAACCCATGGTAGGATGTTTAATGGTCGCCCTTTGTGCATAGCTGGTGTGCATGAAATAATTACCCTGTTCATGTGCACCTTTTGTTGATGTCATTCCGCGAATCACGGCTATTTTATCTGCGTGGTTTGCGAGTAGGGGTAAGTTTTCAGCAAGTTTTAGATGATCAACCTTTGTGTTAATAGCCTGTGTGGGACCACCGGTTTCGGTGCCCGGTTTTGGGTCAAGGGTGTCAATATGTGTCATTCCACCAGACATGTATAGGTAGATGACATTTTTTGCCTTGGGTGCATGATTAAGTGGCCGGTTTAAACCAAGTCCAGCTCCTTGGAGTGGCAGTGAGCCTGCCCATGGTAAAATACTTACTCCCAGAAGTCCTTTTGCAGCTAAGCTAATAAAACGCCTGCGTTCCAATTCTTCCGATTTGTTGATTGTCGCGTCCATGATTTTGTTGAGTTCAGTATTTTATTGAATAAAAGAAAATTGCCTGGTGTTAATTAATGACCAAGCAATCCCTCGAAAATCTCGATCATTATAATATGCAAGTTTTTGTTTTTTGTCTTTGATAGACTTCAAGTACTTAACCTTTTTTTCAGGACTTACTTTTTTTGGGAGTGGTATTTGATAGGGAACCTTGGGGGAACTTGTTACCATGGCGAGGGATTGGGAAAGTTCTTCGGACGATGGATTTCTATTTAAGATGGAAAGAAAGAGAACCTTAATTTTTTCCTCTGAGGATTCGGCTTGGAGAAGATTTTTGGAAAGGGGAGACTTTGGATCAAATAGGGCTTTGTAAAAAACCCCGTTGAGGAGAGTGAGTGCTTGGGGCACGGATGATTCGTTTGATGCATTTTCAATGACCTCACGATCTGATTGGCCGAATTCTCGAAGGAAATGGCCGGGGGGGGCAGGAGTTTCAATTTCTGAAGCCCGCATTAAATTTCCGGAATATCCCTTCCATCTAGGATCGGGAGAAGTTTTACTTTGACCCCCACGATAAAGGGATTGGGCGTCAAATTCAGCACCCATTACCAAACCTGCAAAAAGGGACTTTTGTTCGTTTCGTTTTTTTCCATATTCCCTTCTTAGCATTGATACAGCTTGTCTATCATCTGCTTCCTGTGCTTCTCGAATTTTGAGCTGAATCTCATTCATGTTATTATTGATTCGGGCATTCTCTTTAGCACCTTTTTTGGCTAGTTGAACGAATTTTTTATCACTCAAGTCGTCAACCTGCTTTTGATAATTCGCAAAGTTTTTGAGTCGAAATTCAACTTTTGATGAATCCGCTTTTCTTTCATCAACCTCGGGAATGGATAGGGCAACAATCGAATCCCAAAGTTGCTCTGCACTCATACGTTTAAGTATAGGGGCTTCAAAATAATATTTTTCGACACTGGTAAGTTCACGACCGGTTGCTTCTCTTTCAAAAGCTTCCACATTGTGTAGAATCTTTTGAAACTCTTTAAGATCATACTTCACACGAACCATGAGCGATTCTAAGTGAGTTAATAATTCAGGGATGGAAGATTCTGAATCGTCACGTAAATCGTCCACAGGTTCTATGATTCCACGGCCGAAAACTTTCTTCCACATTCTATTGGAAATTACTTTAGTAAAGCGCGGATTATTTGTTGAGATGATCCATTGCCCATACGCATTAACAGGATTTTCTATTTCTTCATTCAGGGAGTCTGGTGCAAAAATAGGTTCTGAATTTACAACGGTTTTGGGTTTTGCATCATCGTATTGATAGTCGTGGGGTAAATTGAGTTTTTTGCCAGTATGAGTGGCTCCATATCTAAGAGGTTGTACCATTTCCTGGATCGCCTTTCTGAGCACCTGTGCTTTTTGAGAATTCCCTAGCTTTCTTTTCTCTGTCTTGGATAAACCCTTGGTTTGTTGATTAAAATATTGACCAATTTTCTTTTGTAAGCCTTGTCCCATACGGGTGGAGATTCCATAGGTAAAGGACGCCATCTTGTAATATTCCATTTGAGTCCACTTATCAAAAGGGTGGTTATGGCATTGGGCACAAACCATCTGTGTTCCAAGGAATATTTGAGCAGTGTTGGACATATTATCAAGGGGCATACCTGCGTCACGTAGGTAATAGCCAACAGCACCGTTTTCCCACGGGTATCCCTTTGCAGTTACCAAAGAATATGCCATCTGGTCAAAGGGTACATTTTGTACGACCTGTTCTTTTACCCAGTGGTTGTAAAGTTGACCGGCTTGTATCTGGTTACCGCCTCGCATGCGTGATTTTAATCTGAGCAAATCAGCCCACCAATTAAACATATGACTATCATAAGCTGAAGACTCGGTCAGTTCTTCAATAAGCTGAGATTTTTTTTGGTCTGATGTATTGGATAGGTAGGAATTTATTTCCTTAAAAGTGGGAATTCTTCCGGCGAACGAAAGGTACAATCTTCTAACCAATGCAGCTTCGTTTATCTTAGCAGGAATTTTGACCTTTCTTTTTTGGTATGTGCTGTTGAGGATTTTATCGATAGCCTCTGCTTCAGCTTGGATAATTGAAGGAGAAAATTTATCCTCAGGTAGGGTTGCATACAATGTGAACTGTAAAGTAATCAAAAAAACCAGAGGGGCGAAAAATATAGTTTTCATAACAATGACTAAACTACAAATTTAGGTAAAAAGTTTCACCCATAAAATAATAAAAACCTAGATTTTTTTTTGGAGGCTACCCCCTATTTTATTGGTGGTATCAAAAAAATGTTTTGAGAATTTTAATCTTACTGTTCGCAAACAGAAAGTATCCCTTATCAATTATTTCGGATACAAAACCCCTCAGAACGAACGGGAGAATGAAAAGATAAAGTTTCGACCACCTCCATTTAAGCCGGAACCATGCACCCGATAATCAACATCACTCAGATTTTCCACCGCAAAGAAAACGGATGAATCTTCACCCCATTTTCGTCCCCCACTTATTCCAAATAACGGGTAACCAGGTGTTCCATTTGATGGGATGCGGGAGGAATCTGTTTCATCTTTTAATGACAGATCATCCGCCCGCCCCACTGCCAAAATTGAAAAGTCTCCCCACCAATTAGATTGTGGAGGAGCATAGCGGGTAACAAAATGAAACTGCGGAGGCATAAGCCGAGTAGTTGCGCGATCAACTGGATCGTAGTTTCGACCATCAATGGTAATAGATCCAGTTGCGTTGTTGTCTAATAATTGCTCCACTTCTGAATCCATTAAAGAAATGCGAAACTGTGTGCTCCACGAAGGAGACCAGTCGTGCCCAACTTGAATTTCCAGTCCGTGAATAAAGCCGTTTGCATTAGCCTTTAAAACATCTGATTTTCCAGATTCAATTGGCGAGCGTACAATCATATCATTAATCCATGTATGAAAATACGAAGCTTCCCAGTTCCAGGAACCGGATCTTCCTTTAACCCCCATTTCTGCTTGTAAGAAATTTTCTGAATCAAGTGAGGTATTTGGGCGTTCTACCGCACTGGTCTCATCTGTGGAAGTAAGGTCATATAAACTGGGCGGACGAAATCCCTCAGATAGACCAAGAAAGAGAAAGTTACCCTGCGTAATCTCTCTGTTTGCCCGTATACTCCCAATCAACTCCTTATAATTTTTTTTCTCGGATGGTTGTAAAGTCGAAGAATCACTATTTTTGAGATAATAGCGTTGAAGGTCAGCCTGTATCGAAGAAAAGCGTATTCCAGGTTCAACACTCCAATCTCCAAGCAGGAAGTTGTCACTTAGGTAAAAAGCAAATCGGTCATAGTGGGCGTCAGCAGCTAGGGGGCCTTGCACTAAATTGGTGCTTCTTACTTGTACACTGTTAAATTTATAACCACCGGAATGTAGGGATTCTCTTTGCCATTCTGCACCATATGCCAAGCGCCCCCCCCATGGATCATCCGTTTCAAACCGGGATGAAAATCCGAGATCTTCGAGCCCGAAATATTGAAAATCTCCACCCGTGGGCATACCACTCGATGATCCTTTCATCCGGTTGCGTTCCTGTTCATGTTTATGCAAGCTCATTGTAAGCAAACCTGCATCGGCCAATCCCCCTGCATCGGCCCAGGAAAATTTTCCATAAAAGAGATTTCTTTCCTGATCTAACTGTCGCCAGATTTCGGAACCTGGAGTGAGCCCTTCCCAAGTTAAACCATTAATCGTTTTATGGGTACGCGGAACATCATCCATAAACACATTCTGAAAGCCAATAGTCAACCGGGTATCTTCATTCAATTTACGGGACAATCGAAACTGGGAACCTCTGGAATCGTAGCCAGTATTTTTCTGCGTACCGATATCCCTGCCGCCCTCAAGATCTCCGAAAGAACGTTCAACATGGGATAGTTCGGCAAACCAATCAGGTGTAGATAAATTGCTTTTGACTCCCGCGGTCCATGAACTTTCGGCTGATGAAAGACGGCCGATGATTTGTCCGTTATGTGACATTTCAATATCTGTAAATCGGGGCTCTTTCGATATGATATTAACGACTCCTCCAATGGCATCTGCTCCGTGTATTATACCATTGGGCCCGCGAACAATTTCAAGGCGATCTGCACCGAGCATTTCCACTGTACTCCAGTATTGATTTGGTCCCGCTCGCATCGCCGAATGGTTAATTCTTATTCCATCTACTAACAGAACATTATGGTAACCGGTAAAACCGCGTATGTAAGGCGAAGATTGTCCGAGTGCGGTTTTTTGAACCATGACTGAGTTAAGGCCAGATAAGGATTCGGGAAGAGATCGTGCAGCGTATAGCAACTCGGTTCCTTCTAATCTATTAATTGCCCAAGGTGATGAACGTAATGAAGTAGCAAACCCTCCCTTGGCGGTAATGACAAACGGATCGAGCTCATCGGTTTGCACCGAGGTTTCTTCGGCCTGCACAGCCTTTGGGAAATATAGAAAGGTAAAATAAAAGATGAAGAAGAAACATACCCATCTCGGTCCGGTAGGGCGTCGAAAGAAAAAGGCTAGCGATTTAAAATTAGACATTATGATCGTCTGAATCTTTACCAATTTTAAATTAAATCGAAAGCTAAAATCAAAGAAATCATAAAAATTTGTTTCAATCCAAAATTTGTTTTTTTGAGTAAAATAAATTGATGGTGAATTTCAGTCCAAAAATTCACCCCTTTGGCCTTCGATCCAAAAGCCAAAGGGGTAGAAAAGGTTGAAATCTACAATTACCAGGCGTACTGCCAACCAAGAGTCCATGTGGAATCAAGCTCCAGTTGGACACCATTTACTTTTTGATCGAGAGGTGTTTCCCACTCAGCAGCGATGCGATGGCCTTTCAGTCCACCATCCTGAAAATAGTAATTAAGGCCTAAACCCAAGGTTGTGATATCACGACCTTGAGAATTTGGGTTAAGGGCAGGGGACATCATTTTCATCATTCGGGTATCTTCTCCATCGACTTTACTCTGACTTGAGTAATCGAATTTGGCAGATGCACTTAAAGAATCAGTAATTTTACGAGCTCCCCACAGGGTTGCTTCAAACTTATTGCCGAGAGTGTAATCCTGATCGTTCTCACCGATTCGCAGAATTCCACCCAACTGAGCACCATAGGAATAGTTATCGGTTTGTGCTAAGTAAGTAATAGCAGGATGGAAATCATAAGTTCCGGATCCTAGTTGCATGCCATAGCCCAATGTATTTCCATTCGTATGTTTTTCATCAATTGATCCAGTAGGAAGGCTTAATCCCAAGTTCAAATGCATTCTTCGCCCGCTATCCCATTGGGCAAGATCGTAAAGTCCTGCCACTTTTAAATCGCCAATTCCAGAACTTCCCATATTCATGCTCATATTCATTGGCATGATCATGTCCATATCATTGTCTAAATAATTAAGCATGGTCATTAGTGTCCACTTATCGGAGATGGCATACATCGTTCCAAACATATGCATGTCCATAGTCATCTTAGTTGGAACCATGGTAGTCATGCCCGTTAATTGTGAGGATGCGGTTACAGCATTAGATCCTTTTAGCAATCCTTCCATATCCATAGACATGTACCGGTAGGACACCATCCATTCCCCCATCGCGTGCATATGATCGCCCATTACAGAGATGGGTGCGTGTCCATCCGGTCGGGCCGCAGTCCAGGGTCCTTCATGGGCGGTTGAAACAGAGACATTAATAATAAGGGAAACAAATAAGAGAGATAATTTTTTCATAATAGTAAAAAGATTGAAATTTTGAATGTAGCTAAATAAACGAACCAAGAAGTATATTTTTAAATACACAGGTATTAGCTTTTCCACGCTGCGGGTGGAAAGTAAGGTCCGACAAGAGAGTGCTTACGCTCTGATTCGCGGAGGAGGGAGTTCCGCTGGATCGTAGGTAGAGGAGATATGCCAGATAGGAGGGCATGATGCTCCAACCATTTTCAGCCCATGATCAGTAATAATTTCAGGTTTTTCCGACGCTAATTTTAATTTGTGCGAAAAAATCTCTATGGCCGATAAATCTTTTTTTCCTGAATCTGTTTGTTCGCTTACAAATTGACAGACGCTACAGGGGCGATCCCCATTGAATGTCCATTCTACAGATAAACTGATTGATTGGGTTTCCTGATAAAATTCATCAATCATATTTAACCATGCTCCCACTTGAACGAAGGCCAATGGCATACCGCTTATTGTGAGTGCTGAAAGAAAAGAAAGGAATTGTAGAATTCTTTTGAACATGAATTGGGACAAACTCTTTAAAAACTTTAAAACGAAGGAATGTTCAAGAGTTTTAAGTCAAAGCTACAAATTATTAAATATGAATAATCTTCTAAAGTTAAAAAAAGATTCGTTCAATCGTCCAATAAATTCCCATAAGTGCAATGAGGGTTGAACAGGGAACAACTGCGATCTTTCGATATTTTGCTTCATCTTTGAGCCAGAAAGTTAAGAAAAACACGATAGCAATTACAGCTAATTGACCGAATTCAACTCCAACATTAAAGCCAAGTAGGCCAATTACCAGCGATGTTGGGTCCAAATCAAAAGCTGATAGGGCACCGGCAAAGCCAAGTCCATGAATCAAGCCAAAGAAAAAGACAATGAACAACCTTGAATGACGATAGTTGGGAAAGAAAATATTTTCAATTGCCACCACGGCTATACTTGCTGCTATAATTGGTTCAACCACATGAGATGGTGCTGATATTAATTCCAGAGTTGCAAGCCCTAGGGTTATTGTGTGAGCAACCGTAAATACGGAGACTTGGTATAAAATCGGCTTCCATTTTCTTGAAAGAAAAAAGAGACCGAGTACGAACAGGATGTGATCAAGGCCAAGAGGGAGAACATGAACAAATCCTTGCCTGGTAAAAGAGTAAAAGGTGCTTCTGGCATCTTCCTGACGCTCTTCCGAACTTTTCTCTGCAATGGAACCTGATTTTTGCTCAACTTCGTTTGGCACGATCGGTTTTCCGTCAATAAAAGAAAGATCAAATTTAAAACTCTCTTCATTAGGAAAAAGAACATTTACTCGTTTTTGAGGTTTCCCATTTATTTGATTCGTAAAAACTAGATCGTAGGGAGCTTCGTCCTGCGACCTTATTTGATAAAAACTAGAGTTATTATCGAGAGAAATATCATATCGGCCTTGTAAAACCAAAATGTTCTCCTCACTTAAATCTCCCCCATCCTGTTCCACGAAATCAAATATAAATTCAGGCAGATACCAATCATTGTTGCCAAAGCGTAATTGAAGAGCATTTTCGATCATACTTTTCGCCTGCAGAATAAGATCTGTTTTGTTTGAGTCAGAAAGTTGTTTGAAAGCACTGTTGGTAAGGAAAGGCACTTGCTCAGGATCTTCAGCAAAACTTCTTGTGTCTATTTCGATATAAATGGAGCAATTGCCATCAGAATTAAACTTACCAATGACTGGTATATCCGGTATGGGATGCCCGTTAAGAATAATACTTAATAATGGAAAAAGTAGAGTAATTTTTAAAAATTTCATCCAGAACAGAAAAATCTTGGGTTAGGTAACGCTTGTTGGGTTATTCGGTAAAATTAGTAATATTGAGTACTTCTTACTTGTCTATCTTGTATTTGGATATTCAATAATATTCTTATTATATATATTAACCCACAACATTACCCATTATGAAAAAATTATTCTCAATAGTCGCTTTACTTGCTTTTGCCGGTTCTATCTACGCTGGTTGCCCATCAAAACCTATCCATGGTAAAGTCGTAAGTTTTGATGAAGAGTCAAAAACCCTCACGATTGCCCAAGGTAAAAAGGAAAAGAAAGTTCAAATAGGTAGCAAAACTCAAATGGAAGGTATTGATTGCCCAACTAAACTTGCTAAAGGTGCAAAAGTTTCAATTGAAGGCTGCAACTGCAAAAACAAGACTGCATCCAAGATTGCTTTGGCAAAAGGCAAGGGAAAAGGAAAGAAAGAAAAGAAGGGATAATTTCCTTTTAAATTAATTTTAAGCCTCTGGGTAACCGGAGGCTTTTTTTGTGCCTCTCTTTAATTGGAATGATCCAAAATTGTTTTTTTTCGAAAAAACAAATTGGTCAAAATCCCATTTTCTGTTCCCAATAGCCAGGCTATACCAAAGCATATGATCGCGACCACGACCATGGAACCCGCGATCGAGCAATCTAACCATCGAGCGAGGAAGAAACCGCCAAATGAATAGAAAATGGATAGCGGAACAGAGCAAAATAGAATCGCCGGCATTCTCGTGAAGAAGAAGGACGCCGTAGTCGCAGGAAAAATAAGCATCGCTATGACTAGAATAACTCCAACTGATTCAAAGGACGCCACAATAGTTATGGCGAGCAGTAACATAAGCCCGTAATGAATTGTTCTTACTGAAAGTCCAAGGGAGACGGATAATGTTTGATCGAAACTGGTTACCATTAATTGTTTGTAAAAAACAGTAATGATCAAAATGATTACCAGGGTAACCAGTCCAATGCTGAGTAGGGGACGGGAACCTATTTCAATGGAACCCCAATAAATATTCTCCGCAAGGGGGGTAAAACCGATTTCTCCATACAATAAACACTCTGCATCAATATGTGCATTATTTCCCATTTGAGTAATCAAGAGGACGCCCAAAGCAAAAAAGCTGGTGAAGGTAAGTCCTAAAGCCGCATCCATTTTAAGAGGGGTTTTCTTATGTAACCATTCGATGCAGAAACTGCATAGCAGACCTGCCCCGCATGCACCAATAAACATCGGAAATAATGCCTTGGATTGGGTGGTAATAAAGGCAATCGCAAGCCCGGGAAGAATTCCGTGGCTGAT
>TARA_B110000008_G_scaffold117251_1_pt1 | contig 12380 bp, 9 predicted proteins | sample TARA_B110000008 | Tara Oceans TARA_B110000008 (sample SAMEA4396496) | marine metagenome | biome: Westerlies Biome; feature: [DCM] deep chlorophyll maximum layer (ENVO:01000326); material: water (ENVO:00002006), including particulate matter (ENVO:01000060) such as... | depth 40 m
ATTAAAGTTGGTGCTACAACAGAAATTGAAATGAAAGAGAAAAAAGCAAGAGTAGAAGATGCACTTCATTCCACCCGAGCAGCAGTTGAAGAAGGAATTGTTCCTGGTGGAGGTGTAGCGCTTATTAGAGCTCTGGATGCAATTTCTAAAACTAAAGGTGATAATCCTGATCAGAATGCAGGTATCCAAATTGTACTCCGTGCAGTTGAGGATCCAATGCGTCAGATTGTATCTAATGCAGGGATAGAACCATCTGTTGTAGTTAATAAAGTAATCGATGGTAAAGGTAATTATGGCTTTAATGCTGCCAATGATACATATGGTGATTTGGTTGAAATGGGAGTTCTAGACCCTACAAAAGTAACTCGTTCTGCACTTCAAAATGCTGCTTCGGTTGCTGGCTTAATGCTCACAACAGAATGTATGATTGCTGACCTACCAAAAGATGATGCTCCGGTTGCGGGGGGTGGTGCTCCTGATATGGGTGGTATGGGTGGTATGGGTGGAATGGGTGGAATGCCTGGAATGATGTAATAACGTTTCAATAATATTGATTTAATAAAAAGGTCTCTTCAGAGACCTTTTTTTATTCCTGATAAAAATTATTTGCTGTAGCATTACATCTCATGGATTCACGTCAAGAAAATACTAAATTTTTAGATGGTCTTAATGAAGAGCAAATAAAAGCGATAACTTTAGAAAATCAATCTGCTTTAATTTTAGCTGGTGCAGGCAGTGGTAAAACGAAAGTTCTTACTTCAAGAATCTCTTGGCTTATTCATAATCAAATAACAAATCCAACTGGTTTACTTGCTGTTACTTTTACAAATAAAGCAGCCAAAGAAATGTTAATGAGGGTAACAAATCAGCTACCAATTCATACAAGAGGTATGTGGGTTGGAACATTTCACGGTTTATGTAATCGTATGTTACGAATTCATCATAGAGAAGCGAAACTTCCAGAAACATTTCAAATTTTAGATAGTTCAGATCAATTATCAGCAATCAAAAGACTTATGAGAGCTATGAATATAGATACTGAAACGTTTCCTCCAAAAGAAATACAATACTTTATTAATAGCAAAAAAGATGAGGGGATTAGATCGAATAATGTGAAACCATATGATCCTCATACAAAAAAAATTAATGAAATTTATAGTGAATATGAAAAGCAATGTCAAAAAGAAGGGGTTGCAGATTTTCCGGAGCTACTCTTAGGGTGCTATGAATTATTAAAAAATAATATTTCACTTAAAGAACATTATCAACAAAGATTTAAACATATCTTAATTGATGAATTTCAAGATACTAGTGAGCTCCAATACAAATGGCTTAAATTATTAGCAGGTAAAGATAATTTTGTATTTGCCGTAGGTGATGATGACCAATCTATTTATGCATTCAGAGGAGCTAGGGTCGGAAATATGCAAGACCTTGAAAAAGATTTTAAAATTAACAAAATTATTAAACTTGAACAAAATTATCGCTCTAAAAATAATATCCTAAATGCAGCAAATGCAATAATAGATAATAATGCTAATAGACTTGGGAAAAATCTTTGGGCATCCTCCGGAGACGGTGATCTAATTCGTCAATATATTGGTATGAGCGATTATGACGAAGCTAATTTTATTCTTGACGAAATAAAGATGCTCCATCGAAGCGGCCTTAACTATAGTCAGATAGCCATTCTATATAGAAGTAATGCTCAATCTCGCGTTTTAGAACATGCTATTGTTTCTAATAATATTCCTTATCGAGTTTATGGCGGCTTGAGATTTTTTGAACGTGCTGAAATTAAAAATGCATTGGCTTACCTAAGATTAATATCAAATAAAACAGATGATAATGCTTTTCTAAGAATAATTAATTTTCCAACAAGAGGGATTGGTGCTAGAGCTATAGAGCAATTACAAGATCAAGCAAAAATTAATAATTCCTCACTTTGGGACTCAGCAAAAAAAATTGAGTCTGAAAATGAAAATATTAAAAAAGGGGTACCATTTTTTGTAAGGCTAATTAAAAACTTAGAGGATGAAATTCAAGGTACGACTATTGCAGAATCTATAGAATCTATTATCACTCTTTCAGGTCTAAAAGATCACTACCTAAAAGATAAAGATGGAATTGATCGTGTATCAAACTTAAATGAATTAGTTTCTGCTGCTGTCACTTTTATAAATACTAATGATATTGAAAATGAAGCTCTCGCCTTAGTCGAATTTCTTAACTTTACCTCTTTAGAAAGTGGTGAACTTCAAGCATCAGCTGGAGATGATGCCCTACAGTTAATGACAATACACTCATCAAAAGGATTAGAGTTTGATGTTGTATTTATTACTGGACTTGAAGATGGTTTATGCCCTCATGAACAAAGCTTATCTGAATCTGATGGCCTAGAAGAAGAAAGGCGATTAATGTATGTGGCAGTAACTAGAGCAAAAGATAAGCTCTACCTTACCTTATCTCAATCTAGAATGCTTCATGGACAAACTAGGTACAATATTCCCTCACGTTTTTTAGATGAAATTCCTGATCAACTTTTAAAAAGACTCAACTCTATAAAAAAAGAAGATATTATTTCGAAGCCAATACAATTAAATTCATATACAGAATCTAAACAAGAAATAAAGATTGGGTCATCTGTAACTCATCCTAAATTTGGTCAAGGAGTAGTAACTGCATATGAAGGCAATGAAGATGATCTCCGTATTCAAATTAAATTTTCTAAACATGGGATAAAATGGCTAGCAATGGAATTTGCCAAACTAACTATGCATTAATTTTTAGTGGTCCAAAAATATCTTTGTAACTTACATATTGAAAAATAAACAATATTGAAATGTAAGCGGTTAGGGATACTAGTAGAAAGAGACTCGAAAAGAATGAAATAAAATTTTGGCCCAGAAATGTTAAGGATGAAAACAAAATACTTGCTAATAAAACTATAAGAATAAAACTACCTGTCAAAATAGCCCACCCTATTAAAATTGGTATTGAAAACATTAATGTTCCAGCTAAACTTGATTTAATAGATTTTAGCACCCCATAATCGTTATAAGCAATTAGTAAAGGAGAAAACCATGTTGCCATAAAAAATGGTATTGAGATCAAGATAATTTTAATGAATACAGGTAGTAATATTTCAGACACTTCAGCGAATGATTTAATTTTGTCTGTAGGAATTGCTTCAGAATGAAATAAAATTGATACTAATGTAGCAAAAATAAAAGTAAATCCCCCTATTGTAAGTAGAGGTCTAAATTTTACTTTCAATTTATTAAAAATTTGATTTAAATCAAAATCTCTTTTTTCATCTAGTTCTCTATAAAAGTGAATATAAATCAAAACTATAAACGGCCAAAGAAAGATTGTGATTGGAGAAAGAAATTTTAGACCAGGCAATATTGGGAAGAATAAAAATATTGTTAAATACAACATTCCTAAAAACAATGACTGTCTTACCGACTGTTTAAATAAGATTAAACAGCTATGTATCCAATTTTTAACTTTAATCAACATAATTTTTCATAGTCTGACGATCTAATAATATATTTTTAAAGTGATTTGGATCTTTTATATTAGTGAGCTCACCTTCTTTTGCATCATAAGAATCTTCAAGTCTAGATAACCAAAACCTAAGAGCCGAAAGTCTGAGAGCGCTATTAAAATATTTATATTCATTATCTGTAAATTTTCTTTCTGATTGATATCCTTTTGTAAACTCAGTACATTTTAAAGTATTAATTTTTCCATCATTATCTATACACCAATCGTTTACTGCTATAGCAATATCATAAATAAAATTTTCATTGCACGCATAATAAAAATCAATAAAGCCAGAAATATTATCATTTAAAAAAAGGACATTATCCTTAAAAAGATCACCATGAATAATGCCTTCAGGGAGCTCGACTTTATCGATACCTTTATGGTAATTTATCTCTGATTCTATTATCTTTTTCTCTTCGTTAGATAAATATTTCTTAATATCTAAATATTTATTAGTCATCCAATTTAAATCTCTAGTATTTTTATTTGATTGTGAAAAATTTTTTGTAATTAAATGTAGTTTTGCTAAATATTTTCCCACCAAAAAACAACTCTTAGAATCACCTACTTTTTTTTCTTTTCCTTTTAGAAAAGAGACCATTAATGCAGGCTTATCTTTTAAAAGAGCTAAAGAATGGCCTTTTTTATTTTCAATTGGTGTAGGACATAAAAAAGATTTTCTAGTTAAATAAGTCATCAAATTTACGTAAAATGGAAGTTCTTCAACAGTATTATGCTCAAAAATAGTTAGAATATATTTAGAATCAGGCATATAAATTAGATAGTTTGAGTTAGTAACTCCAGATGAAATACCATTAAAATCAACAATTTCTGGAAGATTAAATTCCTTATTCCAATCAATAAGATCATTTAAAGTAATATTTGTATAGACAGCCATAAATTAAAAAAGGGGGTTGCCCCCCTCTTTTCTAAAAAAATTTATTAAAACTCAAGTACTACCCACTGTGGAACAATTAATGGCTCAGAAATACCTTCTGCCCTATACCATGGACCCTCTGAGGTTTCTTTATAGAGATAATAAGGGGTTACGCCCTCTAGTGTTATTTTTATCATATAAAGATTTCCATTTATACGATATTCTTCAACAATACTTTCACCATCTTTTCTAATTATAACTTCAGGTTCATCCGAAAAATCAGACTCGAAAGAAGATGGAGCTGGAGTAGCATCCTCTAATAATCGAGTTTCCTCTGCAGAGGAAATATTCCATATTGCTAAATAAAAAACAAATAAAGATAATTTGAAGATTTTAAACATTTAATATTCCTTTAAGCATAACCTCAATTCTATCAAAATCTGACATAATCACAAAAGCAAGTTGATATTAAAATAAAAAATAAGCTAATCTAATACTTTAGTTTATTCAAGCAAATAAATTAAGCAATCAATATTATGAAAACATTATTATTAGTAGATGGTTCCTCATATTTATATAGGGCTTTTCATGCCTTGCCTGACTTAAAAAATAAAGAAAATCATCCCACAGGTGTTATATATGGCGTTTTAAATATGCTTCGCTTAACACATAGTCAGTTTCCATCTGATTATAGTATCTGCATATTTGATGCAAAAGGAAAAACTTTTCGTAATGACATATATATTGATTACAAAGCAAATCGTCCAAGTATGCCAAAAGAGTTATCCATGCAAATAGAACCTCTTAAAGAAGCAATATCGGCAATGGGGTGGCCAATTATGGTGAAAGATTCTGTTGAGGCTGATGATGTTATTGGAACGCTTTCAAAAAAAGCAAATAAAAATAAAATCAAAGTTATTATTTCAACTGGTGATAAAGATCTTGCCCAACTTGTAAACAAAGATACATCATTAATTAACACAATGACTAACGAAAAACTTGATATAAAAGGGGTTGAGAATAAATTTGGAGTTCCTCCCTCCCTTATAATAGACTACTTAACAATAATCGGAGATAAAGCTGACAACGTACCAGGTATTGAAAAAGTTGGCCCTAAAACAGCTATTAAGTGGCTAAATGAGTATAAATCACTTAATAAAATTGTTAAAAATTCTGCCGTATTTGAAGGTGTCGTAGGAGAAAATCTTAGGAAAGCGATTAACTGGCTTCCAACTGCTAAAGACTTAATTACCATTAGGTGTGACTTAGATATAGATGCTAATTGGGAGGACTTTGTGAAAAAGACCCCGGATAATAAAATTTTAGAAGGAATCTATACAAAATTTAACTTCTCAAGATGGCTTAAAGATCTTCAAGAGCAAAATTCCAATAGTAATGATGCTAAAAATAATAATATAGAATCAAATATAAAAGTTTCGAATTTTAATAATAAAAATAATTATGTAACGATTAATGATGAGCAAACTTTAAACCAATGGATTGAAAAAATTAAATTAAAAAAGATTTTTGCTATCGATACTGAAACAGATTCCCTTAATGTTATGTTAGCTAACTTAGTTGGTATATCAATATCATTTGAAACTGGTTCTGCAGCTTACATACCTATAAAACATCAAACTATAGATAATTTTAGTCAATTAAATTTAAATTTAGTAATTGATAAAATAAAACCTATTTTAGAAGATTCTAATATTACTAAAATTGGTCAGAATATAAAATATGATGCACATATTTTCCTAAATAACAGAATTAATCTTAAGGGTATTAATGAAGATACGATGTTAATGAGCTACATTTTAGAAAGTAATCAAAGTCATGGTATGGATAAATTAAGTAAGCGATATCTTGATCATAATTGTATAAGTTATGAATCTCTCGTAGGAAAAGGGGTAAAACAAATTACTTTTGATCAGGTAAATATTGAGGATGCTTCCCCTTATGCAGCTGAAGATGCAGATGTTACACTTCAACTCTTTCAACACTTAAATAATCTGCTAAAAGAAAATAAAAACCTTAAAAAGGTTTACGAAGAAATTGAGATTCCTTCAATGCAAGCATTGATTCAAGTTGAAAGAAATGGCGTACTTATAGACTCAAAAATATTACAAAAACAAAGTCAAGAAATTGGTGAAAAATTAATTAAGCTTGAAAAAGAAGCTTTTATTCTTGCAGGACAGCCTTTTAATTTATCATCTCCCAAACAGCTTCAGGAAATACTATTTGAGAAATTAGAAATAAAACCACTAAAAAAAACACCTACTGGGAAACCATCTACAAGTGAAGAAGTTCTCCAAATACTAGCGCAAGACTATCCACTACCTAAATTAATTTTAGAGCATAGAAGCTTAGCTAAACTTAAAAACACATATACAGATAAATTGCCAAAAATGATTAATCAAAATACTGGTAGAGTGCATACTAGTTATAATCAAGCCGTGGCAATTACTGGAAGACTGGCAAGCTCTGATCCAAACTTACAAAATATTCCTATTCGTACCGTCGAAGGAAGAAAAGTTAGGGAAGCGTTTATTGCACCAAAAGGTTCAAAGATACTGTCTGCAGATTATTCCCAAATAGAATTAAGAATAATGGCGCATTTATCAAAAGATAAACGTCTTATTCAGGCATTTAAAAATAATGAAGACATTCATAGAATTACTGCTGCAGAAATATTTAATACTTCTATAGATGCTATTTCAAACGAACAAAGAAGGTATGCGAAAGTTATTAACTTTGGACTAATATACGGCATGGGACCATTTAGTCTTGCCAAGAATCTTAATATTGAAAGAAGTGCTGCGCAAAACTATATTGAACGTTACTTTACTCAATACCCATCCGTAAAAAAATATATGGCCGATGCAAAACAAATTGCTAGAGAAAAAGGATTTGTTGAAACACATTTTGGTAGAAGATTATGGCTACCAGAAATTAATGGCTCCAATGGAATCATGAGAGCCGCAGCTGAAAGAGCTGCAATAAACGGTCCAATGCAAGGGACTGCAGCTGATCTAATTAAATTAGCAATGATAGAAGTTCATAATTGGATCGAGAAAGAACCTAATACTAAAGGAAAGATGATTATGCAAGTACATGACGAGCTTGTTTTTGAGGTGCCTGATAATGAAGTTGAAACTTTCAAGAAAATAATTCCAGAGTTAATGGAAAAAGTAGCTTCTTTATCAGTACCATTAATCGTTGATATTGGTGAGGGGCATAATTGGGAGCAGGCTCATTAGTGATGTAAATCAAATGAAGGCCGATATAATTCAAAAAGAAATACATGCTTTGATCATAGGTGATGAAATCCTATCAGGAAAAAGGGAAGATAAGCATCTTGCTTATTTAATTAAAACATTAAAAAGCTATGGAATATTTATTTCAAGAGCAGACTATATTCCTGATGATCCAGATACAATTAAAAAAACCATTGCGAGTAAGATTGGAAAAATTGTTTTTTGTTTTGGCGGGATTGGGGCTACGCCAGACGACCACACAAGAAAAGCTGCATCAATTGCTCATAAAAAACCTTTGACTCGACACAGGCAAGCAAAAATTCTTATAGAAAAACAGTTTGGTGATGGGGCTTATCCAAAAAGAATTTTAATGGCGGACCTTCCAAAAAATGCTCAAATTATTCCAAATATAATAAATAATGTTCCAGGCTTTTTTATTGATCATCATTATTTCATGCCAGGATTTCCAGAAATGGCTTGGCCAATGATAGATTGGGTAATTAAAAATCAATATGAATTTCTAATAAATTTAAATAGTATAGAAGACCAATCAATTTGGATAGACGATGTTAGTGAAAGTAAATTAATTGACACAATGCAAAGAATTCAGAAAAAAAATGGGGGTATTAAAATTTATAGCTTACCTAAATTAAGACCAAAAAAAATGCTAGAACTTGGAATAAAAGGAGAACCTGAACCTGTCAGTAAAGCAATGCAAGACCTTAAGAAAATCTTAAAAGAACTAAAATTTGATTGGCGAGAAAATTAAACTTTGATTATCATCTAATTGATTATAAAATAAGCACTTCGCTTATCTATAAAATTTTATAATATGCAAATAGGGCCTCACAAACTTAAAAATAATATTATATTAGCCCCAATGGCTGGTGTGACTGATCGACCATTTCGTATGCTATGTAAACATTATGGTGCTGGTATGGCCATTAGTGAAATGGTAACCTCAAATTCACTCCTTTATGGCAGTGAAAAAACTCTATTAAGAGCAAATCACGAAGGTGAAGTTGCCCCCGTCTCTGTTCAAATTGCTGGTGCTGATCCTAATATGATGGCTGAGGCTGCAAGATTTAATATGGCAAAAGGTGCCCAAATTATTGATATTAATATGGGGTGTCCTGCAAAAAAAATATGTAATGTAATGGCAGGATCAGCACTCCTTCAAAAAGAAAAATTAGTTGAAAAAATTCTTAACGCAGTAGTTAAATCTGTTGATATCCCAGTAACCCTTAAAATAAGAACAGGATGGGATAAGGAAAATAAAAATGCCCCTAGAATAGCAAAAATTGCTGAAGATTCAGGGATTCAAGCTTTATCAATGCATGGAAGAACAAGAGCCTGTTTATACAGAGGAGATGCAGAATACGATACTATTGCTAATGTAAAGCGATTAATTAATATTCCAGTTATAGCTAATGGTGATATAACTTCGCCAGAAAAAGCAAAATTTGTTCTTGAATATACCAAAGCTGATGGCATTATGATTGGACGAGCTGCACAAGGCCGGCCATGGATATTTAGGGAAATCGAATATTTTTTGAAAACTGGTGAGCATATGGCTCGACCTTCTATAACTGAAATAGAAACAACAACAATTCAACATGTAAAGGATTTATACGATTTTTATGGTGTGGAACGAGGTCATAGAATTGCAAGAAAACATATTTCTTGGTATACCAAAGGACTGAAAAATTCTGCCCAGTTTAGATTCAATATGAATCAAATTGATGAAACAACAAAGCAAATTGCATACATTAAACAATATTTCAATGAATTAAGAAAACTTGATAAATATATTACTTATGAGGATCACGAAAATGAACTTGGACTTGTCGCTTAATGAGTAAAGCTAATTTATCTAATGATATTGATACACTCCTAGATCAATACTTTAAAGATTTATCAGGTGAAAATCCAAATAGTGTTTATGAAATGGTAATACAATCAGTTGAAAAACCTCTTTTACTTTACATTATGAACCTTGCAGAAGGTAATCAAAGTAAGGCTTCTGATATTCTTGGCCTCAATAGAAATACACTTAGAAAAAAACTTAAACTTCATAAAATTGAAACATAATATGATCAAAATAAGTAGGGCCTTAATTAGTGTTTCTGACAAAACAAATATTTTAGATTTAGCCACAATATTACAAAAATTTAAAATTGAAATTATTTCAACTGGTGGAACAGCCACGCTTTTAAAAAAAAATAATATTAAAGTAACTGAAGTAAGCAACTATACTAAATTTCCAGAAATGCTTGATGGTCGAGTTAAAACTTTGCATCCAAAAATTTACGGTGGTATCTTAGCAAAAAAAGACGATCCAAAACATTTAGAAACCCTTAAAGAAAATAGTATTCCTCAAATTGATCTTGTCATTGTCAACTTATATCCCTTCGAAGCAACAATTAATAACCCTAAATGTAATTTAGAGTTAGCAATTGAAAATATTGATATTGGTGGACCTACAATGATTAGAGCTGCTGCAAAAAATTATAAAAGCACTGTTATCCTTACAGATCCAAGTACATATGATAATTTTTCTAAGGAATTAAAAAAAAATAAAGGAAAAATTGGGGAATCGTATCGATTTAAACTTGCTCAAAATGCTTTTTCACATACAGCACATTATGATGAGGCTATTAGTAAATATCTTTCTAGAACTGATAAAAAAATAATTTTTCCTAAAACCTTAAATCAAAGTTTGAATAAAAAAATGGATATGCGTTATGGGGAAAATCCTCATCAAAAAGCTGCTTTTTATGTTGAGCCACAAATTCAAAATGGAGCTCTTGCAAATTTTAAACAAATTCAAGGTAAAGAATTATCATTTAATAATTTAAACGATTCAGATACAGCATGGGAATGTGTTAAGTTATTTTCTGAGCCTACGTGCGTAATAGTAAAACATGCAAATCCTTGTGGTGTATGTTCTGCTAAAACAATAAAAAATGCTTATAAGGGAGCTTTCTCAACAGATCCAACATCTTCATTTGGTGGCATTATTTCAATCAATAAGGAAATGGATGCAGAAACTGCTAAATTAATTATGAGCCAATTTGTTGAAGTCATTATTGCACCCAGCTATTCGAAAGCAGCATTAAATATTTTTAAAACAAAAGTAAATATCAGGTTATTACAAGTTGAAATTAATATATTAAAAAATAATTTGGATTTTAAAAAAATTAGTGGAGGATGGTTGGTTCAAACAAGCGATAATCACATACTAAATATAAATAAATGTAAAGTTGTGACTAAATTAAAGCCTAGTAATAAACAGTTAGAAGATTTAAATTTTGCTTGGGAAGTTTCACGACATGTTAAATCTAATGCAATTATTTTCTGTAAAGATAAGAAAACACTTGGAGTTGGTGCAGGACAAATGAGTAGAGTTGATAGTACTCGTATAGCCGCAATAAAAGCAGAAAATTTAGAAATATCTCTAATCGATAGTGTGGTTGCCTCAGATGCATTCTTTCCCTTCCGGGATGGCATAGATATTCTTGCAAGTTATGGTGCAAAATGTGTTATTCAACCTGGGGGAAGCATTAAAGATGATGAAGTAATTAAAGCAGCTAATGAGCAAGGGTTAATAATGGTATTCACTGACATAAGACACTTTAAACATTAAATATGAAAGCTCTAATTATTGGTAATGGAGGTCGCGAACATGCGCTTGCATGGAAGATAGAACAAAGCTCACTTGTTGATAAAGTTTTTGTTGCTCCAGGAAATGGTGGAACTGCATTAGAAGAAAAAATAGAAAATATTAATATTAGTGTTAATGATATAGATAAATTAGTTTCATTTGCAAAAGAAGAAAAAGTAGATTTAACAATCATAGGTCCAGAAGTTCCACTATCTAAAGGAATTGTAGATACATTTATAGAAAATAAATTAAAAGTTTTTGGTCCAAAAAAATTAGCAGCTCAGCTTGAAAGCTCAAAAGATTTTGCAAAATCTTTTATGTATCGCCATCAAATTCCTACAGCAAAGTATAAAACATTTACAAATATTAAAGATGCTCATGAATATATAAATAAAGAAGGAGCCCCAATTGTAATTAAAGCAGATGGGTTAGCTGCTGGAAAAGGGGTGATTGTTGCAATGAACGTTAAAGAGGCAATGGTTGCAGTAGAATCAATGCTTGAAGATAATTTATTTGGTGATGCAGGAGCTAGAGTTGTTATTGAAGAATTTTTAACAGGGGAAGAAGTTAGTTTCATTGTCATATGTGATGGCAATTCAATTCTTCCTTTGGCATCAAGTCAAGACCATAAAAGACTATTAGATTCAGATTTAGGTCCCAATACAGGTGGCATGGGCGCCTATTCACCTGCTCCAATTGTAACCAAAGAATTACATAAAAAAATTATAACTGAAATCATAGAGCCTACTACCGAAGGTATGAAAAAGGATGGGATAGAATTTACAGGTTTTTTATACGCAGGCTTAATGATTGATAAAGAGAATAATATCAAAACACTTGAGTTCAATTGTCGAATGGGTGATCCAGAAACGCAACCTATTCTTTTTAGGCTTAAAAGTGATTTATTTGAAATACTTTTAGCTGCATCAAATAAAAATATTAAAAATTATGAAGCTAATTGGGATGATGGCTCATCAATAACTATTGTATGTGCTTCAGAAAATTATCCTAATCAACCTAAAATTAATGA
>TARA_B110000008_G_scaffold32152_1_pt1 | contig 12334 bp, 13 predicted proteins | sample TARA_B110000008 | Tara Oceans TARA_B110000008 (sample SAMEA4396496) | marine metagenome | biome: Westerlies Biome; feature: [DCM] deep chlorophyll maximum layer (ENVO:01000326); material: water (ENVO:00002006), including particulate matter (ENVO:01000060) such as... | depth 40 m
AAGAACGACTTTCATTTTAGTTTCCCCAACTATTATAAAATTTAATATTAAAAATTAATTGTACTCATAATATTAACATTATTGTATAAGTATAAATTTCTAATAGCTCTTTAAATTTATCAGTTAATTTAAGTTAATAATTGTATTAGAATAGCCTTTGATATGCTGAATAATATAATTTCCTCTAAAACCCTTCATTTATTGATTGCCATTATTGTAGCCATCTTAACAACTGGTTTTCTGAGGCTTCAACTTTTTTCAGGTCTCCCAGAAGCTGATGGAGGAGTTTATACATTTGCAAGCCAATATATATATAATCATTTACTAGCTGGGGAGGCGATTGCGAACACACCTCTATATTTATATCAATTCTTAACTTCTTGGGTCTACGGTCTCGAAGTAAATCAATATGTTTTATTAAGATTAATTGATGGCCTCGTTGCCATTGCAGCTTCTGTTATCTTATTTAAAGTAATTTTAAAAGAAAGTGGCAGTAATCTGTTTACAGTAATTTTAATGGCTGCCCTATTGATCATAATGAATGATATTGAGATTATATTATATGGATTTAGAAATAGTATTTGGGCAGCGTTCCTTCCATTATTCTCAGCCTTACTTATTTGGCAGAATTCTTACAAAGAAGATAAGTACTCGTTCTATTTAATTGGTGGTCTAGTATCTTTAGGTGTTCTATTAAGAGAGCCATTCTTACCTTTCTTTTTATTTTCAGGTTTCGCTATACTTATCGCATATGGATGGCGTTTACTAATTAAATACCTCATTGGTTCAGCAGTAGTTGGCTTTAGTATACTTGGCTTTATGTTAATGTTCCGTGGCTGGGACTTAATTGATTTAATTAATTCGTATCTTCTACTTGGTGGCGCAATAGAGAGTGGGATAAATGTTGGATGGAAATTCCCTTGGCAAATAATAATAAAAGCTAATTGGTTTATTATTTTTACTGCCACTGCCTCAATTCTTTATATTCTGAAACTAAATTTTAATAAAAAATTCGTCAACTTAAGGCGTTTTTACTTTTGGGCGATATTAGTTCTTATCCCATTAATTGAGTATTGGTCAAAACTAGGTTTACCATATCATATGGCTAATTGCCTTATAGGTCTTGCAGGTTTAAGCGCGTTAGGTTGGAGCTATCTTCAGAATAATGAAACTATTAGAGCAAACAGATTATCTTTAATAATTCTTGGTGTAATGAGTATGTTTATAATTTTACCGACAGTAAATAATAATATAATTAAGAGTAGCCACACATTCACAATATCAGATGCAATCAGATGGACAAAATCAAGTGACTCCTTTCGAAGTAAAAACATGATTGAAAGAAGTCAATATATAAAAGTGGCAGCAAAAGTCTATAGCCTTTCTAGGGAAAACTCTACAATGGCAGTAAGTAGTTTTTGGCAAGGTATATATCCGCTTACAAAATTACCCCTTCCAAAATCTTCATCGACAGGTAAAAGTAATTTTAACCTTTCTACTATGAGAGCTTTATATATTAATTATGGTTATGATAAAAACAAAATGGTACAGTTGTTAAAAGATTATCAGCCAACCATGATTGTAACCTCTATAATTGAAGATGGAAAAACATGGCGAGGTGAAGAAGATATGCCTGAAATTATTATGGCAACAAATCTTTATGAAATAGTTGATTTTGTCCCTCAACAATTTACATATGAAGACTTTTATATAACGCAAGAGATTCAAAAGCTTAGTCCAGGTATAGACCCTATGGGCTGGATGCCGGCAACAATTTGGAGATTAAAAGATTTTAAATAAATTCATTGTCATGAATAATCATGTAGGAATACTCTAAATGAATAAGTTATCTATTGAAGAAATTCATAAAAAAAATATCGGAAAGGTCAGTGATAAATGGGCTTCTTACTTACCTTTCTATGATCAACTATTTGAGAAATATCGTAAAGAAAAATTAAGCCTCCTTGAAATTGGGGTTCAAAATGGAGGATCCTTAGAGACATGGAAAGCTTATTTTGATAAGGCTAATGTACTTATAGGTTGTGATATTGATAAACAATGCGGTAATCTTAAATATGATGATTCCCGAGTTCACGTCGTGGTTGGAGATGCAAACCAATCAGATACTGTTAAGAAGATAGTAAATATTTGTGGCAACTTTGAAATTGTGATTGATGATGGATCTCATCAAACAAATGATATTATTACCAGTTTTTTAATATATTTTCCGCTTGTAAAACCTGGTGGGTTATATGTAATTGAAGATACTCATACTCTTTACATGAATAGCTGGGGTGGGGGCATTTTAAATGAATTTAATGCATATAGTTTTTTTAAAAAACTTATTGATGTTATCAACATTCAATTTTGGAAAAATGAAATTTCTATAGATGTATATTTCAGAACTTTTTTTTCATTAAATCAAATGCCATCATTCATCAAAGAAGGTTGGGTTGAATCTATTGAATTCAGAAATTCAATGATTATAATTAAAAAATCTACAATTGCTAATAACAACAAATTAGGAGAACGGATTATTACTGGCACAGATGCTCAAGTTAACAGTCTTGAAGAAGCAAGAAATGGAGAAGTGGTTAAGTAAAAAATTTATTGTTGGTGGGCCCACCAGGACTCGAACCTGGGACCAAGGGATTATGAGTCCCCTGCTCTAACCAACTGAGCTATGGGCCCTTTTACTTACTCTTTGGTCTCTAAAAAGCTTTTCAATCTTTCCGATCTTGTAGGATGTCTTAATTTCCGGAGAGCTTTTGCTTCAATTTGACGAATTCTCTCTCGAGTCACATCAAACTGCTTCCCTACCTCTTCAAGAGTGTGATCCGTATTCATTTCTATCCCAAATCTCATTCTAAGGACTTTAGCTTCACGAGGTGTTAAACCTTCTAGAATCTCAGATGTTACATTTCTTAAACTCGCATATACAGCTGCATCATCTGGAGTCAATGTACCAACATCTTCAATAAAGTCACCTAAATGTGAATCTTCGTCATCTCCTATTGGAGTTTCCATTGAAATTGGCTCTTTAGATATTTTTAAAATTTTTCTAATTTTTTCTTCTGGCATTTCCATTTTTTCTGCCAGTTCTGACGGCTCTGGTTCTTGTCCAGTTGCTTGTAAAATTTGCCTTGAAATTCGGTTCATTTTATTTATAGTTTCAATCATATGAACTGGTATACGAATTGTTCTGGCTTGATCTGCAATTGAACGTGTAATTGCTTGACGTATCCACCATGTGGCATAAGTTGAAAATTTATAACCTCTTCGATATTCAAACTTATCTACAGCCTTCATGAGACCGATATTCCCTTCTTGAATTAAATCTAAAAACTGTAATCCACGATTAGTATATTTTTTTGCAATCGATATTACTAGCCTTAAGTTTGCTTCTATCATTTCACGTTTTGCTCTTTTTGCTCTAAATTCCCCAGAAGTCATCTGTTTATTAATCTCTTTAAAATTAATAATAGGAATTCCAGATTCCTCCTCTAATGCAATTAATTTTCTTTGCTGGTCAATAATATCGTGCTTACGTTTTTCTAGTTCAGCAATATAAGGCTTATCTAACTTCATTTCCTCTTTAAGCCATTTTAAATTTGTTTCATTACCAGGAAAACTTTTAACAAAATGTGTTCTCGGCATTTTAGAATTCTCGACACAAAACTCCATTACCTGTCTCTCATGTGTTCTAATTTGTCTAATAAATGTCCTAACCTTATCGCACAGTAATTCAATAAATTTTGAAGAAAACCTAAAATTAACAAGTTCTTTAAGAATATAATCTTGATGTTTAAGGTACTCTTTATCATCCATCCATTTATTTTGATCGCGCATCTTAGCTAACTTGGTATGGGCTCTTTTAATTACACCAAATCTTCTTAATACCTCTTCTGTTAATTTAGCTAAATCCTCAGGAGACATTCCACTTGCCTTACCTGTGTCATTCTCATCTTCTTCTTCTGCTTCAGCACCTGAAGCTTCCATTTCTAATGCCGCCTCAACTTTAGCTAATTCCTTTTCTGCTTCCATATCTATCAAGCCATCAATAAATTCATCGACACCTATTTCAGCTTTTTTAACTTTTTTTGAAATCGTCATTAAATCATCGATAATTCCCGGACATGCAGAAATCGCTTGGACCATACTTTTAAGACCATCCTCAATCCGTTTCGCAATTTCAATTTCACCTTCACGAGTTAATAAATCAACTGTGCCCATTTCCCTCATATACATTCGAACAGGGTCTGTTGTTCGGCCAAACTCAGAATCAACAGTAGCTAAAGCCTGCTCTGCCTCCTCAGCAGCTTCTTCGTCAGTTACAGGAGCAGGAGCATCAGACATTAACAATTCTTCTGCATCAGGAGCCTGTTCATAGACCATAATTCCCATATCATTAATAATGCCGATGATTCCTTCAACCTGATCGCTTTCAGTAATTTCATCTGGAAGATGATCATTGATTTCTCGCTGCGTTAAATAACCTCTCTCTTTTCCTAAAATAATTAGAGCTTTTAACTGCATTCTTCTCTGTTCTGCTTCTTCAGGATTGTTAGCTGCATCTTTAAGATACAAGTCTTTAAGTTTTTTTACTCTAGTAACGCGTTTGGTTTTTTTATCTTCTGGATTTTTTTTAGGTCTTGCCATGGTTACCTCAAATTATCGTATGGGGCCAAAAAAAAAATGATAATGATATGGATGTATCACTTTTTTGGACAAAGTATTTTATCAGACTATATATTTTAAATCAATTAAAATTTTTATTAATTCTTATAAAAATCATTAAAAATCAATTGGTTATATTTTACCTATATTTTTTAAAAATTCTCTCTCAGCCTCTGAAAGTGAGTCTAAGCTTTTTTTTGTAGCTTCATTTAATAAACTTTTATTTGCCAAAGAAGAATGGCGCTTACTAATACTTAACCTTAATGCATTAATTTCTTCTTTCATCTCCATTTGATCATCAAATGTTAAAAGTTGTGCTTGAATTTGTTTTATTAATTCACCATCAAATCGACTCATCAAGAAATGCATAATTGTTGCAGAATTATATTCTCCCTTATTATTTGTCATTTCTATTATCGCTAATGCTATTTTTTCATCTATATTATCTGAAATAAAGAATACTGAGTCTTCTTGTTTAATTAAATCTGGTCTCAAAATAAGCAATAGGCAAAATTTTCTGATTGGACTCATTGTGTACCTATTAGGTAATTTAGTATCATTCTTTTTTAAATAAGTTTTTTTTAATTCTAAAATTTGATCAATTTCATCCATACTAAGATTAATAATTTCTGATATTCTTTTTTTAAATAATAACAATAATTTTGATGCTGTTATTTCTTTTAATATGGGTTTAATTTCATTTAAAAACTGGACTTTCTTTTCTGAACTCACAAGGTCATTATTACTAGTCAAATGTTTGATTATATATTCAGTTAGAGGAATTGCTTGCTTAGCCAATAATACAAAATCTTCAGAAGAATTTGCTTTTACAAATGAATCAGGATCATAGCCATCTGGTAAAAATAAAAATTTTAATTGGGTAGAATCAGTAACTGAAATTAGGGCATTATTCATAGCCCTCCATGCAGCTGATCGGCCAGCATTATCGCCATCAAAACAGAAAATTATCTCTTGAGTATATCTCATTAACTTCTTAATATGAAAAGCTGTTGTCGCAGTTCCAAGTGTTGCAACAACATTCTTAATACCTTTTTGTGCAAGCCCAACTACATCCATATATCCCTCGACAACCAATACATAACCCTTATCTCTGATTGACTTTCTTGATGCTAACAATCCATAAAGCTCATAACTCTTTCGAAATAAAGGTGTTTCCGGAGAATTATAATATTTAGGGGTGTCTTCTGGATCAATTACTCTACCTCCAAAACCAATTATTTTTCCTTTATCACTAAAAATAGGAAACATAATTCTATTTCTAAACCGGTCATAATATTTTCCATTATCGTTCTTTACAACTAGCCCAGCTTTTATAAGAATTTCAGATTCATATTCTTTAAATGGTATTTTTAAATTTTGCCATCCTTCGGGTGCATATCCAATTGAGAATTCTTTTGCTATTTCACCTGTTAACCCTCTTGATTTTAGATAAGTTATTGCCTTAGATGATTCTCTTAATTTTTTTTGGTAAAAAATATTTGCTATTTTAACTATTTCCTCTAAATTTAAATATTCATTACTGATTTCTTTCTTTTGAGGAGCTTCATTAGGAACCTTTAATCCAATAGAATTAGCAAGTTCATTAATAGCCTCAATAAAAGTTAAGCCCTCATATTCAATCAAAAAACTTATTGCAGAACCATGCTCACCACAACCAAAACAATGATAAAACTGTTTTGAAGGGCTTACAGTAAAAGAAGGGGTCTTTTCCTCATGAAATGGGCAACAGGCTACATAGTTAGCACCAGCTTTCTTAAGCGTAACTCTTTTATCAATGACGTCAACAACGTCTATTCTATTTAGTAATTCTTGGATAAAAGATTCTGGAATCATTATTAAATATTATCTTAACATTTAAAAAAATTTCCGAGCTAAAACATTAATTAAGTCTAAAGCTTTAAATAAGTTTTGTCTTAATTTTTTTAGAGACATCAGCCATGTTAGTTTTGCCTGCAAGTTTGGATTTAAGGATATTCATTACTGCACCCATATCCTTCATTGAATTCGCTCCAGAACCTTTAATTGCATCGATAATTTCCTTTTCAACTTCTTGCTCTGTTAATTGTTGCGGCATATAATCTTGAAGCACTTTAAGCTCAAATTCTTCTTTATCAACTAAATCTTGACGCTTTGCTTTATTAAATGCTTCGATGGAGTCGCGTCGTTGCTTTAACATTTTATCAATTATTGAAATAATATCTGAATCAGCAAGCTCTAATCGCTCATCAACTTCTTTCTGTTTTATTGCTGCCAAAAGAAGCCTAATAGTACCTAGACGTGCAGAATCTTTAGTACGCATCGCGGATTTCATGTCGTCATTAATTTGGATCTTTAGGGGCACTTTTAGCTTAAAAAAGTTTTGGGGGTAGCATTTGATTTCTTAGACGTCTATATTGTCTTTTAACAGCTGCGGCAGCTTTTCTTTTACGTTCCCATGTTGGCTTTTCGTAAAACTCTCTTGCACGCAAGTCATTTAACAATCCTGTTTTTTCAACAAGCCTTTTAAATCGTCTCAGGGCAACATCAAATGGTTCATTTTCTTTTACTTTAACTGTTGACATTAATGATCTCTTTAAATTGTTTTGATCTATGAACTAGCAAATAATTAACTAATTTTAGAAAGGTTCACATTTTAATGCTAATATTCATTTTTTTCAACTAATAAAAGAAAAAATACTATTAAAATGCTTGTTCTTGGTATTGAAAGCTCATGTGATGAAACAGGTATTGCTATCTATGACTCAAACAAAGGGCTCTTAGGGCATACTTTACATTCTCAAATTGAACTTCACTCTTTTTATGGGGGAGTGGTACCTGAACTAGCTTCTCGTGACCACATCAAATATATAATCCCCTTAATCGATCAATTACTTAAAGATAATTCTATTTCCATTGATTCAATTGACTCAATTGCATATACTGCTGGGCCTGGACTATCAGGTGCTCTTTTAGTTGGAAGTTCATTAGCTGAAGCCTTAGCATATTCACTAAATATACCATCTATACCTGTTCATCATCTTGAAGGTCATTTATTAGCTCCAATGCTTGAAGACGATAAACCTTCTTTTCCCTTCTTAGCGCTATTAGTGTCAGGTGGGCATACTCAATTAATAGACGTAAAAGACATTGGACAATATGAAATATTAGGAGATACTTTAGATGATGCTGCCGGAGAGGCATTTGATAAAACAGCAAAATTACTTGGACTAGGTTATCCTGGAGGAGCTGTACTATCAGAATTAGCTGAGAAAGGTATTGCTGAATTTGAATTACCAAGACCTCTTTTAAATACTCATGGGTTAAATTTTAGTTTTAGTGGACTTAAGACCGCTGTGTTAACTTTAGTCAAAAAACAGATAAAACTAACAGATTCAATTAAAGCAAATATTGCTTTTGCTTTTCAGGAATCTATCACAGATGTACTAGTAAAAAAATCAATTAAAGCCCTAAAACAAACTGAATATAAAAATATTGTGGTGTCTGGGGGAGTTGGAGCTAATAAAAAATTAAGAGAAAAATTTAAATTTCACTCTACAAACGAAAATTTTAAAGTTTATTTTCCAAAACTAGAATTCTGTACAGATAATGGGGCAATGATAGCACTAGCAGGGGCCTTAAGAACTAAACTATCTTGCAAAAATGATTATAAATTTTCTGTAAAACCAAGATGGAAATTATCAGAAATTGAATCTACTTTTTAAAACTTGGCTCAATTCCTTTAATTAAGTTTTTAATATTTTCTCGATGATTAAAGATAATTAAAATAGTTATTAAGATATTTGTTAGAAAAATATACGATGTATCATTTAAGAAATAACTAATAATTGGAGCAGATAAAGAAGCAATAATTGCAGCCAAAGAAGAATATTTCCATATAGAAAAAATTACTAGCCAAATACAAATTACGCTCAATGCTAAAATCCAATTAATTGCTAATAAAATACCAAGAGCTGTTGCAACTCCTTTGCCACCTTTAAATTTATAGTAGACTGGATAAATATGACCTACTAAAACTGCTAAACAAACTTGCATAATCTCTAAGTCATTCAAACCAAAAAAAATTACAATCTTAACAACTATAGTAGCTTTAAAGATATCTCCAAATAATGTCAAAATTGCAGCAAGTTTATTACCTGTTCTCATTACATTTGTGGCTCCAGGATTCTTTGATCCAATAGTTCTTGGATCAGAAATATTAAGAATCTTACTGGTGATTATTCCAAAAGAAAGAGACCCTATTAAATAAGCAATAGAAATAATGAAAAATTGATTTATCATATTAGTTATTATATTTGAAAAACAATTGATTCACTCATGACAAATAATATTTTTCTTCATGGTCTTAAATTAAATACTAAAATTGGTGTTCCTGATTGGGAAAGAGCAGTCTCTCAACAACTAATAATTGATTTAGATATTCAACTAAAAGGAAACCAAATCTTTACATCAAATGATATTTCTAAAACAATCGACTATGCCGAAGTTGAGTCAGAAATAAAAAAGGTTGCCCTAAAACATAAACATCATCTTCTAGAGGATTTTGGTGAGGATATCATTAGCAGGTTGCAAGAAAAGTTTCAATTTGAAAAAATAATTTTGAAGATATCAAAACAAAAGATACTTCCCGACACAGATTTTGTTGGTATTATTTTAGAGCGTTAAATACTAACCTCTTGGGTGATGTAATTCATGAAGATTTTTTAATCTTTCTCTAGCTACATGAGTATAAATTTGAGTTGTTGAGATGTCACTATGACCAAGTAGCATCTGAACAACCCTTAAATCTGCTCCATGGTTAATTAAATGAGTTGCAAAAGCATGTCTTAATATATGAGGCGACATTGGTTTGTTTATTTGGGCAATATTTGAGTATCTTTTTATCAAGTGCCAAAAAGTCTGCCTTGTCATTGCACTACCCCGTATTGTTACGAAAAGATATTTTGATGTCTTTTGCTTTAGAATATTTTTTCTACCTTCATCAATATATCTCTTAATCCAATCCACTGCCTCTTCACCCATTGGAACTAATCTAGTTTTACTTCCTTTACCTGTAATTCTTATAATTCCTTCAGTCATACTTGCCTCAGTCAGAAGAATATTAATCAATTCAGAAACACGGAGACCGCAAGCATATAATAATTCAAGCATTGCCTTATCTCTTAATCCGGAAGCATCTGTTATATCAGGTGATTTTAATAACAGTTCAACATCTTCTTCACTTAAACTTTTTGGTAGTGATTTAGGAATTTTTGGACTCATTATCTCCAAAGTAGGATCAATAATAACTTTATTTTCCCTTAATAAATATCTAAATAATCGCCTGAGCGTTGCCAGCAATCTTGAGATAGTCCGAGATTTTGATGTAGGAAACTTAAATGAAAGATATTGCTGAATATCTGCCTGAGTTACATCCAATATATTTTTTTTTAAACTTGTAGTTAGCCAGCCTGAAAATAATTCTAAATCTGTTCTATAACTATTTAATGTATTCTTGGATAGGCCGTCTTCTAGCCATAAATGATCAATAAATTCGTCAATAATATTATTTTTGAGATTCTTTTTAGATTCATTATCCATTACTTTTATTTTAAAGCTATTTACTTATATTTATTAAATTTTTTTTTTGATTGAATAATGACTTAGTTTAAAGTCACAAAAAAAACCCCAAATTATGGGGCTTTTTATTACTAAAAAATTATATTAAGCAGGTTTGTCGTCTGCCGCTGGAGCTTCTGCTGGAGTTGCTTCTGCCGCTGGAGCTTCTGCTGGAGTTGCTTCTGCCGCTGGAGCTTCTGCTGGAGTTGCTTCTGCCGCTGGAGCTTCTGCTGGAGCTGCTTCTGCCGCTGGAGTTTCTTCAACTAACATATCTGGAATTTCTTCAAACTCACTATCGCTATCGCGTACCTTTAAGCGTTCTTTAATTCTGGCTGATTTTCCAGAACGATCACGTAAATAAAATAGTTTTGCTCTGCGCACATCTCCTCGACTTTTAACTTCAATACTCTCAATTTGCGGGGAATGGAGTTGGAAAGTTCTTTCAATTCCTTCACCTGAAGAAATTTTACGAACAATAAATGATGAGTTTAATCCTCTATTTCTTCTAGAGATAACAACACCCTCAAAAAATTGAACGCGCTTTCTTGTTCCCTCGACAACATTAACACCTACTACTACTAAATCTCCTGGTGAAAATTTTGGAATTTTTTTTCCTAACCGCGCTATTTCTTCTTGTTCTAATGTTTCAATAATATTTGCCATGATTTCTGTTCCTTTAAAATTATATAGAGTCTTGTTCCTGCTCAATCTGAATTTCTTCAAGCAGCCGAGCCTCTTCTTTTGTCAACAACTTTTCATCCAATAAATCTGGTCGCTTTATCCATGTATGCTTCAGTGATTCCTTTAATCGCCATAATCTAATTTTTTCATGGTCTCCTGATAATAAAACTTCAGGTACCTTCTTTTTTTTAAAAATTTCTGGTCTTGTGAAATGAGAATGATCTAAAAGCCCATTAACAAAAGAATCTTGTGTTGCCGATTCATCATCATTTAATACTCCAGGTAATTGTCTAATTAAACAATCCATCATTGTCATAGCAGGCAATTCGCCCCCACTTAAAACATAATCACCAATTGATATCTCTTCATCAACCCAATCATTAACTCTTTCATCAATACCTTCATACCTACTAGCAATTATTATAAATCCTTCACATTCTGACAACTCTTTAACTTTTTTATGACTTAGTAATTTTCCTCTAGGAGTCATATGAATAACTTTACTATTATTTATACCTACGGCACTTTGTCTTTTTTTAGCTGCTTCAATTGATTTTACCAAAGGTTCAGCCATCATAAGCATTCCTGGACCACCACCGTAAGTTCTATCATCTACTGTTTTATGAAGATCCGTTGAGAATTCCCTTGGGTTCCATAAATTTAAACTAACAATATTTTCCCTAAATGCTCTTCCCGTAACACCATAATCACTTAATGCCAAAAACATTTCCGGCATTAAAGTTAAAATATCAAAAGTTATTAAAACTTTAGAATTCTTCATCCCAATCCACGATTATCTTACCATTTTTGGTATCAGCTTTTAATACTGTCTTTTTTATATATGGGATTAGTCTCTCTTTATTGCCTTTTACAACCATTACATCATTAGCGCCAGTTTTAATAAATGTATCTACCAAACCAAAAGAAATGTTTTTTAGATTCAATACCTCACATCCTATTAAATCACTCCAATAATATTGACCTGCTTTTAGTTTAGGTAGTAAACTCTTTGGCACTCCAATAAAATAGTCTTTATATCTCTCAGCTTCAGTTCGATCAGAAATCCCTAAAAAACTCGCAATAATTGTCTTCCCATGCAACTTTTTTTCTTTAACTTTAATTTCATGCCAATTTTTTTGATCTTTAGAAAAAAATAATTTTTTATATTTTAAAAAAGATTCTATTTTTTCTGTAAAAGAATAAACTTTTACCCATCCATTTACCCCATATGGAACTAATACTTTACCCATTACAACAATTTCTTCTAATTTCCTAGAAGACAAAATAATTTGCTTTATTTATCTTCTTTCTTATCTTCTGCCGCTGGAGCTTCTGCTGGAGCTGCTTCTTCTGCCGCTGG
>TARA_B110000008_G_scaffold279529_1_pt1 | contig 12319 bp, 9 predicted proteins | sample TARA_B110000008 | Tara Oceans TARA_B110000008 (sample SAMEA4396496) | marine metagenome | biome: Westerlies Biome; feature: [DCM] deep chlorophyll maximum layer (ENVO:01000326); material: water (ENVO:00002006), including particulate matter (ENVO:01000060) such as... | depth 40 m
TCATTTGGGCTGTCACCCACAAAGATCACTTGACTGTTTTGCGCATCTATATCCAAAAACAGAACTTCGGCAGCAAAAATGCGAGACATACTCAGTTTGTCATATGATCCGAACCATCCGTTTACATGGATAGAAGATATTTTTGCCACAGCCCCTTCTTCTTCAAAAATATTTTTGATGTGATTGATGTCCGTGGTGGATAACGCTGCAACATCTTCACAAAAATCAATGGCTAAATCTGCAACGCGAAAACTTTGGTCTGCGGAAATAGCAGCGCCTGGAACTTCACGCGCAACCCGGTCAAGGATGTTATCAAACCTGTGAAGATTATCGATATGGTTGCCCAAACCCTTATTAAACCTTCGATTCATCTTCTGGCCGCTTGGATCATAGGCATAATAAAATGCCCCATTTTCTCCAACCACGCCTTGGACGGGCCAAAACCGAGCGATCATATCGCACCAACCTGCCGGCCGACCAGTGACAGGAACCACCGCAATACCGGCCATATATAAATCCTCAAGGGCCTGAAAAGCTGCGGCACCCAACCGCCTGTTTGTTGTGATTGTATCGTCGATGTCACAAAATACCGCTTTTACCTCAGAGGCAACCTGTTGAGATAACTCAGAAATTGGCCGCAATCCTTACACCTCCGCAGTCGCAAGTTCAGCTAATGCGCCGCTATCTCGAGCAATGTCAGCGAAAGAAAAACGATCACGCATCTCGTGGGCGTGAAAGACAGCCTCGCGGTAGAATTCGATCGGAATATTCAAACCCTGAGCTGTCGTCAGCCCGCCTGCCGCATTTAAATAGTCCTTTAGTTTCTCGGTTGGCACCGCAATTTCAAGACATTCATTCCGAAGTTCAGGCCATAGCCGGTGCAAATTTTCGTTAAATAGATCTGCTTTTTTTGAGTCAAATGCCTTTTTGCGAAAATTGGGTTCACATTGCGCCGCAATTTCGGGGCCCATTCGGCGTACCATATCTTCTGTATCAATTTGCGTTTCATGCACCTCCGGAGGCGACTTACTGTTCAAAAAGTGTTGCTGAATGCGCGACATTGTTAACGTTGCAATACCTACTTGCTGTCCATGTATCGACCCTGGATGCCGGCGGCCGGAAAAACAGTCGATATAATGTGAGATTTGATGCTCGCCCATAGATCCGTGATTTGAAACCCCGGTAAAACCAATTCCGAGCCCACAAAGTGTTAGCACTCGAAACAGAAAACCAATTGCTTCAATATCACCTTGGGCAATACCCCGCGCTTGTTGCATCAAGTGGATCTCGTCCGGAATTTCAATCACATAGGGTTCATGCTTGTACATGGTGCCGATCAAACGGTGTGACATCCACCAATCTATTTGAGCCACGGAGCGACATAGACAGTCGCCAAAACCCGCAGCGTTTAACCACGCGGGGGCATTTGCACAAACCTCAAGGTCAACAAAAAATCCTAAAGGAGTTTGTCCGGGAAGCGAAACCTTTAGTCCAGTATCCAATGAAATTGAGGCTGTAGATGATGTATAGCCGTTCATTGAACCGGCCGTCGCAAAGACGCAATATGGACGCTTGTTCATTTTGGTTGCAAGTTTTGTAAGGTCGTTGATTGTACCTGAGCCAACTGCAATCGCCGAAGGGTAGGGCTCTAACTTTTTTGCCAGATCGCGCACCGTTGACATGTTTGCGCTTGGTTTTTCGAGGATGATCTCTTCCACCTCGCCTTTTGCCGAAAGTGCCTTTGCGATCCGTTCCCCCAGGGCTTGATGGGTATTTGGATCGCAAATAAGAGCAAAAGGCGCTACGAAGCCCAATGATTCAATCAGTTCAACTTCTTGTCCTGCTAAACTTTCCGAAAATACAATTCGATCATTGGGCGCAGGCGGAAATCGCTTTCCGGTCAGCGGGCTAATCCAAGTGCCAGCGCATATGTCATCAATCAATTCAGTCCAATTAAAATTCGGCCCTGTGGCTAATCTCATTATGTATTCCCATACCTTGATTTAACATATGCTATTATGATATGGCATATGTCAATTAATATTTATTCTTAGGGGATTGCGGTGCACCACACGAATTACAAAAGGGTACAGCAATATGAAATCAATTGAGTTCGCAGGGGACCCAATCAGGGCTGCCGCATGGTTGTATTATGCAAATACTTATACGCAAAGCGAGGTTGCAAATGCGCTCGGTGTCAGCAGGCAAACTGTGGCAAATTATCTTAGCGAGGCGCGTGAGCGCGGTTTGGTCACAATACAGTTAGAGCCGGATATATTGGCAAAACATGAACTTGCCACCAAACTTAAATCCTGCCTTGGTTTGCAAGGCGTGCATGTGGTGCCAGCCACTTCAGATCAAGATGAGTTGCGCCAAAATGTGGGCCGTGCAGGTGCCGAAGTGTTATGTAGTCTGATGCGAGATGGTGATATTATTGGTGTCTCATCGGGCCGCACCCTAAGCGCGGTTGCCAAGACCATGCCAAAGGCCAGCTTCCCCAGATCAACAATTATTCAAGTGTCCGGCAGTTCAATTTTTGCCACTCAGCATTCACCTGAGGTCTGTGCCAGCGACATTGCTACCAGTATTTCAGCGCGCTGTCTTAACTTACATGCGCCTGCATTTCTTTCATCCCAGGAGTTGACGGAACGGCTTTATCTAGAGCCCGCCCTAAAGGAACATTTCAAAACAATCTCTATGGCTTCGATACTTGCGTTTGGCATTGGTGAATTGACCGAACAAACTGTTGTTGAGCAACCACCATATCTAAATGGCGAAGTGCGTGATCAGTATATTCGAAGCGGAGCCAAAGCTATTGTTTTTGACAGATTTTTAGGTTGTGAAGGACAGGAAGTGCCCGGCGCATTGTCAGGCCGAACTGTGGCTATTTCATTAGATACAGCGAAACTCGTGCCTACCCGTCTTGGGGTTTGTGGGGGCACGCAAAAGGTAGAGGCTGTCCAAGCAGCTATTTCTGCTGGTCTCATCACCCATTTGGTGCTGGATGCGTCACTGGCCTGCGCGTTATTGGGCAAGATAGGAGCAAAATGACAGAAGAATTCGTTATTGGATTGGATAGTTCGACCCAATCTAACAAAGCTGTGGCGTGGTCAAAATATGGTATTTGCCTTGGTGAGGGCCGTGCAAGTATTCCGATGGCACAACCGGCTGAAGGTCATTTTGAACAAGACCCTGAGGATTGGTGGCACGCGGCCTGTGCTGCACTAAGGGCTTTGGGACAAGAGGTTGATCTAAGCTTGGCAAAGGGGTTGGCAGTTTCAAATCAACGTGAAACCATTGGTTTTCTAGACGGTCAGGGCGCCGTCCTTCGGCCTGCCATTGTATGGTTAGACGAGCGCGCCAAATCTTCAGTCAGCAGGTTTTCAAAGGCTTTAGGGGCCGATTTCCTACATCTCACTACTGGCAAACCGCCGGATATCACACCGGCGATTTACCGGTTGCATTGGCTGCAAAACAATAGCCCTGAGGTTCTGGCATCAACAGCTAAAATAATTGACGTCCATAGTTTCCTCAGCCACCGATTAACTGGCAAAATGGTTGCATCATGGACCAGTGCAGACCCTATGGGCGTGTTTGATATTACTGCCAAAGATTGGTCTGCTGAACTCATAGAATCGCTGCACATGCATCGCAATCAATTTGTGCACACTATATCGCCCGGTAGCAAAATTGGACAGATCCATGCAGCTGCATCCCAAGCCACAGGTCTTCCGGTAAATATGCCAGTGATCGCGGCCGGTGGTGATGGGCAATGTGCAGGGCTTGGAGCCAATGCAATGCGTCACGGGACCGTTTATCTTAATCTTGGTACAGCCATAATTACCGGCGCTTGGTCGGCAGAGCCAAGAATAAGTAAAGAATGGCGCACCATGATTTCACCCACCGGAGCCGGCTATTTTCTTGAGGGTATTTTACGCGCAGGAACATTTTTTATCGACTGGTTTATTGAGAATTTTGCAGGTGGAGATCTTTCTACCGAGCATTTTTTATCTTTGGAAAAACAAGCCCAAAACATTCCTGTAGGATCAGATGGGGTCGTCGTTTGCCCTTATTTATCTGGCTGCATGAACCCGCATTGGGATCTAAACGCACGCGCTACATTTTCAGGGTTGCAACCTGATCATGGCGTTGCTCATCTCTACCGCGCGGTTCTTGAAGCGCTCACAGGCGAAATTGTCCGCTGCATCAAAGCTATGCAAATTGCCGACATCAAAGTCACCGAAATTGTTGCTGTAGGAGGCGGTGCAAATTCACCCCTATGGCGCAAGATGATTAGCGATGCGTCTGGCATCCCTGTGACCATTAGCGCATCGCATGAGGCATCTTCTTTGGGGGCGGGCATCACTGTGGCCAAAGGGATTGGATGGTATCGGGACTTTGCCGCCGCCGCTGCGGCAATGTGCTCTACAAAACAGACGCTTAAGCCTGATAAAACCGATTGCGCCCAATGGCAAACCCTGTTTGAGAAGCAAGATAAATTGAATAGGTTCGTTGTGTCGACCTCGGATTAATCCATATACTGCAATAGGCTTGCATCAGCCGCATGCTTTGAAAGATGTTGCAGCAGCAGCTCTTAGCGCACCATAGCTGACACATTGCCGCCATCAACGGTCAAAACAGCCCCGCTGGTCGTTCTTGTGGTTGCAAGATAGAAAAATGCTTCGGCAACATCACGGCCTGTAACTTCTCTTCCCAGCAGATTACCGCGCATATACTCCTTGGTTGATGTACCACGGGCTTTTGCACGGTCCTTTATAAAATCATCGGTCAGCAAGTTTGTGCGGATGCGATCTGCATTGACCGCATTTGATGAAATACCTGCATCTCCAAATTCAACGGCGTATTGCCGCATCAGCGCCATCAGCGCAGCTTTCGATGTCCCATAAGGACCAAAGTCCCGACCGGGATTAAGTGCTTGTTTGGAAACATTGAAAACCAAAGCGCCGCCGGTATCTTGCTTTTCCATGATCGCAACGCAGGCGCGCGCCATTAAATGATGTGACCAAAAGTTTAGGTCAAAAGCTTTTTGAAACAGCTTATCATCTACCGTTTTTAATGCACCTTGAAAAGCTGCGCCTGCATTCGAAATCAAAATATCGACGCCGCCAAACTTTCTTGTGGCTTTGTCGACGGCCTTCACCACGGCACTCGGATCGGTGACATCGCAGTGGATTGGAATGCCTCCGATTTCACTGGCTGCGGCCTGAACGGCGTTTTGATCAACGTCGAATAACACAACTTCTGCGCCGTTTTCTTTGAACAGCTTTGCGGTTTCAAACCCAAGTCCGCTGGCAGCACCGGTTATAAATACGATATGACGGTCCAGTTTTTGTTCTTTAACCGAGGCAAGTTTTGCCTGTTCAAGCGACCAATATTCAATGTCGAAGAGCTCTTTTTCCGATAGCGCCGCAAATGTGCCAATTCCTTCTGCTTTTGTGATAACTGAGATTGTGGCCTCTGCGATATCGGCAGATATCGCCGCAGACTTAGCAGTTTTTCCAACTCCAAACACCCCGATCCCTGGCACATAAACCACCCTTGGCACGCAATCGAGTATCTTAAAACCACCGCCTGCCTGCTGGCTGTTGCGGTCAAAGTAAGCTTTGTATTCTTGTGCAAACCGCTCAACTGCTCGAACAACCTCAACCTTAAACTGATCTAGCGTATCGGCAGAAGGGGCCGGTAAAACCAGTCCAAACCGTTTAATTCGAATAACATGATCAGGCGTTGCATTGCCTCTGGTGGCGTAATCGCAAAGCCCTTGTCCGTCGGTGAAATGGCGAATTTCATCTGAGTGCCTAAAATCTAAAACCCACCGATTGGGCCGTCCTTCAATATTGGTTTTCGTGGCCAATGCGCCGCGGATAATTGGTGCAATGTCACTTACTTCAGGTTTTATGGGGGGTAATTTTGCCGCCTTAAAAGGGCGTTCACATCCCTTTTGCAATGTATCTTCTGCCTGAGAACACATTGAAATCATGTCTTCATAGGATTGTCGTGGATCGTCGTGAAAGGTGAAAATGCCATGCTGCAATAAGATCATGTGCTTTGTCTTGGGGTTTTCTTTCAATTTATTATGGCACAGTTTGGCCAGCGCAAAGCCCGGCATGACGTAGGGGATAATCATGGTATCGGGAAAAAGATCACGAATTAGATCCTCCCCATTGGGTTGATTTGTTAATGCGATGATTGCATTGGCATGGGAATGGTCAACATATTTATGCGGAATAATAGCGTGGAGAACCGCTTCTATTGAAGGGTTTGGAGCGCTCGGTTGCAATAATAGTTTGCGCTGAGCCGCTACTAAATCCTGATCTGAAAGAGCTGACCGCTCAGCCAGTGCCGCTAAGGGTGCAAGCTCGACGGCTGGTAGCCCAGGCGCTTCGATCGATGCCATATCCCACCCCGATCCCTTTACGCAGAGAACCTCGAAAAGATCGCCCAATGGATCTTTAAGATGGGTTTTTAACGATGTATTTCCGCCGCCATGCAAAACCAATTCCGGCTCTTGGCCAAGCAACCTTGTTGAGTAAATGCGGATGGCAAGATCTTTTGCCAGACCTTGTTTTTCCGATGCGGAAATAAATGCACTTAAATCGCTTTGGTTCCAACTTGATTGCATTGGTTACTCCTGTTTAGCTGAATTGGAAAGTCACAGCGAAATCCGATTACCACTTGCCTGATCAAACACATGGATTTTTTCTGGTTTTATCGAAAACATCATCACTTCGCCAATACGGGCCTGAAGTGCGCGCGATGCGACGGCAACAAATGGGCGCCCATATAAATCCAGATGGAACTGGGTATCTGCTCCAGTTTTTTCGGCAATCTGTAAGCTGCCTCTGATCACACCCGTAGGATCCTGCACTACTTCGCTGGGCCGGATGCCACAGGTGACCTGCCTACCCGCATGCGCTGCATATGCTTTTGGTAGAGCAAGCAACAAATCACCAGCCCGCAACAGCACCTCACCTTTTTCAGAAACAATCTCACCATCTAAAAAGTTGATTGAGGGGGAACCAATGAAATCCGCAACAAACCGGCAATTTGGTCGGTCATATAGATCATCGGTAGTGCCTAATTGGATAATATCCCCATCACGCATCAGGGCAATTTTATCCGCCATGGTCATGGCTTCGATTTGATCGTGGGTTACATAGATTGTGGTTGCCCCGAGCTTGTCGTGCAATTGGCGAATTTCAATACGCATATGGGCGCGCAGCTTGGCATCAAGGTTTGATAGCGGTTCATCAAATAGAAACACACTGGCATCTCGCACCATCGCCCGCCCCATGGCGACGCGTTGCCTTTGCCCACCTGAAAGCTCGGCCGGCTTGCGGTCAAGATACTCGGTCAAATTAAGGACTTCGGCAACCTGTTGCACTTTTTTAGCAATTTCTGAGGCTGATTTCTTGGCAACCTCTAAGCTGAAGCCAATATTTTCGCGCACTTTCATGGTGGGATAAAGCGCATAGTTCTGAAAAACCATCGCGATATTTCGATCACGTGGATGCACATCGTTGACAACACGGCCGTCGATAGAAATTTCACCTTCGCTTATGGTTTCAAGTCCGGCGGTCATTCGGAGCAAAGTGGTTTTTCCACATCCTGAGGCCCCCAGAAGAACCACAAATTCACCGTCTTTTATATCAAAAGATAAATTCTTAAGAACCGACACTGCCCCAAAGGACTTGCCAACCTTTCTAAAATTTACTTCCACCATGCAGTTTATCCTCAGTATTTTTGTCGCGTTGGGGTCAGGCAAATTTCTTGAACCAGTACGTTTTGGGGCTGGCTGTAGACGTCCGCAATCAGCTGCCCAACAACTTCGGCATCAAGACCTCCGCCTATTTTAGCTTTATTCTTTTGGTACTCTGCCAGTGTTTTTTGATCACGCACGCCCGATAAGACTTCTGTTTCAATAATACCGGGAGAAACAACAACTACCCTTACGTTAAAATCAGCAAGATATTCCCGTAAACCCTCGCAAATGGCATGCACAAAAAACTTGGTCCCACAGTAAACCGTATGGTCGGGGTACAGTTTGCGGCCTGCGATTGAGCTCATCACAACAAGCGTACCGCGCTTGCGTTTGATCATTCCCGTAAGAACAGAATGAACTGTATTCATAACGCCTTTGGTATTGATATCTATCATTTCGTCCCACTCAGAGGGTGGCTGACGGCCAATATCTGCCAGCCGCGCAATTCCGGCGTTTGCGAACATCAAATCAACTGGGCCAAATCGCGCTTCGGCCTTGGCCACTGCTTTTATGATTTGCTGACGCTGGCGCACATCAACTTTGCAGCAGATTGAGTTTGGTAGGTTTAAATCGTTCATGCGATCCAACCGGCGGGCCATCAACAATATAGGATGGCCCGCAGCTGAAAAAGCTTGCGCGGTGGCTTCACCGATACCAGAACTGGCACCAGTGATGGCGACAAGCGGTTTATGAGACATTTCCATCGTTCCGGATTTGGGCGCAAAGAACAGCTTTAGGATCAGCGGCTCTTTGCTTTCCGTTAGCCAGCGACAACTTTGTCGACTGATTTCGCAATGTCATCCATTGCTTCTTTGCTTGATGCATATTCACCGGCAAAATACTTGCCTAGCCCGACTGGAATTGTATCGTTTGACAGCTGTGCCCACTGCGGCAAATCTGGCTCGGACCCCATATCTTTGGCAATCGTTTCCCGTACCACACCTAAGTGGCGCGTCGTGCCCGGACCGACCCGATTGTTTGCAAGGATACGCGGATCATCATAAACACTTTCCCTCGTAGGACCAGTGCCACCACCGAGTGCTGTGATTAATACTTGGGTGTCAAAAGAGGTTGCCCATTGCATAAAGATCCAAGCTGCATCGGGGTTTTTGGAATTATGTGATACGGCAAGCGATGATCCACCTTGGTGCCCGACCCCAGGAATTTCACCAAACCCAGTTTCATTGACAGTTCTTAAAGCTTTCGGTTTTGGGCAACGCACGGCTTCCATTAAGCCAGAAACTTTGGTTGCGCTAGGATCATCGAAATAGGGGAAAAACTCACCCCAACTCATCATGGTGGCAGCAACGCCCTGAGCCACTGACTGACCCTGACCATCCCAAGTCCAGCCGGTCACTCCCGGTGGCATTGTAGCTTTCAGACGATCCCAGTACTCCATCGCTGCAAGACCGGCGTCATCATGACCTGAGAACTTTCCGTCCGGACCAAACACCGATCCACCATGGCCCCAGAGCCATGCTGTCCAATCACATTCGAGACTGTAGTGACCGGATTTCATCTGACCTGTAGCGCCAAATACCTTCGGCCCCATCTCATCTGTGATGGCTTTTGCCTGCTCATAGTATTCCTCAAGCGTCTCCGGGGCAGTGAAACCCATTTTTTCGTAGATGTCCTTACGGTACATCATTATGAAAATGGGAATATCATAGGGAACGCCGACCCAACGGTCTTCATATTTTGCAATTCCGTCGACCAAAGCAGGCAGAAAGTCATCGATATTGTAATCTGGCATGGCCAAATCCGGTTTATCCGCCAATTGTTCGCGCGGATCAAAAACATCGCGGCTTACGGACGCCGCCCAAGACTGGTCGATATAGTAAAGGTCATAGGTTCCAAGCTGGGACGCGATATCCAAGGTGAGCTTTTGCAAAACCTGCTCTAGTGGAAGCACCTCAATCTCAACCTTGATGCCCGACGCTTCTTCAAAGTATTTTTTTAGCTGACTGTTAATCGCATTCGAAGGCGGTGTTGATTCAGTTGCCAGCCTTAAAGTGGTGCCGCGAAACGGCTTTGTTACATCCTTGACCCAAGCAAGAACTTCTGCCGAAGGCTCAAGGGCCATGTTGGTGTCGGCAAAGGATAAACTTGGGCGGATAATACCAGCGCCTAAGGCGCCAGCGCTCAGCCCAAGGCTGGATGCGTTTCTCAAAAACGATCGGCGATTCATTTTACCGCGGACATAGTCGTCAACTATTTTCGCCCTGTAGAGTTTTTTATCACTGTCTTTCATCGGTAAATTCCCTTTTGGTTAGTTTCATTAATTATTCCTTGACCGAGCCCAGCGTGAGCCCGCGCACAAGATGTTTTTGAACCAATAAAATAAATACAAACGCTGGAATCATTGCGGCCGCCCCCAAGGCGGCCATGTTGCCCCAAGCCGTGCCAGTCGAGGTTACAAACGTCGATGAAACCACTGGCACAGTTTTCAACCCAGTTTGGGTTAAGGTCAGAACAAATATAAATTCAGTCCAAGAAAAGATAAAACAAAGCACCGCTGTTGCCGCCATCCCACCCTTGACAATCGGCAGCACAACGCGGCGGAAAATCAAAGCGCGGGATGCCCCATCCACCAAGGCACTTTCATCAATTTCTTTGGGTATATCATCAAAAAAGCTCTTCATTAGCAAAACGGCTAATGGCAAATTCATCAAAGCGTGGATCAATATCACCCCAGTATAGGTGTCGAGCAAACTCAGCTCTTTATAGATGAAAAAGACTGGTATCACGACGGCAACTGGCGGCATCATGCGGGTCGAAAGCACCCATGACACAAAATGATGCTGACCTGCAAATCTCATTCTACTCAGCGCATATGAGGCAAAAGTGGCAATGGTCAGTGCCAGAGCTGTTGATAGGACGGCAATGACAATAGAATCCCATAAACGAGGCCCCATTTTCCAATTGCCGCCCCCAGGGAGAACTTCTCGCTGTTCGCCAAATCCAAATCCTAACGACAGTCCAAAAACTTCCTCAAAATTTCTGATTGTCGGCTTAAAGTCAAAGACTTGCGGCGGATAATTAAATATCTCACGTCCATCCTTGAAGGCCACAGTGAGCCAATAATAAAGCGGAAAGGCAAAGAGCATAACAATCGCCCATCCCGCCAATGTGCGCATCATTCGATATGACTTGGACTGGACCATCATCACCAACGAACCTTTGCGACATAAATAAATAGATTTGCCAAAATCAGGATCACGATCAGTGTAAACAGTGACAGCGTTGCCCCATATCCCCACTTGATAAAGCTGAAAGTCTGCTGCCACGAGTAAAGAGACAGGGTATAGGTCGCGGTTCCTGGGCCCCCACTGGTCATGACAAAGACATAATCAAACATCCGAAAGATATCGATACCGCGTATCAGAACCGCAACCGCAATCACTTTACTTAACAATGGTAAAGTAATTCGGCGGAACACGGTGAAACCTGATGCCCCATCTAACATCGCAGCCTCATAGGGTTCTGCCGGCAGCGCGCGCAATCCAGCCAGAAATATCAACACCATAAAGGGGGTCCATTGCCAAATATCGGCCAGCATTACCCCCCAAAGCGCCGTGGATGAAGTTGCTAAAATTGGGGTGGATTTATCTAAGATACCCAGAAGGTCGAGCACATAGGTCAAGACCCCAAATTCCGGATCTTCGATTAAAAGATACATCATGCCCACAATAGCGGGTGGCACTACTAGAGTGAGGGTCAATACGGTGCGAAGCAGTTCAAAACCAAACTCTTCCGCGTCTAGTAGCAAGGCGATGGCCATCCCAAGCACCAATTCAATCGCCAAGACAAAGACGAAATAGAAGACTGTTGTGCCCAAAGCGCCCCACATACGACTGTCAGAAAATAATTTTTGCCAATTCAATAGGCCGACGAACTCTAACTCGCGGCGGAAAAGGGAATATTCATGGAAACTTAGCCAAATGTTATAAATCACAGGAATGATGGTGAAGGCCACCAGCATCATTATTAAAGGGGCCATCCAAATAAATGGCCGATCAGACGAAAACACTCCAGATAGCAAGAGCTGCTTCTCCTTACCGATTCTTAATTACACCGCACGCTCATAGTTGCTTATTATGCTCAATTGTGCAACAAATTTTAAATCAATGCACATTTGTGCAAATTAATCTCTTGGATGGATCGACAGGCATGTCCTTCAATCAGAGTGCTAAGGTTAGGAGTTCTAAGTATGTATAAGCCTTTGAAAAAGAGTGCCCAGCTTAGTGGATCAAATGACGAAACATTGGCCCGAGTTTCGCATCTTTACTATGTGCTTGGACTTACACAGAATGAAATCGCCAAACGCCTAGCAATCACCCGGTTTAAAGTGCATCGCCTGTTGGTGCGCGCGCGCGAAAAAGGAATGGTTAGAATCGAAATCGACGTCCCTTATGCAGCGCGGTTTGAACTGGAAAGCGCATTGATGGAAGCCTATGGATTAAGTGCAGCTTTTGTGTTTCCTTCCGATGCATCTGATGATGTGTCAGTTTCTGAAGTCATTGGAATTTATGCGGC
>TARA_B110000008_G_C16978602_1_pt1 | contig 12315 bp, 10 predicted proteins | sample TARA_B110000008 | Tara Oceans TARA_B110000008 (sample SAMEA4396496) | marine metagenome | biome: Westerlies Biome; feature: [DCM] deep chlorophyll maximum layer (ENVO:01000326); material: water (ENVO:00002006), including particulate matter (ENVO:01000060) such as... | depth 40 m
CATCTTGATCAACATAAACTTTATTATCTGTTAGAACCCCATCAAAATCAAAAATAAGGGCATCTAATTTATTTATATTCATTATTGGAGGCTCATGTATTTTTTTTCAATTAGTTGATCTTCAATATACTCCATCAATGCATGTCCAGCCGTAATATGACACTCCTGCACCCGTCCTGTTTCATCTCCAGGAACCAAAAACACTTCATCGCATAATTCAAGGACTTTGCCACCGCCTGCCCCCAAAAAACCAAGTGCTTTGATATTCATTTTTTTTGCAAGGTCCAAAGCGTTAAAAATATTTTGAGAATTACCTGAAGTGGTTATTCCTAAAAGGCAATCGCCAGAGTTACCGATTGATTCAAGAGTTCTCGTATAAAGCATATCGTAACTGTAATCGTTACCACAGGCTGTAATGGTAGAAGTATCCATGGCAAGAGCAATTGCAGGAAGACCTCTACGATTGTATTTAGGTCTCAGGCGAACAACTAACTCAGCAGCCAAGTGCTGTGCATCCGCTGCGGACCCACCATTACCACAAAGCATGAGCTTTCCTCCGTTGATAATTGAATTAACAACGAAATCACCCATCCTATACAAAGAATCAAACCCTTCTTCTATACACTTACTTTTTAAGGCTATTGATTTTGTAAATAATGATTTAATTTTGTCTTCCATAAATTGGTTAGGCGTTACTCATCGGATCATACTTACTGGATATAGTATTAATTATTTGAGCTTGATCCTCCTGGGTGAGGTATGGACTCATAGGCAGACTCAGGCATTGGTTTGCCACTTTTTCAGCGACAGGAAAATTTCCTGCTTGATGATCAAGGTTCTTGAATACGGGCTGAAGGTGAAGAGGAACCGAATAATAGGAAACCGAAGGTATGTCTTTTTCTCTAAGCGATTGCTGAATCTCTTCTCTATGTTCAGCTAGAATGGTATACTGGGCATAGACAGAGGTGTTATTTGCTCCGATGCTTGGGGTACGTAGGCCTTCCACTCCTGCTAACCCTGAAAAGTAAGTTTGGCCAAGTTGCTTACGCTTTTCTACTTCATTAGGAAAGACTTCTAAAATCTCAACTAGGATCGCTGCCTGCAGGGTATCCATTCGACCGTTAATGCCCAATATTGGATGATGGTGCTTGCGCTCCTGACCATGAACACGGATCCAACGGAACTTTTCGGCAAGTTCATCATCGTTAGTAAAAAGGGCTCCACCATCACCATAACATCCGAGCGGCTTGGAAGGAAAAAAAGATGTGCTTCCAATCGTGGATAAATTGCAGGATTTTTTACCTTTGTAGGTCGCACCAAAACTTTGAGCTGCATCTTCGATAACAGGGAGGTTATATTTTTGAGCAATCGCATTGATTGCATCCATATCTGGACACTGCCCATAGATTGAAACTGGCATAATTGCTTTGGTCTTATCGGTAACGGCAGCCTCCAGAAAAGTCTCATCCATATTCCAGGTATCTGGACGAATATCCACAAATACTGGCTTGGCTCCCAAAAGGGAAATTACCTCAGCGGTGGAGATCCAGGTATAGGGAACAGTGATGACCTCATCCCCTGCCCCAATGTCCAATGCCATTAAAGCAATAAGCAAAGAGTCAGTTCCGCTGGATACGGTTACGCAATTTTTGGAACCGGTATACTCACAGAGTTTCAACTCAAGCTCTCGTACTTCTGGACCAAGGATAAATTGGCCATGTTCCATGACCCTTTGTATACGAGCAGTAATCTTATCACCGATAAGTTGGTGTCGGGATTTTAGGTCAATGAATTGCATAGATTAAAGTTTTTACTTAAATTTAAGGGTTTATTGCTCTCTTTCAGCGGCTTCGCACATGATACGAACGATCTCTGCAAAGGGAACACTAGGCTTCCAACCGAGTATCTTTTCGGCTTTTGAGGAATCCCCACAGAGCCGTGTTGGTTCGTTTGGGCGGACAAATTTTGGGTTGATCCGAATGTAATTCTCGTAATCCAACCCAAAGTATTCAAAAGAAAGTTTAAGAAATGCAGATAGCCTATGTGTCTTTCCGTTTGCCAGAATGTAATCATCAGCCTGTTCCTGCTGAAGCATCATCCACATCCCGCGAACATAATCAGGTGCATATCCCCAATCTCTTTCAATCTCTAAGTTTCCAAGCTCTAAAAACTCGGTCTTTCCTTGAGCAATCGATGCTGCCCCTCGAATAATTTTTTGAGTAACAAAGTTTTCTCCTCTCCGAGGAGATTCGTGATTATAGAGAATGCCATTGGACACATGCATACCATATCCTGATCGGTATACTTTGCCCATTTGTACGCAAAAAGCCTTGCAAACTCCATAGGGAGAAGTTGGATTGATCGGAGTATATTCTGTTTGAGTTGAATCTTGAGAATGACCAAAAATCTCAGAAGAACCCGATAGGTAGATTTTGGATTGTTTTTGCAGATCCCGACAAATCTCTAAAAGTTTAAGGGTAGCGTTGGCGATTTCATGAGTGGTAAGTTCAGGAATTTCAAAACTTAACGCCACATGACTTTGCCCAGCCAAATGATAAACTTCATCCGGGTTTACTTTGTCAAAAATTCTACGAAGGGACGCATCGTCAGACAAATCGGCGTAATGTAAAAAGAGCGACTTACCATAAATATTTTCGTCTTTGACCAAGTGATCGATCCGCCAACGGTTCATAGAGCTAGATCGACGAACAATGCCATGCACAGAGTATCCTTTTTCCAAGAGCAACTCCGCGAGGTAGGAGCCGTCTTGACCAGTTATACCAGTTATAAGGGCTATGGGCATCTATTTTTTAAAAGAATCATATGAATGTGACCCGACAGAAAGTTCGATGGGTAAAGGATCATCTTCACCCAAATCCAGGCAGCGGACTTGTTCTTCTACTTTTTCGTAAACAAAGTTCGATTCTAGGCAGGTTGCCCTACCCGACTGGTCAAAGATGAGCTTGTGACCGTGGCGACTCATGTAGCCGGATAATTTCCCAGGATTACCTAAGACCAATCCATAATCAGGAATGTCTTTCGTGACAACGGTACCAGCACCGACAAAGCAATAGCGACCGAGGGTAATTCCACAGACTATGGTAGCATTGGCACCAATGGTTGCACCCCTTTTAATAAGGGTTTTCTCGTAGAGAGATTTCCGGCTAACTTGAGAGCGAGGGTTGGTAACATTGGTAAGTACACATGATGGCCCAAGAAAAACATCATCTTCAACGGTTATGCCTCCATAAATCGCCACATTGTTTTGCACTTTAACATTGTTCCCAAGGGAAGCACAGTCAGCGACAAGAACATTTTGACCGAGCGAACAATTCCTACCTATTACTGCACCCGAACAAATATGAGAAAAATGCCAAATTGCCGTACCTTCACCGATGACTGCACCCTCATCCACGACTGCTGATGGATGAATTTTTAATGGGTTGGCAACACTCATAATGAAACTGGAACTCCATTTTGTTGGATGCTTTGCTGGCAAGCATGTAGAACTTTTAATACATCAATACCGGATTGGGCATTAGTTAGCGGTTGTTTTCTGGATTGAATGCATTCCAAGAAATGGTTGCATTCCTCATGCAGTGGCTCAGTGTTTGAATGATCTACAAATTCTAAATCTTCTTTTTTGAGAATGGGTATTGGCCCATCGAACTCGACATTTTGTGGGTATAGTTGGAGTTTTTCCCCAAAAGGAGCGACATCATTGAAGATCGCCATCTTTTTATCTCCCACAACTACAAGACGTTGCTCCTTAAATGGATGCAACCAACTGACAAAAATATGAGCCCGGGATTCGTTTTCGAACCTCAGGTTGGACAGAGTGGTATCTGCAATTCCATTGGTTAGATAGGATCCACCGCATGCGGAAACCCCTACCGGTGAATTTCCCATCAAACGAAGAATGACCGCCACATCATGGGGGGCGAAACTCCAGAGGGCATTTTCCTCGGTCCGCACTTTCCCAAAATTCAAACGGTTGGAATAAATATAATTGATTTTTCCTAACTCTCCCGAAGCGATCATTTCTCGAAGTTTTAGAACCGCAGGGTGGAATTCCAGGAGATGACCGACCATTAGTATTCGGCCGGTTTCCTCCGCTACCTTTTGCATCTTTTCTGCATCCTCTAAGCTCAAGGCCATGGGTTTTTCGACAAAGACATCTTTGCCTGCCTGCATCGCTTGGATCGCTAACTCAGCATGGCTCTCTGCAGGGGTCGCCAAGGCAACGCCCTGAATTTGATCATTCCTAAGCACATCATCCAAGCTATTAGTTATTTTGGTATCAGGAGCAATGGAACGGGCAGTGATTTGTCCGTTCTCCGTGGCATCAACCACGGAAGAAAGTGCACCTAATGCATGAAAATTCCGACAGAGGTTTTTGCCCCAGTACCCGCAACCTACAAGTGCAATCTGTGGTATAGCACTCAGACCTGTACTTCCTTGAGCCAATGTTGGTTATCCAAATACCATTGAACTGATTTCTCGAGCCCTTCATCAAGTGAAACCTGAGGTTCCCAACCCAATAAATTGTTAGCCTTGGAAATATCCGCCCAGGTCTCCATCAGATCGGCCACATGGAATGGTTTGTGATCAATCTTTGCTTTTTTACCTAATAATTCTTCCAGTTTTGAAATAATGGTATTTAAGGAAACTGGGTTTCGCCCACCGCCCAGATTGATTATTTTATAATCGACATCTTGGATTGCGGCAATGGTTCCTCTAGCAATGTCATCGACATATGTAAAATCACGAGATTGGGAACCATCCCCAAACATTTGAATGGTTTCTTCCTCGGCGATCCATTTAATGAATCGATAAGGGGACATGTCTGGACGACCGGCGGGTCCAAAAACCGTAAAATACCTCACCACGGATACATCCATTTGATAAAGTTTGTGATAACTGTAAGCCATCAGTTCACCCGCTTTCTTGGTGGCGGCATAGGGGGAAAGGGGCTCATTTACAGCCAAGTCCTCGGTAAAGGGCATTTTTTGACCGGCATAAAGGGAGGATGTGGACGCCAGAACAAGTTTTTTGCACCCTTTTGCACGCATGCACTCGAGTAGGTTGAGGGTACCTTCGGCATTGGTGGAAAGATATACATGAGGGTTTTCCATGCTGTAACGAACCCCTGCACGGGCAGCCAAGTTAAGCACGGCATCAAAAGGACCCTCTGCCTGAAAAAGATCGCTTAGCTTGGCTTGATCTTCGATATCTATACAAGCAAAAGAAAAATTGTCAGCATGGGGGTGAGCTTTTAGTTGCTCTAGTCGCCAGTTCTTAAGCCGTACATCGTAATAATCATTAAGATTATCGACCCCTACGACTCCTTCGCCTTGATCAAGCAATTGCTTACTGACTTGCGAGGCAATAAACCCCGCGGCACCAGTTACCAAGTATTTTTTACTCAAGCGTGATAATATTTTTGGGGCTGTTTACTTATACAGTTTCGGGAATCGACAAGTGGGCAGGCATAACTACTGAAATCAAAAGTTTTATATTCGGCATGATCGGTGGATACTAAAATGAGATCATACCTATCTTCAATTTCCACTGATTCTTTTCCTGTAAAATGAGCATGTTCTCTAGTGGGCGGGACAACTGGAACAAATGAATCATTGTAATCTACTGTGGCACCCTTGGCTTCCAATTTCTCCATTAATACAAAACTGGGAGACTCCCGGCAGTCATCGACATTGGCTTTATAAGCTAGACCAAGAACAAGAATCTTGGATCCTTTGATTGCCTTACCCTCGTCGTTAAGTGCATCGGCTACTTTGGAGATTACATAATCTGGCATGGCAGTATTAATCTCGCCTGCGAGTTCAATAAAGCGGGTATGCTTGCCAAACTCTCTTGCTTTCCAGGTTAAGTAAAAAGGATCAATTGGTATGCAATGTCCCCCTAATCCTGGTCCTGGACGAAAAGGCATGAAACCAAAAGGTTTGGTTGAAGCTGCATCGATAACTTCATTTACATCGATGCCCATGGCTTCGTAAACTACTTTCAGTTCATTGACCAAGGCAATATTTACGCTTCGGAAAATATTTTCTAATAGTTTGGTGGCTTCTGCAGCACGGCAGGAGGAAACAAGGTGAATCTTATCTAAAGCTTGCCTATATAAAGCCTCGGCCAGTTCTGCACACTTTGGGGTGTAACCGCCAACCACTTTGGGAATAGTTTTAACAGAAGCATCGTCCCGTCCGGGATCTTCTCTTTCGGGAGAGTATGCCAAGTGGAAATCTTCACCCGCTTTCATGCATGAACCTTCTTCCAAAACTACGCAAAGTTCGTCCTCTGTTGTCCCCGGGTAGGTTGTGGACTCCAAGGTAATAAGTACATCCTTCGAAATATGAGGGGCAATAGTTCTTGCGGTATCCAACACGAAAGAAAGGTCTGGTTCACGATGAGCATCTAGTGGTGTAGGTACGCAAATGAGAATAGCTTCCACATCCACGAGTCTAGCAGGGTCGGTTGTTGCCTCCAAGCGACCCGCATCAACCTGCTCGACAATACTTTCGGAAGAAAAATGCCTTAAGTAGGTTTTTCCAGCATTGATGGCATCAACTTTCTTTGGATCAAGATCAAAACCAAGAACCGAAACTCCTGACCGTGCAAATTGAAGGGATAAGGGAAGTCCTACATACCCAAGGCCTATAACAGAAATTTTGGAAAATATTTTACTCAATTATCTTACTCTTTTGAAGTTCCGGAGAGATTTAACTTCTTTAAAAACTGGAAAAAGAAAACGGTAAAGATACCGAGGAAGCCACCGCAGAATCCGCCGACAGCAACAATTAACTTACGATTGGGTTTTTCTCTTATCTCAGGAGCGACAGCAGGATCAATCACCTCCAATGCAAAATCTTCATTTACATTGGCAAGCATAGCTTTTTGTTTTTCCGATTCGAGCAAGTTATAAAGAACAGCACGCATATCATGTAAAGTAGTCTTAGCCAGTTCCTGTTCAAGGTACCCGACCCTTTTTTGAGAATCGGCTATAGCCTGTTCACGCAACTGTTCATTGATTTGCTGAACCAAGTCATTTGCCCATTGTGCTGCAATATCTGGATCTTTCCAAGAAACAGATAGTATAACAAGGCCAGATTTATCTTGGTCCACTTCGATTGCCCCTTGAAGCGGAACGATTCCATCCTCTATTGTAATCTCTTCCTGTCCTTCTATCTTTTTCCAAGTCGCAGAAGACTTATCCCATTTCTCATCAAAAATTATGGGGAGAAGATTACGTTTGGAAATAAATTGCTTAAGAAATTCTCTTGTTTCTAAAGTTGCCAAAACCCGTTCAATATTAGAACTAGAAGGTATAGAAATACCGGCCATGGCGGCCAAACCACCGAACTGGCTCAGGGACGAGGGCACACCGGATTGGTCTTCTTGTGCAGAAGCAAGTAAAGTTTCTGCTTTGAATGATTCAGGGACAGATAAAGCATAGGCAATGGCCAAGCATGTACAAAATACACTTATACTGGCAATTGTCTTCCAGGCTCCAAGAAGGGTGCGAATTAATTCAAGCAGATCGATCTCATCCTCATTTGTAAAGGGACCTGATTCAACCATGACATATTTGGCGGATATTTTGGGTTCTTCGCTCATAAATTTTGGCTAGACAGGCTACCGCCCTTGGCCGCTTGTGAATTACAAAGCCAATCTGGTAAAAACTGTCTTTTCTGTAGTTTAATCTTTCTTTTCGGGGGGCAATCGATCGCTTTTTCCAACTATCATCTTTACCCATGGGAGCAACCGACTCATTTGCCGATGCCAACCTGATAAAATCTCATACCTCCGGGTCCCTCTTTTACAAGAGTCGGAATCATCTAAATCTTCTAAAAGTGTCTCAATTTGCTTGAGGCGGGCGACTCCTTTTTCCAAATGGGGATCTGCTTGCTCTCGAAGAAAGCCACCCACTAATTTACGGAGCCTAATTTCGGCTACAAATCTTTCTTTGCGATCACCAGGTTCGAAAGCCAATGAAACAGCACCTAATTGACGCAAAGCACGCAAGCCTTGGCTCGCAGATCCTTTACTGATCTTAAGTAATTCCATTACATCGCCCAAGGCAAGAGGTTGATCCCGACAAAACAGCAGTCCATAAATTTGCCCGTATGACCTAGGTAGACCAAAAGAATTAGACGCATTTAAAAATAAATCAATAACAGCATTTTCCCACTCTTGTAAACTTTCTGTTAAAGAATACTTTTTAGAGGAATCTGCTGAAAATCTAACCATAATGTTTATATTTCACAAAAACTACTTTTGTTCAAGTTTTTTTGAACAACATGAACAGGCAGGCAGGGTAATTTTCTTAAAAAGAGTTTACAGCTGCGGCAGTAACAGCGAGTTGGTAAACAATTTGAGTACTTGAAGTAAGGGTTTCCATCCACTTTCCTTTTTGTAAATTTATAGGTACAACAATGACGTCGCCTATTTGTAGATTTTTTTGACTTTGATTCCCAATAAACCAACCATTCCCCTTTTTAGTCAAAACTGCTCCATTTGATTTCACCACGAATATTCTTTTTTCATCAGCATTCTGAGTAAAACCACCACTCGAATTAATATATTGATCAATCGAGTAACCGGATTGGAAAAGATGTGATGTAGGAAATTGCACTTCCCCCATAACACTTATCTCAGATGGCGTTATAGGAATGTGTAGTTTATCTCCATTACGAAGAGTAATTTGCTTAGCTTCAGATTGGGCTAACTGTGAATCCAAATCAATAACCAACCTTCCTACTGACTTAGAATCTTTTAATCTTCTTAACAAACTCCCAGCAACTGAATTTGCTTTCTGAACCGAATCTCCACTGGTAGGAGAAAGCGATAGTGTAGCGATATCACTCTCGAGTTGTTGCACTAATTTTTCTTTCTGCTCCTCCTCTCTTACAATCAAGGAATTCCTTGTAAATACGGTACCCCGCGCAAACGAATCACGCGTTAATCCTCCGGCTCGTCTTATAACTTCTCCAATTTTTTCATTTTTTCGAATTGCATAATCACCAGGGAATTTGACCTCACCAGAAAGTGTAATAATACGGTCATCCTGCCATGATGGGATCCTTTTAACAGAAAGCACATCACTGGGCTGTAGTTGCTCATTTAAAGAATCTTCTAAAAATAAAGATTCAAGTAATTTATGCTCTACCAATGCCTCCACATCAGATTGATTAAAATCAACCCCCAATCGTGAAATTTCTGCTGCAAGAGAAAAGGCAGATTCCTTTAGGCCTCCAGCTGCAACGATTAAATCACCAACTGTCATTCCTGTGCTCATTGGATATTTACCAGGGAAGTGAACTTCTCCACTTATTGAAACTACCAAGGCTCCAACCGTAGGTTCCGCATTGAATTGGAGTTCTTTTAAAAATGGTCGGATCGCACGTTCCCTTTCCTCGGAATCAAACTTCGGCAGGAATAATATTAAATCTTTGGGGTAAAGAGCAAAGTTAAGTCCTTTTTTATCAGTCTTGAATAATTCTAATGGAGAAAAGGACAGTATTTGAACTTGGCCTTCAGGATTTAATCGCCTAATCAATGCATATTTTAAATCTGCTCTATCAGAAAGCATCGATTTATTTTTCACCACATCTAATAATTTAATTCCTGCCTTCCACTCGTATTCACCTGCACGGTCCACTTCACCTACAAGTTTTATGGAATTCTTTTTTAAATCTGTAGAGGAACCAATGGTAATCCTATCTCCATCCTGAACTACGAAATTGGTATCGGACTCAAAAGAAAGAGACCTTAATGATTTGTTTCCAAGTTGGTCCACTCTTAATAACTGGATATCAGACGGATACGCACTTGAACTGAAACCACCTGCTAATTCGAGAGAATCTTTCAGCTTAGCTAAACCAGATAGCTCATAAATTGCGGGGCGAACCACTTGACCACTAACATAAACTCGACTTTTCACTCTAGGCAAAAATATAACATCTCCATCAAGTAAGGAATCAACTGCCGGATTTTCTCCCCGTAAAAGCAAACTATAAAAATCATAAACAATATCGGTGTTACCTTTTCTTTTAAGAGTCACATTTCGCAAAGATCCGTATTCGGTCAACCCCCCGCTCTGTAACAGTGCTTCCATCATTGTGCTCGTAGCTGTTATTAATCGAATACCTGGTTTATTAAATTCTCCTGCTAAAAACACCTTGATTAAACGAACTTCCCCCATAGACACTGAAACTTGAACTCCTTCGCCCAGTTGCTCCCTCACTTTTTCTTTTACTAAATTTTTCAGATCCTGAAAAGAACCGCCTTTCTCAAATACATTAATCGGTCCAATACCGGGAAACTGAATCATTCCATTACGACCAATCATAATTGAATAACCAGCGTTCTCCTGTCCGAACAATTGCACCTCAAGATAATCTCCTGGACCAATCTTGTAATTGGATGGGATCGAAGTCATGCCACGATCCATTGAAGTTTGAATAGAATTATTAAAGAATGAAAAACCAAATGGCTTAAGCACTTCTTCGGGTTCTTCCTTAATTGTGCTTATCTTCTCGAACAAGAAATCTAATTTGGCCGATTTGACTTCGGTAAGTAACTTTTGCAAATCAAAAATTCGGTCATTGAAATCTTTCTCAATTAAAAGAAATTCAGCTTTACTTAACTCATTTTTCGCAGTCTGGAGAATTTCTTTTTCCAGTTTCAAGTCTTCACTTACCGAAGACTCAAGCTCAGACAGAATAAGGATTTGATCACCACCACTACCTTCAATGGCTTCCTCGATATCAGAAGAGTCAACATGCTCGGCTGAAGTGACTGCATTAACAATTGGCCCGGCTTTATTGGTTTGTACCGCACCGGCTGAACCGCGTAAACGATTTGCTTCCTGTAAAGCCATCGCTCGCTGCCCAGGCGGAAGGCGATTCAGAACAGCTTGTGCCTCTGGAGAAAGCCCTTGGGAATACGATGTAAAAAACCCTCCACAAACGAAAAAAATTAAATTTATAAAAAAAAGAAATCTCATGGTTTACAATAATTTTGTTATGGTTGCAGAAAAAGTCATTCCACTTTCAGAGGTAGAGGACGATTGGACTTCAACTTCTTCCCACCCTAAGGAAGTTTGAATATCCAAATTAAGGCTATCATAGGATCGAGAATTAAAAATCTCAATTGCGAAATAATCACTCGCTACCCCGTTTGAAACAGAATTATTACCTGAGTCATCTTCATTTAAATCACCAGTCCTTAAAATCGAGCCCCACCCAATACCTGAATTATATTGAAGGAAACCTCCTAGACTGATGATTCTTGAATCGGTATCTGCCCAATGTCCAACCGGACGCCCCCGGTACCTGTAACCGTCGCTGTAAATGTGATGCCCATATGATACATTATGTGTACGAGAGTCATCCGTCCACCAAGTAGATGTAAGGTCAACATATTCAACAAAAATTCTTGCGGTGCCATTTGTAAAATTCCGCCAACCTTCGATACCATACTGAAACATAAGACAATTGGGCAAAAACTTATCCTCATCCTCGCCAACTACCTGTCCATATAATGCAAAAGGTGCCTCCCATGGTCTCCACCTTATATCCAATCCAGCCAGTTGATTACCTGGTTCCAATGCAGGATTTCTTCCGGTATTTGCCCCTGTGTTATCTTGACTCAAAAAGGCATCAATCCAGGTACTCAAACCTTCAGGGCGTCCATCGCCTCCTAATTGCATCATTCGAAACAAACCAACTTCAAAACCATTAAGAATGGTTGGCTTAAAATCAACTCTAATCCCCCATAAATATGGGTTAGGAACGGTTCGATCCTCTTCCATTTGCCCAATAAAACTTTGAAAACTCCAAGGCCCGATCCAAGATAACCACTTATTCTCAAATGGTTCTGAGATTCGGCGATCTAAGGAAATTGCTGGGATGGGGCGAGCATTGGTAGACAGAATTAAACTACCATCCCAACCAGGACCCCACCATCGATCGACCTTACCCAAACTTGCCGACCAGTTTCCCAGACGGGCGGCGATGTAAGACCCGTCTAATTCTAATCCTTCGTCTTTTCTGCCTTTCCAATCATTTTCCACTCCGTACAGTGCAAGCAAAGAAAGTTTAGCCGCAAATCGATCATTCATCCATGATGTCTCAAATCCCGTCGTAAATCCACCTCTTGGTTGGTTACCAAACGATCTTGAGGTTACCCGATCGTCAGAAATCCCAATGCTTGATTGAATGGGAGCCAACCCTGAACGATTCTCTTTTTGAATTGTATTCCCTAGTAAATCATGGTTCCAACTATGCTGATTTTTTT
>TARA_B110000008_G_scaffold59253_1_pt1 | contig 12314 bp, 7 predicted proteins | sample TARA_B110000008 | Tara Oceans TARA_B110000008 (sample SAMEA4396496) | marine metagenome | biome: Westerlies Biome; feature: [DCM] deep chlorophyll maximum layer (ENVO:01000326); material: water (ENVO:00002006), including particulate matter (ENVO:01000060) such as... | depth 40 m
ATTGAAGTGTCTGGTGCTAGCTTCCTTCAAGGTGCTTCTAACTGGACGTTATATAGCCAGCTAATTCAGGTACAGAAGCAAGATCAGATTGCTGTAAATGAAGAAGTGACAGAAGGCTATAACTTACTCACGGCAGGTATTAGCTATCAGGTTATGTTGGCCAGCAGTGAATACAATATTGAGTTGAAGGGAACGAACTTATTGGACGAAGAAGTTCGACAGCATGCTTCGTTTGTTAAGGATCTTGTGCCGCAGGCAGGCAGAGGATTAAATTTAGGCGTAAGCGCTAAATTTTAATTCAAAAAATACCACATCCCTTGCGGCATAAACTAGCAGGGGATGAAAGCTGTTCTATACTTAATTTTCAATAGGAAAAATAGTATAGGCCGTGGTCATGAATTTTCTAAAGAACATCAGCATTAAGCATAAGCATTTTATTATTCTTTGCTTTGTCATATGCGGTTTGGTTCTAACGACACTCGCAAGCGTCTACGAGTTTGGACGCATTGCTTCGTTATCTAATATTCTATTAGTGAAAGAACGATTAAATGTTGAGGTTCTCTCGCTACGCAAGCACGAGAAAGACTTCTTTGCGCGAAAAGAAACTAAATATAATGAAAGCTTTCAGGAAACAGCTAAGAAAGTTCATGCGCACATTAATGAATTAAATAAATCATTAATATCAGAAGACTTAGATGGCAGTCAGGCGAAAGTATTAAGCGATTTGGTTGTTCAATATAATACAACTTTTCAGAAATTAGTTGCCTTGCAGTTAGAGATTGGCTTGGATGCTAAGTCTGGACTTTATGGATCTTTACGAAATGCGGTTCATGGCATAGAAAAACTGGCCAAAGAAGCGGATGAATATGAAATTCTTTTTCATATGTTAATGCTTAGACGCAATGAAAAGGATTTTATGCTGCGTCGAGATCCTAAGTATATGGAAAAATTCAATAATAATATCAGTAACTTTGAAAATGCTTTGGCCACAATTCAGCCGGAAAAATTGTCACAAATGCAGAGCAGTCTCAATAAGTACCAGGCAGACTTTAAATTATTATTTGCCAAAGAATCTGAACTAGGTCTTGATGCCGAAACAGGGTTGATGAATGAGCTGAGAGATACTATTCATGAAACAGAAGTTGCTTTTGAAGGTTTAACTAAATTTGTCAGTGACGAAATTGAGAAGGCGACGACCAACGCTTATACCATTCTTGCCATTATCATTGGTGTCATCTTTCTTTTAATCTATACCTTGATGGCCATCGTTTCGAAGGCAATTTATCAGCCTGTGCAATCCATCACTGAAAAAATTCATACCATTGCGACCAATCTTGATTTGACTCAATTGGTCAATCACATATCTAAAGATGAAGTAGGCATTTTATCAAAATCATTTGATGCATTGATTGCTAGTTTACGCGATACCGTTAATCAAGTTAAAGATGGCTCTATTCAGGTAGCGCAAGCTTCAGAAGAAATGTCTTGTATTACGAAAGAAGTTGGTGACGCCAGCGAGCAGCAAAAGCAAGAAATTGAACAAGCGGTGACGGCAATTAATGAAATGACTTCGACAATTCAAAGTATTGCTGAAAGTGCGAATGCCGCATCCTCAGCGGTGAGTGATGTCACGCTAGAAATTGGCCGCGGTAAGGAAGTCTCAGATGATGCTAAGCAGGAAATTGAACGCTTAAATCAAGAGGTTGAAGGTGCGGCTCATGCGATTGAAAAGCTGCAAAAAAATAGTGAAAGTATTGGTGATATTCTTTCTACCATTAGTGCGATTGCAGAACAGACCAACTTACTTGCATTAAACGCCGCTATTGAAGCAGCCCGAGCGGGTGAACAAGGTCGTGGTTTTGCGGTGGTTGCCGACGAAGTGAGAACGTTAGCTAGTCGTACACAAGAATCGACAGAGTCTATACGTGAAAATATTACACAGTTCCAGCGCGGGACAGCAGAAGTTGTTGATACGGTAACGCGCTCTCGTACGCGTGCCCAAAGCGGTATTGAAAAAGTGTCTGAGTCTAGCCAGATTCTGGATTCTATCTACGACAATATTTCTAATATTAGCGATATGAATACGCAAGTTGCAACGGCGGCTAAAGAGCAGGGTTATGCATCTGAAGAAATAAATCGTAACGTGGTACGCATTAATGAACTAGCCAATGTTTGCCATGAACAGGCAAATCAAGCGGCGCAGGCGAGTACTGAACTCGCCCAGCTTGGTTCTGAGCTGCAAGGAACGGTTCAGCGCTTTAAAGTATAAATAGTTAATAAAGATACCTTGCTACTCAAAGGAATATATGGGAAAACGATATCTGTTTTCTCATATGTTCTATTTGGTAATCTTCATGTCTCCGCTTGAATTATTTAAAAACCTCAGTGAATCTACCCGTCTGTACAGTTTGTTACTCATTAAGCAAGAGCAAGAGTTATGTGTCTGTGAACTTATGGAGGCACTTGAATTAAGCCAACCCAAAATATCTCGCCATCTAGCACTATTACGCGAAGCGAATTTATTAGAAACAGAGCGTCGTGGTCAGTGGATCTTTTATCGTTTATCAAGCCAGCTTGAAGACTGGGCGATTGATATTATCGAACTTGCTAATCAACAACATGATCTTACAATACTGAATCGCCGCCTTGCAGATATGGGAGGACGTCCTGAGCGAATGCAGCAATGTTGTTAATAATTGATGCAGGGTTAAATTTGTTCAAGGTCTAAACATACATTTCCCAATAAAGTATCTCAGCTGATCTACACTTAGGGTATTGATCTGTTGAGAAACACTATGAAAAATAAAGTCCTCATTGTCGAAGACAGTACTGTCATCCTAAAAATTCTTAAGCATTTGGCCAAGCAGTCGCTTGACCTAGAGCCTATTTTTGCGACGTCTATGTTAGAAGCTCAATCACTTTATCAGCAGCATAAAGATGAATTGTTCGCAGGCATTATTGATCTAGCATTACCTGATGCTCCTAATGGTGAATTGGTTAATTTTTTATTAGAAGAAAACTTTCCCGTTGTTGTACTTACTGGTAGTTATAATGATGAACGACGAGCAAGCTTGGTGAAACAAGGTGTTGTAGACTATGTCGTAAAAGAGAGTCGTTACTCTTATCGCTATGCTATTAATATGATTAATCGCCTGTTTAAAAATCAGAATATAGAAGTCTTGGTCGTTGAAGACTCTAAGCAATATAGAAAGCACATTAGCCGCTTATTGATCGCACATAAATACCAAGTTTTAGAAGCTGAGAACGGTATTGAAGCGATGGCTGTAATAAAACAGCATCCACATATTATGATGGTAATCACCGATTATAATATGCCAGAGATGGATGGCTTTGAGTTAGTACAAGCGATACGTCGCCAGCATGAAAAATCTAATATGATTATTATTGGGCTGTCGGGAGAAGATGGAGGCTTGCTATCGATTAAGTTCATTAAAAATGGTGCGGATGATTTTCTTAATAAACCGTTTCAGCAAGAAGAATTTTATTGTCGTATTACCAATAATATCGAATCACTAGAGCAGCTTCATAAAATACAAGACCAAGCGAATCGTGACTATTTAACCTCTTTATATAATCGAAGATACCTCTGTGAGCAGGGCGAGCTGTTATTGAAACAAGCGAAAGATAAAAATACTGAATTGGCGGTCGCGTCCATTAATTTAGATTGTTTTAAATCGGTTAATGAAGAATACGGTCATGAAGCGGGTGACGATGTGCTTAAGTTTTTTGCACAAGAGATGGAAAATATTTTAGGACGTTTTTTAATTGCTCGTACGGGGGGGGTTGAGTTCAGTATTATCGTCGCGGGGTTAGGAAATGAAAAAGTGGTTAATCTTATCGATGGTTTTAAGCAACATGTTGCAGGAAAAATCATTGATGTTAATGATGAAGATATTTTGAGAATATCGTTCAGTGCAGGTGTTACTAACGAAAAAGGTAATAGTATTGATGAAATGCTGAATGCTGCAGATGAGCATTTACAGCGGGCGAAAGAAGCAGGGCGGAATATGGTTATTGGTGATGAATAACCATCTAATTTTTTATCTCATTATTGATACGAGTTTGCAGCTTATCGACTAATGATTGAAGCTTGATGATTTTTTCATTGAGAGGCGCGGTTAATCGACTGGCTTGAGTTTCTGCAATTTGAGCCAAAGCATTGGCTTGATCTTCTAAGGCCATGTGACGTAATTCTTTACTCTCAAGGGCAGTGCCAATTTTCGCTAACAGTTCTTGAAATTGTAGTATCTTATTTTCAGCTTGTTTTGCGGTAAGATCTACCAAAAGCTCTGCATCACGGCTTATGTAAAGGGCTTGCTGTGCTGTGCGCAATGCCGTAATACCGTAACTCTCTACCTTTATTCGGTCAGCATAGTCATTACGTATTAAGTCTTCCGCTTTATTTACAGCATTTACAGCAAGAGCAAAACTCTTAGATGCATTTTTATCAGCGTTTTCTTTTTTCGCTTTTAAAAGAGTATTTTTGGCAGGTTGCCAGTATATTTCCAATAACGTATTAAGTTCTAACGTTTCTAGTGCTGAATAAATATCGGTGATTCTTTTAGAAATATCGTTACTCTCATTGGCTTCAATTTTTTTAATGATGCTTTGAATATCGTCAATTTGTGTATTGTATTCTGCGGCCAAAATTCTCGGCGTTTTAAGCTCTTCTAGTACTTTCTTCTTACTCAGTATCTTAGGAAGTAATTCTTCTACTTTTATTTTATTTTTTTGCGCTTCATCTAATAGCGAGAGAACATTTTTTGATGATTTTAAACTGGCTTCTTTTTCAGCGTTTAATTCTTGAGCTCTGGCCAGCTTGAGGCTTTCTTTTGCATTTTGAATATTACGAGGGGAATAAAAAGCCATATTGGCTTTCAATGCGGTTGCGTATCTTTTTTCTGCTTCGATGAGTGTACTTTCTGAATCAACTGTATTTTCTTCAACTTGCTCTAATATATTTTTTTCAGAAGAATTTTGTTCAGTTTGATTTTGATTGTAACTTTCAGCGTAGTTTGTAGCACAGCCTGTTATAGAAAGTGATAAGGCAATGAGCACTGAGACTGAGCGTAGCATAATGAACCTTTATTCTCGCGGAACTTAAACCATCCATTGGCAGAATCAGCACGGACAAATCATTGCCCGTGCTTTTAACAAACAATATTAATCTAATAAACTCAAATCACGAACAGCACCTTTATCGGCACTTGTCGCAAATTTAGCATAGATTTTTAATGCACTGCTCACTTTACGTGGGCGATCTTCAACCGGCTTCCAGCCTTTAGCATCTTGCGCTGTACGACGTATTGCTAGCTCATCATCGCTCAACTGTACATTGATGCTGCGGTTAGGAATATCAATGATGATGTCATCACCTTCAACCAACAAACCAATAGCACCACCAGAAGCCGCTTCTGGAGAACAGTGACCAATGGATAGACCCGAAGTACCACCTGAGAAGCGACCATCGGTTAATAAAGCACACGCTTTGCCTAGACCTTTAGATTTTAGGTAAGACGTTGGGTATAGCATTTCTTGCATACCAGGTCCGCCTTTAGGGCCTTCATAGCGAATGATAACGATATCGCCTTCTTTCACTTCATCGGCAAGAATGCCGGCAACAGCGCTATCTTGAGATTCAAAGATCTTCGCTTTACCGTGGAAAACGTGGATTGATTCATCTACGCCAGCGGTTTTAACAACGCAGCCATCTAATGCAATGTTGCCGTATAGAACCGCTAAGCCGCCTTCAAGGGAATAAGCGTTTTCAAGGTTACGAATACAACCGTTTTCACGATCGCCATCAACCGTTGGGTAACGAGTACTTTGGCTGAAAGCTGTCTGTGTTGGAATGCCAGCAGGGCCTGCTTTATAGAATTCGATCACTTCAGGCGTTGGGTTACGCATGATGTCCCACGTATCTAAAGCCTCAGTCATGCTTTTACTATGAACGGTTGGTAAATCGCTGTGCAATAAACCGGCACGATCAATTTCACCTAAAATACCGAAGATACCACCAGCACGGTGAACGTCTTCCATATGATAAAGCGGCGAGTTAGGAGCAACTTTACACAACTGAGGAACCTTACGTGAAAGACGATCGATGTCTTTCAAGTCGAAGTCCATTTCAGCTTCTTGCGCCGCGGCCAATAAGTGAAGAATGGTATTAGTAGAACCGCCCATTACGATGTCTAGAGTCATCGCATTTTCAAACGCTTTAAAGTTGGCGATTGAGCGTGGCAATACGGAATCATCATCTTCTTCGTAATAACGCTTAGCGTTTTCAACGATTTGACGACCTGCTTTTAAGAAGAGTTGTTCACGATCTGAGTGCGTCGCCAAAGTAGAGCCGTTGCCTGGCAAAGCCAAACCTAACGCTTCCATTAGACAGTTCATGGAATTGGCGGTGAACATGCCAGAGCAAGAGCCACAAGTAGGGCAAGCGCTACGCTCGTATTCAGCTACTTTTTCGTCAGAGGCATCGTCGTCAGCCGCAATAACCATCGCATCAACAAGGTCTAACTTGTGCTCAGAAAGCTTGGTTTTACCCGCTTCCATGGGGCCACCCGATACGAAGATGACTGGGATGTTTAAGCGTAAAGACGCTAATAGCATTCCTGGTGTAATTTTGTCGCAGTTAGAAATACATACGATGGCATCGGCGCAATGTGCGTTAACCATGTATTCAACAGAATCAGCAATTAACTCACGGCTTGGTAGGCTATACAGCATACCGTCGTGACCCATGGCAATACCGTCATCAACCGCGATGGTATTGAATTCTTTGGCAACACCACCGGCTTTTTCGATTTCACGGGCAACTAATTGGCCCATGTCTTTCAGGTGAACGTGACCCGGTACAAATTGGGTAAAGCTGTTGGCGACGGCAATGATTGGCTTAGAAAAGTCATCATCTTTCATGCCTGTTGCGCGCCATAAGGCACGTGCGCCAGCCATGTTACGGCCGCCTGTTGAAGTTTTACTGCGATATTCTGGCATTTTAAAGTCTCACTTATAGAGAGCTGTTGAGTTCAGCCCTAATCAATAATAAGGATCAAGATAGATTGCAAGAATTGTAGCAGAATTGCGCTCTGTAAGTCAGTACAAAGCGCAGGGAAGACTATTCGTCGTCATCAGAGAAGTTATACGCCATACCCGTTTGCGGCGCCTGAACGTAATAACCTTGAATAAAGTGTGTGCCAAGTTGCCATAGTGAAGCGACAGCAGAAGCTGATTCAACCAACGGAACAATGGTTTTGTAGTCTTGCTCATGCAAGTCTGCAAGCATCGCCTTTAATGTTTCAAGTGATTCAGGTTGGGCTAGCTCATTGGTGAATGAACCATCAATTTTAATATAATCTAAGTTCAAGTGTTTTAACGTTTGGAAAGGGTTTAACGAGCAACCAAAGCGCGATAGGGCACAAGAATAACCTTTTGCTTTTAGATCCGCGGTAAACGTTTGTGCTTGGGTTAAGAATTTTGTCGCATCTTCTTCATTAAACTGAAAAATAACAGACTCTTTATCCAATTTAGCAGCATTGAGTGCAACCCCAATCCAGCTTGATAGGCTTGGGTCCATTAAGGAGGCCGCGCTTAAATTAACAAATAAGCGGGTATTCAAATTTTGCTGACGATGTTCACTTAATAACTTAGTGGAGTGCAATATAACCCAGCGGTCAATTTTACGTTTTAAGTCTTCACTGATGGTAAAGCCATTCAGGAAGTCACCAGCAGAAACTTCGTCACCGTTGGTTTGTGGTAACCGCAGCAAGGTTTCGTAATGTTCTTTGTCATCACCTTTTAGATTAATTAAAGGCTGGAATAATAAGTTGAATGAGCTGCTCTTTAGCGCGCTAACAACCTGTTTCTCGATACCTTCTTCGGTATTATCTGGTGCAACTTCTTGTGCAACGTATAGGTGAATTCCATTGCCTTTCTCGTGCCCATTATCTTGACGAACTAGGTCAGCTGCTTGATGTGCGCGCTGCAAAATATCGCTAGGATCGCTGCAGCTCTCATTGACTAATGCAATACCAATGCTGGCGGTGATCGTCACCGTTTGAGGACCCGCATCGATCACCAGCTGTTCGATTCCATGGCGGTATTTCTCGCCCACGGCAAGTGCTTGCTCAGCATTTATATTAGGACGCAACCAGCAGAAAATATCTTCACTCACGCGCGCTAACGTATCACCTTCTTGAGTTTCTGATTTCAGGTATTCGGCGACTGCGCACAATACCGAATCGGCATTATTAATGCCTACTTGAGATTTAACTTTGCCGAAGCGATCAATGTTTATATACATTGCGGCAGAAAAGCTGTTTTTTAATACGGCGCGATCGACGGCCGATTCGAGGCTGGCCATAAATGAGGGTTTATTATACAAGCGGGTTAGAAAATCTCGGCTGCTCATCTCTTTTAATTTAGCTTCGAGCTCTGAATTATCCGATTTCGCTCGAATCACAATTTGAGTGCAAGGTTCATCGGCATAGGTTGCTGATGATAAAGACATGGTAATTGGAAATTCTGTATCGTTAGTTTTTAAACCTTTGTATTTAAGGTCGACACTGCCGCCGGTGACTAAGAAACTTTTAAGGGATTGTTTTAGGTTGTTTTGGTCTTCACTCGCAACCATGTCCATTACTGGCATGCCTTCTAAATCATCGACGTTTTTGTAGCCAAAAAGCTCAAGATAGGCATGGTTTGCATAAATGTGCATGCCGTCATGGATGTAGGTGATGGCATCTTTTGAGCTTTCTAATAATGATTGGCAGCGTTTTTCTGCATCGCGTAACTTAACCTGAGTCGTACGCAGCGAACGACGATTATTAAGATTGTTCAATTCGCGAGAGATGATCATGGACAATAAATTGGTTTCATCAGCAGGAACAACATCGCATGCTCCTTGCTTTAGATAAGATTCTAACACCATTGAGTCAATATCTTCTGCCAGCATAATCACGGGAAGATCTTTATCGAGGCGTTTAATCTGCTTTAGCAATTCGTTAGGGCCAACGCCTTGAGCATCCGGCTCGGCCAAAACTAAATCCCATGTTTTTTCTTGGATTTGAGTCGAGAAGTCATCTAAGGATGAAATCATATGGGCTCGTGTTGCTCGTCCTGAGTTGCGCAATAAACTCACTAACCCTTCAGCGTCATTCTGGCTTTGGGTTAAAAGTAACAAGTGCAGCGTATCACGGCTTTGAGAAGGCATTAACTAAAGACTCTTTGTACAATTAAAGGTTAATTATAACGGTGCGAAAATTAAAACGTAGGTAAACAAGTGTAAACCATTTCTCGTTTTAGCTTAATTAGTTATAGTTTATTCCATAATGAGTCAAAATCATCGTCTTTTAAACCCTCATCGTTTTGCAATGCCTGCTGAGCGGGTTTGATACCACTGCAGCGGAATTGAAATTGGCTGAAGCTATTGGTCGATATAATCCGTTTTATAAGCTGTTGGCGGCCATTACTCTCTTCATGCAATAGATTGATTTTATTGCCTGTTCTAAAGGGCATACGTGGCAATATAAGGGTTGCAGGTTGATCAATGGCTTTAATAGCCGGCAATAACAAGGAGCGCATAAATGCGCCATTCTCACCGGTTTTTTGTAATAACTGAGCCGCGCCGGCTTCCGCTTTAGGGGCTAATAACTCGATGCCTAATTGGGTGCCTCGCTGATTAAGATGACGAATCCAGCGAATAACGGCGATGGCCCAGTGACGAACGCCATTTTCTTGAATGCCCAAAATTTCACCCGCCTGAATACTTGCAGGCAATTCTCCAGACCATTGTAAGCAATAGCCTCCAGGGCTGGTATTGATTAAGCTAACGGCGTGAGAAGGATACTTGAGAACTTCAGGGCCTTCGTCTTCGTCTTTTTTATGTTTGTTAATGAAATCAATAGCATCAAGGTCGATATTACTGTTTTCAGGCATAACCGTACGGCCCGCATCAAAAGCGCCTGACCAAACGTCATTATCAGAGCGATTGCCGGTATCAACTTTTTTGACTGGCCTGCTGGTATCATTTTTTGGGCGAAGTTCTAATTGTAATTTTTCGAACTCCTTTTTACCCGATATGTAGTAATGGGTTGCGCTTAAGCCAATGCATAAACGCAGTTCGCCTTCGCTAGACATGCGACGAAATGAGCGCTGCCAATGAATTCCCCAAGCTTGAATCGAGTGGGTTAGCAGATTATCAGTTAAATTACCGGGTACCGTAATGTTGCTAGGGCCTTGAGGGTTTGCGGCATAGGTTTTTAGCTCTTGCACCAGCGTTGCTGTATTCAGACTGCGAAATAGTGGCTTTTGCTCGTCACGCAAATGCTGACGATACTGAGCAACACGATCTCGATGCAAATTGATAATGAACAGTGCAGACTCGTCATCACAATCGGTAATTTTAACACGATCGGCCCACAGTTCAGTTGCATCATAAAGCTGACTTAAATCTTGCTGACGTAAGTTGTTGGGTTTTGCTGTGCCTAATAGATGTGCACGTATAAAAGCGGTACGTATGTTGGTCGTACTAACATAGCGATTTTGACTGTCGTTAACTTTATAGTCTTCTAACTGGCGCATCTCAGCGAGTAAAAAAAGTTGATTAATTTCAGACCAAGAACGCTCTGGTGGATGACAATAAAGCTGAAGTGCACGCAACATAGTGCTGGTTGTATCAGTAATTGCGCGATGAATCGATATCGTGACGATTTTAGAAGGTTTATCTACCGGGGATATGTTCGCGATACTATTTGCGACGACGAGTTTATAACCTGTCGCTAAATGGGTTTGTAATGACTGACTAAGGTTAGCAATTTTTAATTGGCGTTCATTCAACGAAATAGACGTTTGCAAAAAATGCTTAGCCAGCAAAGTGCCAATCGAATAAATGTAAGGGCGTACGACTTCTAATAGTTTAAAGCGTAATAACGGATCTGCGTGTAACTGATTTAGTTCACGAATCGCTTGATACAATTGCCTTGCCGCTTCCCCTGTATTGGCCATGGGAAGGCTTTTAGCCCAGTTTGTAATACCATCAACATTAGCTTGGCAAAAAGAAAGCTGCTGCTGTGTCGGGCTGGGTATATGAAGTTTTATCGGCGTTTTTGTGCTGTCCATGCTTTCTTTTTCACCAATTAATGTAAATTAACTACGTCTATAGTCTTAATTGTAGCGGATCTTCACTGATCCATAGCAATTAAGATTAAGACTAACCTGTTTCACCCATTCCATCTAGTCATTACACTGACTGACCAACCATCATAGCGGTGTTTTACTACCTTTGCCGGGTTCTTCTCGAACAAGTTTTGGTACTAAATAACCAGATAACTTTAATAATAGCTGATCATGAAGTTTTTTGGCTTCACGTTCAGTTACCTCAAAGTGATGAGCGCCAGTAACCTTGTCTAATAAGTGCAGGTAGTAAGGTAGTACGCTTGTTTTAAATAGGGTTTTACTCAGTGCTACCTGATCTTTTACGGTATCGTTTATCCCACGTAATAAAACAGTTTGGTTCAATAATGTAATGCCAGCGCTGTGTAATTTGGATAATGCCTCAGCCAGTACGCTGTCTATCTCATGATAATGGTTGATGTGCAGTACTATGGCACAGTCGAAACGACTAGAATGTAAACTTTTAATAAATTCATCAGTAATTCGCTGCGGAATAACGACCGGCAATCGTGTATGAATACGTAACCGTTCTAGATGTGGAATTGTTTCAGCTTGCTTGATGAATTTTTCAAGCTGCTGATCATTCAGCATGAGTGGATCGCCACCACTTAAAATCAACTCTTCGATTGACGTATCAGCAGCAACATAGCCTAAGATGGCTTGCCAGTCGTTCTTGCCGACTCTGTTTTCTTGATAAGCAAAGTGGCGGCGAAAGCAGTAGCGGCAATTCACCGCGCAGCCAGTGCTTAATAGCACCAAGATACGGCCATGATATTTATGAATAAGGCCTTTTTGCAGATTGCTGTGTTTTTCAGCTAAAGGATCTTTGATGAACCCTTCTACAGACTCTAGCTCAGCACTCTGCGGCAGCACCTGTAATAATAGCGGGTCATTAGCATTGCCTTTTTCCATCTTGTCGATAAAAGGCTGAGGGACTAATAAAGGAAAATCAATACAGGCCTGTTGGCGTTGAGTGAGATTTGATACGGGAATATCGAGCTGGTTTAATAAGGTTTTAACGTCTTTAACGGCTCTCGCGAGAATTTGATTCCAGCTATCTTGAGCCTGAGTCTGACTAATATCGGTTAAAGATTCGATCACTAACGGGGTTTCGGTTA
>TARA_B110000008_G_scaffold279489_2_pt1 | contig 12300 bp, 16 predicted proteins | sample TARA_B110000008 | Tara Oceans TARA_B110000008 (sample SAMEA4396496) | marine metagenome | biome: Westerlies Biome; feature: [DCM] deep chlorophyll maximum layer (ENVO:01000326); material: water (ENVO:00002006), including particulate matter (ENVO:01000060) such as... | depth 40 m
TGAGGACGTTGATGATGAAGAAGAGGAAGAAAAAGAAGCGGAGAAGGATGTCGTGGTGGATATGCTGAAAGAAGAGCTTGGGATGCGAAAGCTTACGCAGCATGGTGGCGCACAGGTCCTATTCAAACGCTTACTCAGATCAATCGAAAAGTGCGATGATATGCAAGATGAAATGTTGGAGAACATTGACAACGCATGCCAAGGTGAGTCGATGTCACCCAAGAAAAAGATCAAGCTCATCTGCAACATCGTATCTGAGTTCCGTAAGAAAATGGAGGAGTGATTTATGATTTTAAAGACTCTTGCTTCTTTTTGTGATTTAAATGACTCTTGCTTCTTAAAATTAAAACGAATACTGGACCGGACAGGGATTAACAGGGGTAGGAGTAAAAGAGTATTCCATGACCTTCTTATAATTGTCGTTGTGATTTATCGGAGGTGCTTGTGGAATAGTCCCATGTTTCTCGTAATGTTTGATCCAAAACTTCTGAAAGTCTTTCGGTAAATTCTTCAACTTCTTTGTAATCTGCTCCACCACGTCGATTCCAACAGATCCCGCAAATATACCCAGACCGATATTATCGTTCTCATTTTCAGCAGAATAATACACCACTTTCTTATCTGGATTTGCCAGTAAAAGTTCCATGATTCGATTGAATGCAATATCTAGGATGGTTTTTGCAGATAGGTATTGAACGACACTAGAATTGGCAAGTTTCATCGGACACTTTTGATTTAAACTGCGGAAAGGTCCAGTTGGTATGCCAATAGCGTGACCTAAATGTTGAAATGGACGTGAACATGCATTCCCGCCTCCTGGTCCCATTGGTTTACCTGGATTACAACCATGATGTTCAAATTGTTCTGCATTATCATTGTATGCGCACAAAGATATATGGCGATGATAATCATCCTTCAATACATTCTTAAAATTACCATCAAATAAACCAGTTCCAAAACGTAGTGGCACAACTTGAATTTTAGGAATTTGATCACGTACTAAAGAGAGTGGAAACTTGCGAGGAACGGGTATGATAGAATCGCTTTCTCTTTCGCACCGCATCAGTCTGCGTTCCTTCTTTTTGAATTGCAAAGCTTTAGGCGAGACAAAGAGTTCACGTCCATTCGTGTCTGGAGAATCGCATAGAACTTTGAGATGGACTCCTTCATCTGTTATGCCCATAAATTGCAGCTTATAGTGTCTAGAAGAAATCCCAAGAGTGTTGTTTGAGTCACTGCATATCACATACACTGGACGCTTCGATACGCTGCGAGCTGCATTTGCTGTCATTGTCGTTATTAATTTTTTTCGAAAAAATGTCTAATCTTGAGGTTCTCGCAGATGCGGTTCAACTATCACCAGATATGGATTGTCTCATGCATCGAAACAAGACTCGTCAAAACATAGTTATGGTATATCTGCCTCGCAACGAGCGATTTTGTCAAATCGATATATCAATATTCCCATGCAAGCATTTCATTTCAGGTAAGACACGTACTCTGTATCAAGTACATGAACATGTCTATATCAGCAAGCGCATAGTAACTTGCAGACGAAATACAGGTGTGACATCTAAGTGTAAACACTGTCAGGGTCACTGTCATCATAAATGTCTGAAGCCGCAGTATGTGTTTGTCTTAGAGGATAGAAGTAAGTAAGTAAGTAAAGTTGACCGATAACGAATGGTACAAAACTGCCTCTGTCAGTCCCCCTTACTTTATTTGATTTTTCAGACAGACGGATAGACAGACAGATACACAGATACATACTCACTCGTCATCGTCGTCATCTTCGTCCTCTTCTTCCTCGTCGTCTTCGTCGTCGTCTTCGTCGTCGTCGTCGTCTTCCTCGTCGTCGTCTTCTTCTTCATCCTCATCTTCATCCTCATCTTCATCCTCATCGTCAGACGAAATCGTCACTACGGCAGTACCAGAAGTGGACGGTTTGGAAGCAGAAGTAGATGGTTTGGATGGAGAATCCTTAAGAACCGCGAGCGCATCATTTGGGTTGGCAAAGTACAGGCGCACGAGATCATCAAGCGATTCTGATGGATAGTGCGCTAGGATTGTCTGCTGCATCTGTTTTGGCAGCCATGCCAGGAACTTTGTCAGGATGAGCACTGAATCTTGAGAAGCTTTGACATCTTTGACGCTTTCCGGTTTCGCATTGAGGTACTCGTTGTACATCATGTCTAGCTTCTTACGCTTTGCGCTCTTTGAGCCAGTAATCTTACCTATATGCTTGTTGATAAAGTCAAGACGTGACATTTTTGTGTCTTCACCTGTTTCAGATGAGACTTTGCGCTTCTTCGACTTGTCGATAGAGTTCTTTATGATGCGTTGCTTGTCTGCTTTCTTAAGACGCTGTTGTTTGTCATCGCGCGTTCCATCCGTAGGGTAGCCCGATGCAGCCAGAGATTGATCGATTAAGTCGTAGGAAGACATTTTTTTTTCGAAAAAAGGTATGATTGCTCAGCAGGCTCCGACTATCAGCGCCAAAGCTATCGCAGATAATGGCAATGGCATGTATGAATCTCATCTCTTGTTAAAGAAGATAGAGAAGCATTTCAACATTTCAAGTTCGTCAAACACAATTGCGCTAACACCACCTGGTACATGTTCTCTGTATACAGGATATCTTTACTACCTGACGTATACATGTGAGTCTGTAGGCATCTGTGTGCCCGAGTCATGTCGTGAGCAAGTTGAACGAATTGGACTGACCTTGCCTGTGTATTACGGATACAATACCGATCCGGTGCATATTGTTTCACCAGAGGAGGAAGATCGTGTGATTAGTTGCATGGATCTTGCAGGTAAGCTTGCTTAAATTCGGTTGAATTATTAAATAGATAGAACCGTACAGATACATGTCTCCTCTCCGCTATCACACCGTTCGATATACGATTATAGGCATAAAGCTTCATTACGCGACATACCGTTTTCACAGCTCAAGTTTTCACAGCTCAACATACATAGGTGTACGCAAAGCATTCTTGTCTATCAGGTCTCGCATTGTACCTGTTGATGAGTTTGTTTTGCAGCTTTACCAGATGATTTGCGCGCCTTCTTGCGTGCCTTCTGCGCCTTCTTGATCGACTTGCGTGAAGCTTTTGATGCATTGTCCAGAGCTATACGTCGCAGAATAGCGTCATCGGTATCATGTTCTCCATAATGACTCTTTCGAACATTATAGATTTTTAAGGCATTGAGCAACATCCCGAGTGGTTCGTCTTGTTCTTTTATTTTGTGGAAGAGCTGATTACGTGACATGTTTGCAAGATCATTGAATGACACACCTTGCTCGTTTAATACCTTCTTCAAAATCGGATTCGGTACATGATCGACACGGTGACATTCGCAATCACATCCTGCACATTCGCCGCAGATACAAGGACATCCAACATCTGAGCACGGTTTGGATGCGACGTTCGGCATAAAGATTCCTCTCTAATATTTTTTCGCGAAATGAAGAAACTACCATGAAATCCTCAACCTCGCGAGACAAATTTTTTCGAAAAAATATTGCACATGGATACCTCGGATACCTCTCTGGTTGATGCCATCGATGCTCAGACGCACAGCACGCGTCGCATTGCCAATCCCGATCAATCGTATCTCGCCAATAAGAATGGTTTTGGTGAGTACGATCGATATCTGGCTGAGAAGAAAGGCTCAAACAAACTGAGTGTATACAGAAGTGACGTAAAGAAAATGCTTGTCTGGTGGTATCCAAAAGTTGATCAATGGGTATTTGTCGACGATTACGATGAAGAAAGAGAAGATTGCGATCATGCATATGCTCAAACTATCTTTGAACTTATGAGCACGCCGGTTCACATTTACAGATCACGTGCAGCTGCTCGTGCCTTGCAAGAAAAATCAGATGATAAGAAGGCAGATAGCGACGAGCCCACCGATGACTCTGTCCAGTCCAGCGACATCCGTGCTCAGTCAAGCGACAACCGTACTGTTCAGTCCACTGATGACTCTGCCCAGGGCGACATCCGTGCTCAGTCCATCGACAACTCTACTGCTGCTTGCAAATTAGATGTAAGCTCCGAAGAAGACGACGAGCCTTTGGCATCACGCAAGAAGCAAAAGAAAGATGTTAAGAAAGATGACAACGATGCTAAAGATACTCAGGCAGATGGTGAGGAACATGATGATACCGTACTGAATAAGGTTTCACACGAGGAACTTAAGAAGCAGTTAGAAGAAACTGAGGCTTTACGAAAGGAGCTGGAAGATCTGAAGCAAACCAACGATAAACTCGTGTCTGAACGGGATAACGCGGTACGACTGCATGAACAATACAAGAAATCTAAGAGAAAAGAGGTCACCAACACCAAAAAAGAAGCAGAAGATGCCAAATCGCAACTCAATGAGCAGAAACAAGCTCAACTTGATGCTGAACAAAAAGCCATGGCAGATCGTATTGCTATGGAGGCCAACTATAAAGCTCATATTTCTAAATTGAGTGCTGCTGCGAAAGGAAAGACGACGATGAAGTCATGCTCATCTGCATATGAAGCGCTCATACAACATGTTCGCAGCGGTTACCAGAACTGTATTGATAAGGTTACACAGGTGCTTTCGCAGCCAGCTGCTCAACCAGTCGTGGACAAGGATTTCTTGTTTGCAGATCAGAGTGGAGGATGGACTCAGATTATGGATATGAGTATACTTGGAGCTCTTATGAGATTGTTGAATGATGATGACGCGATCGCTAAGTACACTTTCGCAGGTAACAATTACGAGACGACCAAGACTACTGACCCTTTGTGGTTGTCTCAAAAGAATACACATACTGGTGTTATTCGAAAAATTCAAGTGCAAGACAAGGCGGTGGATTCATCTACATCAAGCAGTGCCGCCAGTGCCGCCGCCGCAGCAGGATCAGCGGTATCTGCAAACCTCAACGGACTTCCAAACGGTACTCAATACATACTGACTGATGCGGCGAACGATATCTTATTTGGCGACTCTCCAATTGATTTGCCGGTGGACTTTGTCAACAAGTTACTGGGAGAATATTCATACGATGCATATGAACAGAGTGCAATTCAATCGAATACACTTGCTGAACTTGGCGAATTGTTTGTCAGCCTGAGCAACAAATGGATCTACGCGCAAAATGAAAAGACTGGTCCTACACAGACAGAGATCTTTGTGAAACCCCAAGCTCTTCATAATTTTTTATACATTGCCCAGAAGCGCGGCTATGATAAGATGCGGCTCGTGATGCATGGCAGCAATACCGACGCCTATAACAAAATCAAGGCCGATCCGATTGGATTCAGCTTGGAAAATGCTGGGTTCAATGGACTTGTACATGGTGTCGGTACTTATTGGGGCCTATCTGATCATATTACACTTGGTTACAATACGGAGAAAGGCAATTCCTCTAATTTGCCAAACGGAACTGCTATTATTGGCCTGATTCTCACCAAGAAATCGATTGATCGAAATTATCAGAACAAGCATGGCGGCTACCAGACATTTGATTCGACTACTCAGATGCCTTACAAATACTTTATGCTTTCGAATCCCGTTCCGCGCACGAAAAACTGTATCGTCATGCATGAAGCTCATTTGCAACTCGTTCTTGGTAAAGTAGTGGGGTTGGGTGTGCATCAGACACCTGCACCACCGCCTGTCCCTTAAGTATCTTTATATTGTAAGGTTGATAAAAAAATTGTGTTTTGTATCCGTAAAAAGCATTCTTCTTTAATCATTTTTATCTTCTCGCTCTTCTACTGTTGCGATCATCCTTATTACATACTTGCTTGACGAGTTCTAATGTTCCTTTTGTCGTCGTCGGAATTAAGTTATCAGTATGTTCAGACGCTCTCACTATAGCTCTGCGCACCTTGTGATCTTCTGCACCGATTTCAAGTAGCTTTCTTAATAGATTGATAAGCGCAGGTTTTCTGTCTATCACTGTTGTGTCGACATACTTTGATAAAGACGCTATAATATGATGATCTGGATGTAGATTTAAGACATGAGTCTTGAATGCCAATGCCACAATATCATTTGCATAGCCTTTGTAGTCATCGTTTATGAATTCAATACAAACCATTCTTGTCGCATGTTCAAGTTTGCAGACATTATCGCGTAGCAAATCTTTGCATGTCTGTATATCGTGATTGACTGCGGGTACTACAATTGATGCAGGTAGCCTCTGAGTAAGCATTTTTTTCAAAAAAAATGAGCGCAAACAAAAGGGTGAAGACCGGTACCTCTGCTGTCACACGACAACTAAAAGATGTACAGAAAGATGGACGATTTCAGATTGACTCAATGGACGACATTACAAAGTGTATAATCAGAGTTCCCGATACTATCTTCTACGAAGCGTATCTTCGGATGTTTGAAGACTTGAACGATTTTGCCCAACGTCATCATCAGCCCGCAGAGATAGTATTATCATGCACTTTTCCAAGCGATTATCCTCATCGACCTCCGTGGTTGCGCGTTGTTAAGCCTCGCTTTGCATTCCGCACTGGTCATGTGACACTAGGTGGATCATTTTGCATGTATGAAATGACGGACACTGGGTGGGATCCAGACAGGTCTCTATTAAATGTGCTCACATTCTTTATCTCTAATGTGATTGACGGAGAAGGACGCATTGATACAAGCTACAAAGCAAATATTCCTTACACAGAAGAAGAAGCTATACAAGCACATTCTCGAGTTCTTTCCACTCACGGATGGTAAACCCATCGTCATCTACATCCAAAGCATCTGGCATCGGGAGTTCAATGTTGTCAAACTCAGTAGATTCATTGGATGTGATAGGGTTGGTGGGAGATGTGAAAGATGTGATAGCGTTGGTGGTAGTCCGAGAGTGACAATGATGACCATGTATCTTACCACCAGTGATCCGAAAAGCTGTGTCCTTAGTAAGTGACTTGCTGGTACGGCAGATTGGACAAATACCTTTTGGCTTCTTTCCCATTGAATACTTGTTTTCCTCAAATACCTCTGTCCAGAGTTGAGCTTCATACTTCATAGGCACTTCTTGCGTGTCATCTATCTTTTGGAAGGGACGCTGATGCATTAGCACTTTATATGCTGCAACCCATGTAGCAGGATAGCCAGCCTTTTCTAAATGACTTGGTTGAAAGCAATAGTGGCGAAGCATTTTGAGGTAGTCGTGAGATGGTGTATTATCCACTTCATCGATATCTTCTTGCGTTACGGGTTCAAATACAGCTTTTGCATTGTATCTTTGCTGGTTGGCATGCGGCATATGATGCATATGATTCATAGAGTCATCATCATATCTCCTAACATGTGATAATGGTCGTTTATTTTTCCGTCGTTCTGCCTTTCTTTCTTCTCGTTCCATCTGCAGTATTTTTTTTTCCTCGCGGTCGATGTCTCCATAGTATGCTGGTTCCAAATTAGCCACACGTGCAGAACGTCTTGTTGGTTCTGCTGGAATTTCGGAATCGTCTTCTTTGTCTTCTTTGTGTCGGGTAGATGAAGGCTTCAGCTGCGGTGCGGCGTCTAGTTGAAGTCCTCCTTGAATACCAAGTTGCTGCAACATGGCATTGTTCTTTGCAATGTTGGCTAAGCGCTGCTTCTCGTAGTCAGACAGGTCGCCCATCTTTTTTCGAAAAAATTTGGGTTTTTTCGAAAAAACGGTTTCATGAGTCGTGAGGATGGATCATCTTTGGCTGGTATTCGAAGTTCCATTCGCCTGAGTTCGACTTCTTCTTTGATACGCTTACCTCTTGGTACGATACTGAATATATGGTCTGATAAACTCAATATCTATCAATGTGGAATAGTTCAAGAGCATAGAATGAATGTCACAATGATTAAGTACATGAATGGTACTACTAAATTTGAGAATTTGAGTTTTATGCAGTATCAAGTTGTCAGTACTCTGCCAGTAGAAGCATCTGCAACACCTATACATCACGAGACATTCTACCAGACTGCAAAAGATGAGTTGAAGTGTGGAATTTGCTTGCAGACATTTGTACTTCCAATTACACATACTAAGTGCATGCATACCTTTTGTTCTTCTTGCATTTCTTTTTATGTCCTCAGTAATCATGGTAAAGTCTGTCCATGGGCGGGTTGTAATTCAAAGATCGATTCCATACGCAGAGATTATGTATGCAACAGTACACTTGCCAATTTAGCACAAGCTCTGGAGAATAAACCAGTGATATTGAAGGAAGCGGATGATGACGAGGCAGCAAATGTACTTTTGGTGTTGAATCAGTCGTCCAAACCTACAAAAGTGCCAACGAAAGTGAAGGTTGTAAAGAGAGCAAAGAGAGCAAAGATCATGTACAATTGTCGTACATGTGGAGGGTTCAAGCCGCAGAAGTGTTACTCGTGTGGACCGATGTGCGTTCATGAAAAGTAAAAAGTAAACTTAAGAGATTTTAGCTGGTAAAAACCTTGATTAATCGGTCAACCTTATCCGAAAGGTGCAGATCCACTTTTTTCGAAAAAAACTCACGACATGGCGAAAGCGAAAGACACTCGGCGTAAGGTTGTCAACCCTAGGACTGGACGCAAAGTTTACATGACAGGCGAAATAGGTCGTAAGGTACGCGAGGACAGAAAGAAGAAGAAAGAAAGAGCAGAGAAGAAAAAGACACCCAGTAATTCCAAGATCAAGAAGATCATGAAATCAACGTCAGGTGTTCAGAAGAAGAAGAAGGAAATCAAGAAGGACAAGAAGAAGAAGCCTGTGCGCAAACCATTTTACGGATATGTAGGAGCGGCAAAGCGCGATCAACCATGCAAGACCATGAAAAACGGCGTCTGTCGACCATCTGCTGGGTTCAACTATGAGATTGGAAACCGTGACGACGTGTTGTACAACGGTAAGTGGCATTACATGGGCTTCACGGCAGATGGTTCTCCTCGGTATTTTGCGTACTAAGACCTATACATACATAGTCGCAATCAATAGAGAGAGTCGTTCTAATCTGAAAGGTTGGTCCCTGTCAAGGTTGTGTCATGGGAAGAAAGCGTGTTTGGGGCTTTGGGGTGGTGTTGGTAATGTCGTTGTATGTGATGTATCTGACATAAGTGTACTTCCTTGTGTTATATATTCATCATTACATAAAGCCTTCGAGAACATAGATGATCCCACATGAGCCATAGCTTGAACAAGAATACTACCCACCCATTCAAATTCAGGCCTCAAATACCAGTCAGTCACTTCTTGCAATTCATAGAATTGTTGAGCTTTGAGTAAATCTGTAAAAGCTGTACATTGATAAGTCCATTCATCCGTAGAAGATTTATCTGGGTCAAATTCATCTGTTATATGCAACACGATGTAAGTCATGCTTTGTGTAGTATGAAACCGGTTGAACCAATATCGAGCAAGTGGATTCGTTTCTATAGTGCCTTGCAAAGTTAAATAATATGAATACTCTACAGAAAAGCGTCGCAATGCTGCGCTTGTAAAGTCGTCATTAAACTCACTGCATGTCGCATACATGACAACAATATTTTTTTCGAAAAAAATGAAGACGCGGTCAGGATTACATGTGCGTGAAACGAGATCCTTAAATCCTTTTAAGAAAAGACGCACTAATTTCGTTACTATGAACATGGTTACGAAAAATGGTGTTTCCGACGAGATCCAACAATGTCTCATATGTCATTCTAAGATGCAATTAGGTACAATACATGGCCTCATTAAGTGCAGACATCCACAATGTGGGAATATATTTCATGCGTCATGTTTTTGGAAGTGGATGGATTCCGCTCCCAATACAACTTGCCCTGCTTGTCGTGAGCATATCGATTTACATTCTAAGTCACTGTCCGACTTGATTTTCTCAGAAGATGAAAGCGCAAGTGAAGAAGAACTTGACGATGACTCTGATGTAGACGATTCTGATACAGGATCTAAGGACTCCGACGAAAGTGAATCTGATGCTTGCAACACTTCTACTGACAGCGAAGATGATTAGAATATTTCAAAAAGTCGACCAGGCTTAAGCTCTTTGTCTTCATACATGATTGCAAATGATGTGATGAAGAACATACGCGAAAGAGCAAATCTTGCAAGTTCTAGCGTCGGTTTGTATATTGTGAAGCAGGGCGTCACCAAACGATATGTGAGCTGGTCTATTGATGTGATCTCTATCAATACCATGACGTCATCAACGTATGTGTAAAAAATGCCCTTACGATGATGTTCTGATCCATCATCGAATTGAAGTACGAGTTCGTCTTTGCTAGTACGCCGGGCCATGTATCTTTTTCGTTTGGGGGCTGGAGGCGTTGCATCAGTCCGGATAAACGGAGGAGGAGAGTCTGTCATAAAATGAGCGATGATGATCGTAATCAATGTTGACTGTTGACGATACTTTGATTTTTTCGAAAAAACGGTTTGATGGATAGCGCTCTTTCTAGAGTATGTCCAAATGCTTCTGATGCGCTGATCAGATACGCGTCGCAAAGATTTACTGACATGGAAGATGCTGTCGTATATGTGTTAGATAACCAAGATAAACAAGAAACCCATGACCAGCTTGGACAACACATAAAACATATAACGTCTCCACTCATGGCAGCACACGAAAATATACCAACTTCTGTTGTAAAGTATCGAAGTATTACAAATGGAGATTGTTGTGCACATAGTTTGGGATTGGCTTTGAAGCTATTGCACGAGTCGTATTCAGGTTCAGACAGTGATCATATTGAGATGGCAACATGGATTCGAAACATTATTTTTGACTTTCAGCAACACAGTTGGAATAATATGTCAATGTTGAATAATCTACCATGGCATGATATTATTACATTGACGCATCATACATCCATACCAAAGGAAGAACGTGAGATGTATGGCGATTGGGGTACTTCCGCGAATTCAAGATTGACTGCATGGTTGGCGGAGAGAAGCGACTTTTATCTCGGGGAATCGGAGATTTTAGCATTTGTCGAGATGTGTTCTTTGCGCGGTTTAGAACTTATTATTCGTGTACATCGGAAGTTCAACAAGAAGTTACAGATGGTGACTAAGATACCAGATAGCAAGTCTTTCGGTCATATTGTCGATCTGCTTCACAGTGGAGCGAGCGATACCGTTGACGCACATTATACACTTATCAAAGGAGGCAGTATCTTTCAAAATGTCACGACGAGTTCTTCGTTATCTGAGAAAAAACGCAAGCGTGGATGAGTGCGTTAGTTTTGATAAATAAGTAATGTTGTTAGAAATTGTAAGATTGGGAACACTATATATTGTCCAAGCCTTCTCAAAAAATATGAAATCCTCTATAGTCTAGTGGTTAGGATAATCGGCTTTCACCCGATCGACCGGGGTTCGAATCCCCGTGGAGGAATGCTCCTATAGTCTAGTGGTCAGGACACTCGGCTTTGATCCGAGTAACCCTGGTTCGAATCCAGGTGGGAGCTTTTACTCGACTGTGACTTACACACAGAACACCCCTATACACAGACATACTCCCCACGCCGACATTATTTTTTTTCGAAAAAAGTTCAAGATGAGTAGCCGCAAGATTACAGTGAAAGGACTGGAATTTAAAGGAAGAGGCCAACATGGTGACTTTCGCTTCATGCTTAAAGATAGCGCATATGTTCGGTATATCTTTTTCATGGCGGACAATGTACAATCTTCTTTGGACAAAGATGATTATCCCGGAGCAGGCACAGCAAGCTTACGTCCATATCTAGCTGTTCATATGGTCAACCCTCGCGCATTCAATATACCTACGGGATGGTCAGTTCTTACGAATGGATTCGACAAACTAGGACCCGAAGAGCAGGCAATAATTGATTTGCATTTTGAACAAGCTCTCTTAGTTATATACGAAAATAAACAAATCGACACTCTGGTCTTTCCATGCGACCCCAACAATGATTATCTGATTGGAAATGGTGTTTTTGAATTCGCTATCGAAGTACGGACTTACATTAGTGCAAAAATTTGGGCGATTTCTACTATAGATTTCGATTCTCCACCAATTACAAAATCACATACAGAACTGCACAACGAGATGAAGCTTTACGAGACTTATATGAAGACTTTGATGCAAGCAGCGAAAGAAAGACAAAAGCGAGAATTCCTAGCGTCTGCGTCAAGTAAGCGAGCACGAGGACGCACGGGCACCTTAGGTTAATCCATGGGGTACAGGAATAACCTCTACACAAGACGAAGATGACGCAGCTTGTAATAAAGCATGCGAGGCTGAGGCAATTTCTAATGTTATGTTCGTCTCGTCGCTGGTGTCTGTCTTGTCTGTCTTGTCTGTCTTGTCTGTCTTGTCTGTCTTG
>TARA_B110000008_G_scaffold153309_1_pt1 | contig 12286 bp, 14 predicted proteins | sample TARA_B110000008 | Tara Oceans TARA_B110000008 (sample SAMEA4396496) | marine metagenome | biome: Westerlies Biome; feature: [DCM] deep chlorophyll maximum layer (ENVO:01000326); material: water (ENVO:00002006), including particulate matter (ENVO:01000060) such as... | depth 40 m
GCTTTAGTTTCTGAAGCTTCAACTAATCTTCAAAATCATCCATCAATACCTTTCATTCGAGGAATGATAGCCGCCAAACAGGGAAGATTCATTGAGTCGCAGACATTCTTTTCGAAGGTGCTATCGATACAAACAAATCATATCCGTGCAAGATTGAATAGGTGTTCAGCAGCATTACTAGCAAATGATTTAGTCACCGCCCTCGATGATGCTAATTATCTTGTTGAACATACTCCTGAATTAAATTTAGCGAGACAAAGGCGTTCTGAAATCCTGATGAATCTTGGTGATTGGGAAGCAGCAGAGATTGAACTTAGAACTCTTCTTTCTCGTGAGCCAGAACATATCATGGCACTAGTTCATTTAGGTACTTGTATGATTGCTATGAATAAAGCAGAACAAGCAGAAAAACCACTAAATGATGCAATAAGATATGATCCAAATCATTCTGATGCCTGGTATCAAAGAGGATTACTGTATCTTGATTTTGGTCGAATAGACGAGGCAAGATCAGATTTTGAAGCCGCTGCTAAGTACGACTCAAAACATATAGATGCACGATTGAGAATCGCTGCTATCTTACATGAAGGAGAAGACCCTAATGCAGCAATTATCGCATGGCGCAAAGTCTTAGATATAGATCCTGAACATAGATTAGCAAGAAGAAGATTGCAGGAATCTTCCGAACGTCAAGAAATCCTCAAGGTGAGGCGATATCCAAAGGATTGAACACTGTATTGCATCAGCAATTGATATGTCTACCTCCAGTGGGATTGAGCCAAGCCAAAAAGCACCCTCATTTGAACTACCTAATGCTAACCAAAGCTCAGGCTCAGAGAGCATATCACTTTCTGACGCAATGGGCAGTAACGGTATAATAATTGTATTCACTTGTAACCATTGTCCGTATGTTGTTGGCTCTGAATCAAGAATAGAAGACATGGCTCTGAAGGCTAGAGAAAATAATATTGGTTTTGTGGGAATTAACTCTAACGACCCAGTTAATTATGAATCAGATTCCTGGCCTAATATGGTTAAAAGAGCATCTAAGGGTATGTCATATGCATATTTACATGACGCTGATCAATCTATTGCTAAAATCTATGGAGCTAAAAGAACTCCAGAATTTTATCTTATCAATACTTTAGGAAATGTTGTCTACAGAGGGCGCCTTGATGATTCTCCAAGAGATCCTTCTCATGCAACAACTTCTGAACTTTCAGATGCAATTGATTCATTGATTTCAGGCGAACAAGTTGCACAAGAAAGAACAGAAAGTATTGGCTGTTCAGTAAAATGGAAAATTTAGGTGTAAAAATGACAATGGGGATTCCCGCTAAAATTTTTGCAACTCTTCTAAAATTGTCTCCTTCGCTAATTCAAAATAAACTATGGAAATGGTGGTATCAGAAATTATCCAAATCGCATAATAAGAAAGATTTTAGATTTATGAATTATGGTTATATCGATTCAACTCCTCCTGATTTAAACCCTGATGATGAGCCATATCGGCTTTTTATCCAACTATATGAAATGAATATTAGAGACACTCAATTGACCGATTCTGAAGTTCTTGAGGTTGGTTCTGGAAGAGGAGGAGGTGCCAGTTGGATAGCCAAATCAATGCATCCTTCTTCTTTAGTCGGTGTTGATTTTTCTAGTGAAGCGGTTTCTCTTTGTAATAAGTGGTATAATCATCAAAAAAATTTAAAATTCATAGAAGGAAATGCAGAAAATTTACCCTTTGAAAACTCAAGTTTTGATGTTGTATATAATGTCGAATCCTCCCATTGTTATGGTAATATGGGTAAATTTGTAGATGAAGTATTCCGTGTATTAAGAAAAGGAGGGGCCTTCTGTTGGACTGATTTCCGTGATAATAAATCAATGCAATTTACTAATCAGATATTTTTAGAAAGCGGATTTACAATAGTTTCGAAAAGAGAGATAACCAACGAAGTACTCGATGCTTTAGACTCAATAAATGATGCCAAGAAAGAACGAATTGAAGAATTGGTTCCGAAATCTATTCGTCGTAGCTTCGAAACTTTCGCAGGAGTGGAAGGAACTCCTGTTTACGATGCTTTCAAGAATGAAAAATTAAAATATTTTTGCTTTCAAATGATAAAATAATTAGTATTGCTCTAATACTAATTCAGTTTGTGTGGAAGTAATTTCTCCCGGTGCAGCCAACCACATCCGATCAAGTAAATTTCTCAAAGAAACAGTGTCATCTACGTGGACAATTGCAACCAAATCTGCATCTCCACTTATTTCGTATATGCACTCAATACCAGACCAGCCGGAATATTCTCCAGCTAAACTTCCAATTTCAACACCAGAACCTACTTTGAGACGAATTAAAGCAGTCAATCCAATACCTGCTTCTCTAATCGTATATCCTCTAATTACTCCGTTATCTTCCATTCTTTTCATCCTAGTTCTTACCGTTCTTTCAGTAACATTAACATTTTTTGCAATATCTACAAAAGGCGCTCTAGCTGAATCTCGCAGATAAGACAGAATTGCTCTGTCTAAGGAATCTACATCTACCATGTTTGCTCCGCAAAGTGAACCCTTTTTGATTCTTTTTGTCATTTTGACCCCTTTGCATCACTCAAAATTTTCCGCTTTCAGGTAACTAATACTGAAATTTTCTTAACTATTAGATTAAGTTGCATTGAAATGGGTTGCCAACATTTCGATGAACATGTCGGGAGATGAGGCGATAGGCCATCTCCGTGTTCAGGAGTATCTTGATGATGTTTCAAACCTTAATTTATCATTATCTAAGTCTCAATGGTATAATGTCGATGTAGCCGCACTTCTTGTTAATTGTAAATTAATAGGCCATGATATCGATGAAGCTACAGGGGCTTCATTATTATTCTTAGAAAAAAGTGTAATGATGTGCTGCCCTAACTCAGGTCGAATGCATCATTATCCAAAACACCTTTTACATTGTTTTGTTGATGATAAAAGAAATATGCCAATAGATGCTGATGGAGTAATATTCAAGGCTGAATTATTTTCTATATCTCCTTCCGAGGAGCAACTTTGTTGGGAAGAAATATGTAGATCAGAAATGGAAATACCTTTAATCCAGAATAAAGTTTCACGTTGGTTAAGTTGGCTGAATACCTAGTCTCTCAATCCCAACATTCACAGCATTAGCAGTACTCGGTAAGTCAATGAGCGGCATCATTACCGATCTCAAAGCTCGAACAATAATTGATTCCAGAGGAAATCCAACTGTTGAGGTTGATTGTTATGTTGATGGTTTTTTTGCAAGTCGCGCCGCAGTTCCTTCTGGAGCAAGCACGGGAAGTCATGAGGCAGTTGAGTTAAGGGATAACTTAACAGATTGGTCGGGTAAAGGAGTTGAAACAGCCGTAAATAATGTCAATTCTCAAATCAAAGATTTATTGGTGGGATTAAATGTTTCAGATCAGAAAGAAATAGACGCTTCTATGTTAACTTTAGATGGCACGAGAAATAAAGCGAATTTAGGTGCTAATGCGATATTAGGAGTTTCTATGGCCGTAATCAGGGCTGCAGCATTAACTGCAAAAACTCCTCTGTGGACATATGTTTCAGAAAATCAAAATCCTAGCTTACCAGTTCCTCTAATGAATATTCTAAATGGCGGAGCGCATGCTGCTTCAAATGTAGATATACAGGAATTTATGGTAGTACCACACGGGTTCGATAATTTTCCCGACTCTCTTAGGGCTGGAACCGAAATATATCATGCATTAAAATCAGTTTTGAAAGAAGAAGGATTACTTGGAGGAGTAGGTGATGAAGGAGGATTCGCTCCAAACCTACCTCGTAATGAGGAAGGTCTCAGGTATCTTGTAGGGGCAATAAAAAAAGCAGGATATTCTCCAGGAAGCCAGGTATCTATAGCATTAGATGTCGCCGCGCAAGAATTTTTTGATGGAGAGAAATATCATATTGATAATAGGATTATTGACGGTAAGGAATTAGGCGACATATATTCTTCTTGGATTGATAATTACCCTATTGTTTCTTTGGAAGACCCCTTTGGAGAGGATGATTGGAGTTCTTGGATTGAATTTACTAAGAGAGAAGGTTCCAGAGTTCAAATTGTAGGGGATGATTTGTATGTTACAAATCCATCCAGATTTCAACGTGGAATTGACACTCTTGCATCTAATTCAATTTTAATTAAATTAAATCAAATAGGTACAGTTACTGAAACCCTCCAAGTAATTGAGATGGCTCGTAAAGCAAATTTTGGAATTATAATATCTCACAGATCAGGGGAAACTTCAGACGATATAATTGCTGATATTTCCGTAGGTACTGATTCGGGTCAAATTAAGACAGGAGCTCCTGCCAGAAGTGATAGAACGGCAAAATATAATCAGTTATTGAGGATTAGTGAAACTTGCTCGAGATATAGTCAACTATTCTAGAGATGCTAATATCAAAGGTAAGACAATAGTTGCATCCGACTCAATAATAAATTTTGGAGTAGAAATATCCAACTTCCCCCAACTAATTTTCTCATTTGGTGGAGCTCCTGAGTAACCTCCATATGAAGCACTAGACTCCGATATTTGAGCAAACCAAGACCATAAATCAACCTCTATTCCAACGTCTTGTCTTAACATCGGAACAACACAAATTGCAAAATCTCCGGCGATTCCTCCGCCAATTTGCAATAGACCCGTCGGCGAATCATCTTCCCGATACCAGTCAGCCAAGGCTTGCATTGCGTGTAAACCAGTTAGTACTATATCGGGAGAAGATATTGTACAATCAATCACTTTAGCTGTTAGAATATTACCCAAAGTCGAATCTTCCCAACCCGGCACAAAGATAGGCAAATTTGCATCAGCAGCAGCTAAAAGCCAAGAATTATTTGGATCAGCATCATATTCTAGATTACCATGTAATAATAAATCATATAGATACTCATGAGGGAATCTTCTATCTCCAGCCGCATCAGCATCTTTCCAGAGCTTAACTAATGATTTTTCAATCACTCTAATCGCTTCTTGCTCCGGAATCGCAATATCAGTAACTCGATTAAAACCTTTTTTTTGCAACTCTTCATCTTGTTCTGCTGTCCAACTCCTCCAATCTTTTATTTTTTCATAAGATGATTGCGCGACTAGATTGAATAGATCTTCTTCAAGATTAGCCCCTGTGCAGCATATTGCATGGATTTTTTGTGTCCTAATGGCAGGTGCTAGTGATCGACCAATCTCGGCAGTTGACATTGCTCCTGCTAGAGTAATAATCATCCTCCCATTATTATCCAAAAAGCCTCGTAATGATTCACAACATTCTGCAAGTACACCTGCATTGAAATGTTTGTAATGATGTCCAATGAAATCTTTAATTTCCATGTAAAACCTCAATTTTTGAACCTATTAATTTCATTTCTACTAACTTGCCGAATATCTTTCATCTCAGAACTAAGTTTATGGTGAATAATATCGATAATTAAATTAGGATCGCTGCCCCCACAAGTAAAAGCATCAATTGCTAACAGTCCTTTTCCATAATAACAATGAGCACTTACATGACTTTCATCCAACAGAACTACTGCAGCAAATCCGGGAGGACTTTGAGTCCCATCAAATTCTTCAACATGTGCATGAACTTCTCTAACATTGGCATTTTTAACGGCATATTGCATTAATTTCAACATCCACAACCCTCCTTTATTTTCATTAAACTCACATCCCATGTAGTCTACACAAATTTGTTTTCCATGAGACATTTAATTTCCACCTTTTTGAGAGCTTATCTTTGAATATTCAATATCAATCATTACTTTTCAGTAACCATTTCTTCAATCTTTTCAAACCTTCCACTATTACATCTTCATCAGCAGCATATGATACTCTGACAAAACCTTCACCGCCTGTAATTAGTGAAGCCGGAATTAATTGAACTCCTGCTTCCAACGCCCCATCAGCAAACTCGATGTCTGTCATTCCAGTCCCCGTTACGTCGACAAAAGCATAGAAAGCTCCTTCTAGTTCACCAACTCTTAATCCTGGAATTTCAGACAAACCGTCCCTAATAATTTCTCTTCTTTTCATATATTCTAAATTGAATCTTTCAACATCATCATCACAAGATAGCGCCCTCCTAGCCGCTTCCATCATAAAAGTGGGAACATGAGATGCAGAGTTAGCTTGAGATTTAATTGCAGCCTTCATTGCATTTTCCGGACCAGTAAGAAAACCTAGTCGCATACCTGTCATGGCCCATGATTTTGACCATCCATTGACAATTAAAGTCCTTTCTTGACCTCCCGGACATGTTGATGGAGACACATGAGGATGATCTGTCCAGTTTAAGCGAGCATATATTTCATCAGAAACAATCCACAAATCATACTTTACTGCTATTTTTACAATTTCTTCTATTTCTTCTGGAGTGAATACTGCGCCAGTCGGATTATTAGGTGAATTGAGTAAAATCATTTTTGTTCTGTCAGTGATTGATGATTCAATAGCCATCATATCTGGATGGAAATTATCTTTTCTTACCGGTACATGTACTGGAACTGCCCCAATTAATTCTAACATGGGTTCGTATGACGCCCATGATGGTGCTAGTAGAATAGCCTCATCACCTGGCATTGTTGTAATCATAAATGAATATAGTAGGGCTTGTTTAGCTCCAGGAGTAATTACAACATTTTCTGCATTTGTTTTGATTTGATGTTTTTCAAAGAGATAATTTGCAACTGCTTGGCATAACTCGATTGATCCAGCGCCTCTAGTATATTTTGTATTACCTTCATCTAAACCCTTTATTGCTGAATCTATAATCTCTCTTGGAGTGTCAAAACCTGGTTCTCCAACTGTCCATCGAATTACTTCGGGGCCAGGTGGTTGTAAGTAAGGTGCGAAGCCAACTCCTAGGCCATCATAGCGAGACGAAACATCGGGCACGAGCCTAGGGCATGGATTCAGACCATCAATATATGCTGTCGAGAAACTCATCGTAATTGGTAGTCCTGTCCGAAGAATATTCAAACATAAGGTCTGTTACGGAAAGACAAGCATGGGTGGCAGAGTAGCTATGCAGCGGACTGCAAATCCGCGGACCTGGGTGCAAATCCCGGCCTGTGCTCCAAATAATTTATTCCAGTAAAACGTTAGTCTATTTTCCATTCCATATCATAATGCGGTCCAATATTTTCTATTTCAAAAATATCTGATACTATCTCAAAACCACATCTAGCATACATCGGAACTGCACGGATTCTGGCATTACACCAAATCCCTGTCATTTCCTGTTTTGCTTTTTCTTGGAGAGTTTTGACAATATCAGAGCCTATGCCTAGATTTCTATATTCAGATGCAACAGCCATCCCTCTTATCCTATACTTGCAACCATCTCTGGGGTCTTCCTGCAATGTTGCACATCCTACCATTTCCTCCTCAACATAGGCGCAGAGAAATTTTGTTCGAATATCGGTATCAATATTTGGATAATGTTCGCTTCCTCTTGGCATACCGACTCTCAGAACTTTAAATCTCAGCTCAAGATGAGCTTCATCTACTGAATTAGCCCATACTAATTGGTGCACCATATAGTTGCGTAGGCCTCATAACTAAAGAAACCCTCTTTCTGGTACATTCTAGATTTGCTTGATATGCATATAAATGCAGTCTGAACCCATATTTGCCTTCTTTATTCTCTTATTAATGCCTAATCTAGTAAATCCATGTGGTTGCACACTTTGAAATCTAACTTATGTTTGGTAAGGTCGTGAGTGACGGGAAAAAGCCGGACTGGCAAATTTATTTTTTAGTGGGATTCTTATTAATTATTGATACTGTTTTCTTAAAAATTTCTTTTTCCGGGCCATGGAATTCTTCTTCATTTTCACTCGGTGTAATAGGTTTAATAGGCCTAACTATGCTCTATATTTCTTGGTATAGATTTACTTTCAAAAGAAAGGGCTTAGTACCATGGCTCGATCTTTGGACTGAACCAAAAATTTCTGCTCAAAAAGAATTATTTGTTTCTTTTTTATTTTTATTTCTAGCATTTATTATTGGAAAATATAGTTTTTTCTTTCCCCAACCAACGGCGTTAATTTTTTCTTTAGTTGGTCTATTAATGCTAATTCAGTCAGTATATGTTTTACTGAGTGTAGGAATTCTATCTGATGATTGAGTTATCTCTTTCCGGGTTTCCAAAATTGTACAGGTAACGACTCTTTCCCTTGCATTGCCCGATAAGCTAAATGGTCTGCTCTTTCATTCCATCGATGTCCTCTGTGTGCTCTAACATGTTCATGAGTTAAATTACGGATAGAGAAAACCTCATTCCATAACTTCTGAACATATAATGCTAATTCTTTATTCGCTTTTGCCTTCCAAGCCCCTGAACCAATATTTAGGGCATATTGTGAATCTCCTCTAATTACAGCATCTGTATCTCCACCTTCTACTATTAGCCACTTTAATGCATGTGCAAGAGCACATAATTCAGCAGTATTGTTTGAACCAACCTCTGCTCCAATGAACTCTTTAGATTTTTTTTCGGTAATGACTTTTCCACTTTTTTCTATAGTAATTTCGCCCTGTCCTTTCCCCAAACCAGTATCTCCAATCACGACACAAAATCCCCAACCAGCAGGTGTTTCAGAGGTTACATTTTTGTTTTCTTCGCAAGATCCATCGACATAAATAGAAATCTTACTAGGCGACTGCATTACTCATTCCTCGATTAAGGAGCGATATGCTGCTGCATCTAGCAGAGCATCTAATTCTCCTTTATCGCCGACAGTCATTTTGCAAATCCACCCATCTCCATAAGGGTCGATATTAATAGTTTCAGGGGCATCTTCCAAGTCTTCATTTACTTCTGTAACTTCACCTGAAATTGGAGCATATATCTCACTAACAGACTTTACTGACTCTACGCTCGCAAAAGATTCCATCGAGATTACAGCAACTCCTACTTCGGGTAATTCTACCCAGACTACATCAGTTAATGCATTCTGTGCATAGTCAGTAATTCCAACAGTAATTTCATTTCCTTCTAGCCGAATCCACTCATGTTCTTTAGTGTAAATCAGTCCCTCGGGTACTTCGCTCATGGTTATCTCCAAGGTCTACGACGGTAATCAAAGAGTCAAGTTTTCGCTTGGCTATTCTTCTTCATCTAGATTCTTTTCTAAATGTTTTTTCTCCATTTTCGACCAACCTGTACCCATACTATCACCACTAGCTTCTTGCTGTTCTTTTCTTAATCGAATTCTCATTTCTTCTTCATTTTCACGACTAATCCATTTATCAAAAAATGCTTCTTCATGTTCTTTTCCCTTAGAATAATGCATAAAAATTAATAAAAAAGTACCAATTAAAGTAATTAGAGGAAACATTAGGATATAATAATTCTCTTCGATACAGATATTTCTGTCACAATCTAAGATCTCAATCAAGCCTTCAGAAATTGCTAAAGCTGTCATTAAAGCAAAGGATGCTGTTACTCCTATCAAAACTCTTTGAATTCGATCTGCAGGCGAATCCACAAGAAATCACCGTTCGAAGAAATATATTATCTGAATCATTAAAGTTTATCACTCCAATAATTTATGAATTTTATATGGTAATAATGCCCGATTAACCGGCGTTACTTCTAGAACTCTTCCGTCGTCTCTTCTACGAATATCTTGTAATAGTGGATGTCGACTTTTTTTATGCAATGTCATCAGAGTTGGCTTATCATAGTCTAGTGCTGTACGAACTGCAGCCACGAAGGCTTCACTTTCAACTGAAAACTTCCCGACTTCATCAATCACTAGAACTTCACATTCATCTAGCGCATCTAGTATTGCTGGAACTGCGACTCTATCTAACTCTGTAGGGTCAATGCCATATCCAAGAATTCTATTTCTAGAATCAATATTTCGATGTGCAATGACTCCTTTCTCTCCAGTCCTAACATTGACGCAAGCATATCCTACACGTTCACCGTCTTCTACAATCGCTTCCGTTTGAATGCCTCCAATAATATCTTTATACATTCTTCTGGAATTATTCTTCCTCTCTTCTTGCACCATTTGTATTACTTTTTGTAAAACTGCAGACTTCCCAGAACGCGGTAGTCCAGTAATGCCTATTTTTGGATATATTCCCATAATACTACCTTCATTTGTTTGCATTCGGACGCAAGACGCTTTCACCGAGGCCAAGCGTACGTATTAATGGGTTTGGGCATTATTAGTCAAAAAAACCGAAGAAAGGAAAATAATTACCGGAAACCGAAAACCATCTTTCCGGATTATGTTATTGAACAGTCATTGAACGTATCTTGTTAGGTTTAGGGAATGGTAAGTTTTCTATTTCATAGTTATTGACGTTATTATTAGCCGCCCAAGCCCGCGACCAAAGATCTAAAGTTTCAGAATTGAGGTGTACAGCTAACCAATTTAATCCGTTGTCTACTGATCCATGTTCTTCTGATATTCGTTCTAGTACTTCTGCAGGTAATTCTAAGAAATTAACAGAATTACCTAATACGCAGTCTGAAGGAACTACTGCCCATCTCAATCTTCTTTCTAATTGTGCATTAACTATTGCCTGACAGGCAAGTCTTGGCTGCCCCTTAGGTCTAATGGATCCAACCCATTTTGCTTGAGTTCTTTGTACAGCATCATCTTTAATTCCACTCACATATGCAGGATGTACTATGCTGATATCATCTCCTTTTGTTGAGAAATGTGTTCCTCGAATGAAAGCCGTTCCTCTTGATCCTGATTTCCAATCTATGATATCTTCAGACCAATTAGTTTGATCTATTTCTCCAACTCTAACTCTAATTGGTTTCCCAGTAGGATTTAACCAATTATTTTCTTCAGATAGTCTAGGTTGTTCTGCTAATTCTGTAATTGCTCGAACAACTCTTCGTCTATCGTAAGTATCACGAGGCATACGAGGAACCGACCAATTACCATCTGTCCAACTATTCCATGTGTCTCGAATCATATCAAAAGTAGGAACATTGTTTGCCAGACCGTTTTGGGGAGTGACTTCATTAGTTTGTAGAGGCCCAAAACTAATCATTTTCTGAGTTTCACCGCCTTTAGTGATTCCAATTACTAAAACACCTTGCGAGACTCCAGGAAAAATTCTTTGATTTTCAGGGAAAGACCAAGAAGATGCCCATCGATTACTCTCAACCATTAATTTTCGTAGAGGAATACTACTCTTTTCACGTAGCAATGAATCAGGCACAATCATTCTCACACGCCCATCTTTACGAACAAGCTGAATACCTCTTTCCAAGAACAGTCGATATAGGTTAACATTCCCCCTAAGTGTAGAGAATCTTCTAGAACCATCTTTGTTTGTAGTATTCCTTAATTGCCTGGATAGTTCTTTTCTCAAACCACTACCGTCAGGGTGTCCTCTGAATCTATCTTTAATTCTCAACCAAGGGGGTCTGCAAACAAGTAATCCTGGTTTTTCTTCCCATGGCCATTCTCCTCTTAATGCATCACCACATTGTATTGATTTTAGTAATATCTTCTCGGCATCTTTTCTTCCAATTTTACCATCATCTCCCTTACCGTCTAAATCTACTAAGTCACAACGAGACAACGCAATTAGGATTCTTCTCCTGGCACACTTAATTGCAATTTCCGAATTATCTAAAAGTTGAAATCCATTTAGCAAAATAAGAGTATCTTTCTTACGTTCTTTAGCGCTAAATTTTTCACTTCTTTCAGAATGAATTCTAATTAATCTAGCTGCAAAGACTCCTGCTCCGACAGAAGGGTCTGCAAAAGGTATTGAAATCCCTGTACGAGTTTGCAAGTCATCTGAATTGTTTTCAGAATTATCATTTTTATCTTCTGTAACATCTTGATTAAATTTTTGTGCATAGGCTCTAAATCCAGGTGGTAAAGCAGATAGGGATAGTGTCGCTGAAGGCTCTTTAGAAACTTCTTCACGTGTATTTTTTAATTCATCTGAAAGAATAGCTTCTGCGAATTTTGCAGGTGTAGCATACGCTCCTCTTGGCGAGCGACCATCACTTTCTGCTTCATTTCGCGCAAGAAGATGGTCTAACACTGCACCAGGGTCTGAAAGTAGACCCGCTGGCAATGTCGGCCAGTGATTTGGTAAAGTTGCAGCAATTGGTATCCCATGACGCGTTGCTTCTTCCCATGAATTTAACCAGGTTTCGAGTTGCTCTACTCTATCTGAACACTCTCTGTCAAGCCGAGCGTACCAACCGGATGCGTCACTAACCATAGAAATACATGGGGGGC